>RCMY010003748.1_pt1 | contig 19649 bp, 14 predicted proteins | sample 2041341 | NCBI WGS metagenome assembly RCMY01 (sample SAMN09708234, study PRJNA481090) | Marine sediment metagenome, whole genome shotgun sequencing project. | reverse complement strand
GCGATTTTCTATCTGGTGATGGACATCGTCATCCACTGGGGTGTGTTCAGATATTTGCGTAAGGATGTAGGAGCCCAAGGATGGGTTCTGCTGAGCGCGATATTCTTTGATGTCGTCGTGCTCGGCGCTTTCCTGATGATGAAAGCCAACAGTGATCCGTGGATTATAGCCATCGCATTTGTCGGCATCATTATTATCGTCGTGTTTGAGAAATATTATTTGTCAGACAAACGAAGTTCGACCGACGCCAGCATGCATGGAAAATCGATGAGGTAAAGTCGTTCATGCCAAAATGATGGAGACAATGGTTCAGAAGAGAACGAGGCAGCGCTGGCGCGTCGCCCATCGCGGACATTAATGTTCTAAGGGGGAGTTAAATCTCTCCAGCCGCCAATCGGTAAACTGACGCTCATAAAAACTATGGTCCCGAACAGCTTTTCGCCAGCGCACGCAAGGAATAGTTTTTTCCGGTTGAAGCCGGGGAGCGAACGCAACGAAAACTCCTCCATCAGACAGAAAAGTTAGTTATATCAAATGGTTAGTGAAAAAACTGGATCCCCCGTGAGGATTCGAACCTCAATTAACGGAGTCAGAGTCCGTGGTATTACCATTATACGACAGGGGAGTGCCGGTGCGGGGCAATAGGCAGGGAGCGGCTTAGGGTCAAGCCTTTTGGCGGTGACCAGGCGGTAACCGGTTCCGGCAGTTCCAGCGTCTTCTCGCCGCTGCGGTTGAAGCAAACCGGAACTTGCTCGGTCGGGCAGATATTATAGTTGGGCTGGAAATTGCTGTCGGGCGGAGGCTGGACGATCGTCAATACGTCGCGATATTCCGCCCAGATCAGTTCTTCATGGCTAAATTTGCGCCCGCACATGATGTTTTCCGTTCGACTGAGGTCCCCGCCCTTGCGTCATAGGCGCTGCGGCGTTATCTTCGACAGCAAGTACCGGCGGTATTATCCGATCCGGAGAACATAAGAGTACGGTTATGGCGGATCAAGAGTCCCCATCGCCGCAAGATGTAAAAGGCGGGTCATCCGCAAGGAAATCCGGCCCGCACCATGCGGCGACACATAATGGACACAGTCGAATTGCGCCTCCCGTCCTTCAGGGCACGGGGCGTTGGCCCAAATTGCGGTCCTACGCAGCGATAGATCTGGGTACCAATAACTGCCGGTTGCTGGTCGCCAAACCATCGTCAGACGGCTTCATCGTTACCGATGCCTTTTCGCGCGTTGTGCGCTTGGGGGAAGGGCTGGTCGAAACCGGCCAGATCAGCAGCAGGGCTATGGACAGAGCGGTCGCGGCCTTGTCAATCTGCGCAGACAAACTGCGGCGTCGCAATGTGACGCTTGCCCGGTCGGTGGCCACAGAGGCTTGCCGGCGGGCCACCAATGGTGACAAGTTTATCGAGCGCGTTCGCCGCGAGACCGGTATCGCGCTCGACGTGATCACCGCAGAAGAAGAAGCGCGGTTGGCTGTGCTCGGCTGTCAGATATTGCTCGAACCGGGCGAGGGACCTGCACTTATCTTCGACATTGGCGGAGGGTCGACAGAGCTCGTGCTGGTCGACACGACCGGATCGGCACCGGAGATTATCGACTGGCTGAGCGTGCCGTGGGGCGTTGTCTCGCTGACCGAAAGCGAGAAATTCAATGCCGGTGATCCGGTCGCACGCGGCGAGGCCTTTGCCGCGATGCGGCGGCGGGTAGCGGACAGTTTTTCCAGTTTTGCCGAACGATTGCCGCGACTTGATCAATGCGACTACCGTTTGCTGGGAACCAGCGGGACGGTGACCACCTTGGCCAGCCTGCACCTGAAGCTGCCGCAATATGATCGCAAGGTCATTGACGGCTTGATTGTTCCGACGGAATCGATGCGAGAAATCAGCGCCATGCTTGCCAATGCTTCGCCAGACGAGCGGGCCGACATTCCGTGCATCGGCCGGGAACGCGCCGATCTGGTTGTCGGCGGCTGCGCGATTCTGGAATCGATTCTCGACATCTGGCCGGCGCCCCGCGTCGGTGTGGCGGATCGCGGCATCCGTGAAGGCATATTGCGCTCATTGATGTCGTCACATGAACGGCGTTCGGATCGATGAGTCGGGGAAGATCAGGAAACAAGCAGCGGGTCAAAACTGCCAAGGGCCGGAAGATCGGATCCACCCGCTGGCTCGAACGGCAGCTGAACGATCCCTATGTCAAGCAGGCGAGGGCCGAAGGCTATCGCTCCCGTGCAGCGTATAAATTATTGGAACTGGACGAGCGGTTCAAACTGGTTCGTGGTGCCAGGGCGGTCGTGGATCTCGGGATCGCGCCGGGTGGCTGGTCCCAGGTAATGCGCAAATATGCGCCCAAGGCCGCGGTTGTGGGGATTGACCTGCTCGAGATTGATGCGATCGAAGGGGTTACCATTTTCAAGATGGACTTCATGGATGACGCCGCGCCGGACATGTTGATCGAGGCGCTGGGCAGCAAACCGGACCTGATATTGTCCGATATGGCCGCCAACACGGTTGGCCATCAGCAAACCGACCATTTGCGGACGATGGGACTGGTCGAGGCCGCCGCCCATTTTGCCGTTGAAAATCTGCAAAAGGGCGGAAATTTTGTCGCGAAAGTTTTGGCCGGCGGAACCGACAACGAGCTGCTGACGTTGCTCAAGAAGCATTTCGAGGTGGTGAAGCACGCCAAGCCGCCGGCAAGCCGCAAGGGCTCGTCCGAATGGTATGTGATTGCCCAAGGCTTCAAGGGCAACGCGGAATAGCTTTAATTGGCAGCGCGCGCGTTCGCGACCATTTCTTTCAGACCGTCAAAGCCGACGGCCCCGACTTCCGACTGGTTGCCAACGACCCAGGCCGGCGTGCCGGTGAAACGCATTTGCTGGGCGATTGCGATATTATTTTCGATTTCACGCTTGGCTTCGGGTGACGCGATAAAGGCCCGTGCGGCAGCCATGTCCAGACCGATCTCGGTGGCAGCAGCCTGAATGGTGGAAGGGGTCGGGCGACCGGTGGCGAACATGGTTTTGTGAAACGCATAATATTTGCCCTGTTTCGCAGCCGCCAGCGCCATCAGCGCGGCGTCATTGCTGGTTTCGCTGAGGATCGGGAGCTCGCGGAACACGACTTTCACATTCTTGTCTTCGGCAATCAGTTTGGCGATATCCCGCTCGGTCTGCTTGCAATAGGGGCAGTTGAAATCGGAATATTCGACGACAATGACATCACCATTGGGGTTGCCTGCGAAAGCGTTGCCGGCGAAGGGCTTTTCGATCTGCGCACGCACGGCATCGATAGCGGTAGCCTTCTGACGGCTTTGCAATATCTCGACTGCTTCCGGAATAATTTCAGGGTTCTTCAGGATATAGTCGCGAACAATTGCCTCGATGGCTTTTTGTTCCTGCGCGTCGATACCGGCCGCCAGCGCCGCTTCGGAGGTTGCCTCGGTCGAGGAGGCGCTACCGGTCTGCCAGAACCAAACGCCCAATGCCGCCGCTATGGCCAGTCCGCCACCCGCCATAATCATCCACTTCCTGTTTGAACTATAATCCACAATCGGGTTCTTTCGTTGAAGCATGCCATTGGCCATGGCTACGCGGCTTGTCCAGCCTAAATGGCCTCGATGAAGGGAGCGCGGGTTAGCGGCGCTTGCTATCTCTTTCGAATTCGGCCTTGGCAATGAACGAAATGTCCTGCGCCCGGATCCAGTCTGGCGTATTCTCGGCTATTCCGGCCATGGCGATTTGTGAACTGCGGATGGCGCTGGCATAGTTGCGCTGAAGCAAGGAACTCTCTGCCGTCGCCAGTTGCGCGCGGGGCATATCGCCCTGTTGTGAATAGACCACGCCCAGCTGGTACCAGGCAAAGGGGTTGCGATTGTCCTTGTGCACAGCGGCTTTCAAGACCGTGGTTGCCTCGTCGAAATATTGTGCGTCTTCGGTGGCGATCAGGGCATGACCGAACAGGCTCGCGATCAAAGGCTGGTTATTGGTTAGCTGCACAGCCTTGCGCAGCGATTTCAGCGCTTCATCCGGCTTGCCGGATTCGAGCAGGATTTGACCCTGTAACTCGAGGAAATACGGATCATTCGGCGCGGACTGGAGCAGATTATTGACCTCGTAGAGCGCCCGATCCGGATAAGCGCTCTTGTGCCATGCATAGGCGCGCGCATAGCGCCCGGGAACCGATTGATCGCTTTCGGGATATTCGCGCAAGGTCACCACCGGGTCAGCGGTAAACCCGAGCAGCTTGGCCTTGACCCGCTGGAACCGGGCCTCGATCTCCGGATCAGAGGGTGTGTCCCAGGCCGGGTCGGCCTGGTACACATCTCTTAAAAGAGTGACGCGTTCCCCGGACAATGGATGGGTGCGACCGTAGCTGTCCTCCTGGGGAATGCCGAGGCGAAATTCGTAATTTTGCAGCTTCTTGAAAAAATCAATCGAACCTTTGCCGGAGATACCGGCTTCGGATAGATAGCGGGCACCGGCGGAATCGGCCGATCGCTCCTGCACCCGGCTGAAGGCCAGAAACTTGCCCATCGCCGCTTGCTGTCCGGCGGCCATAATGCCCATACCGGCATCGCCTGCTCCGGCTGCGATGGCGGCTGCTCCCAGGATCAGGCTGAGTATGGTGATTCCGGTCGCGGTTTTCATGCCTTCGTCGAAGCGGATGATATGCCCGCCGGTGATATGGCCCAGTTCATGGGCCATAACGCCTTGGACTTCATTGGCGCTGTCTGCCGTCTCGATGAGACCGGAGTAGAAATAAATCCGCTGCCCGCCAGCGACAAAGGCGTTGACCTGGTTGTCATTGATCAGGACCACCTCGACCTCGTCGGCATCCAGTTCGGATACCGCTACCAGCGGCGCGACCATATCGCTGAACAAGGCTTCGGTTTCGGCATCTCGCAATATGGACTGGGCGGCAACGGGTTGCACGATGATCGAAACCATCGTCAAAAATGCCACCATCAACCGGGTCAAACGGCCGAAGACAGGCAGGCCGATGCGGGGAAATGAAACAGCAAGATTGTTGCGCATGTAAATCCTCAGCCTGAAAGTCCGGTTGGAGCTTTCTTCCCTGACATCACTTGCCTGAACCGCCGATGAAAAAAATACCGTTCCCGCGCAATATTTGTGACGGGAACGGTATTGATCGACTTATCCGAACGTGCGTTGCCACCAGCCGTTACGCGGTGGTCCGTCACTGGACTCAGCGGCGTCGCTGTCGGACGTTTTGGCCAAGGCTTCATCTTTTGGCTTGCCTGCAGCTTTCGCTCTGGGTTTCCGCGGTTTCGCAGACGCTTTTTCTTTGGCTGCCTCCGGGGCGGCTTTGTCAGATGCCTCCACGCTATCGGCCTTTTTCGCGCGCGCCCGCGGGGCTCTTTTTACCGGCGGTTTTTCATCTGCGGTTCCGCCAGTGGCTTCAGCAGCTGGTGCGGCGGCTGTTGCTTTGGCTTTTCGCGGTGCGCGGCGGCGTTTCGGCTTTTCCTCAGCTGCTTCCGTTTCCGGTTGCGCGCTTACCTCTGGCTGCGGAGCCTCGGTTTCGCTTTTGGCGGAACGACGTCTGCCGCGCGGCTTGGCCTCGGTCTGAGGTTGCTCATCACCGCCGTTTTCGGCTGCAGCAACCGGTGCCGTATCCGCTTTGCGCGCGTTGCCACGACGGGGGCGAGATTGTGGTTTTTCCGCCTGGTCGCCAGCATCGGCGCTTTCCGGTTGCGCTGCTGCCTCGCCGTTATTCTCGCCAGAGTTATCGGAATTACCTGAATCCGAACGATCACCACCGCCACGGTTGCGTCTTCCCCGCCGACGCCGTTTGCGCTTGGGACGTTCGTCGCCTTCTTCGCGCTCTTCCGCTTCGACATTTTCCGCTTCTTCGACATGATCGTCATCGTCGTCATCATCAACGATCGGTTCGAATTTGGGCATGTTTTTCGGCGGGCTGCCGGAAGTCTGGATTTCCATCCGTGCGCCTTCGGTTTCACCATCCGGCACGATTTCGATCGAGACGCCATAGCGCTTCTCGATATCTTCGATCTCCTGACGCTTGCTGTTCAATACGTAAATGCAAGCTTCTTGGCTGGTGCGCAAGCTGATCTGGCTGGCTTTGCCCTTCGCGGCTTCTTCTTCCAGCATACGGAGCGCAGACAGCGCTGCGGACGATGCCGTTCGTACCAGTCCGGTGCCTTCACAATGCGGACAGACCTTGGTGGAGGCTTCCAAAACACCGGTGCGCAGGCGCTGACGGCTCATTTCCATCAGGCCAAAGCTTGAAATCCGTCCGACCTGGATACGCGCGCGATCGTGTTTCAGCGCATCGCGCATCGCCCGCTCGACTTTGCGGACATTGCCACTGCGGTCCATGTCGATAAAATCGATCACCACCAAACCGGCCATATCGCGCAATCGCAACTGGCGCGCGATTTCTGCGGCGGCTTCCATGTTGGTCTTGACCGCGGTTGCTTCGATTCCGTGTTCGCGGGTTGATCTTCCGGAGTTGATGTCGATCGACACCAGTGCCTCGGTCGGATTAATCACCAGATAGCCACCGGATTTAAGCTGGACTTCCGGCGAATACATCGCCGAAAGCTGGTCCTCGACACCATATCTCTGGAATAACGAGACCGGATCGGCGTAGCTCTTCACCCGCTTGCTGTGGCTCGGCATCAGCAGCTTCATGAAGTTTTTCGCAGCCGTATAGCCACTTGTCCCTTCGACCAGAACTTCCTCAATCTCGCGATTGTAAATGTCACGGATCGCGCGTTTGACGAGGTCGCTGTCGCTGTGGATCAGGCTCGGTGCCGTCGCGCTCAGGGTTTTTTCACGGATTTCGTCCCAAAGTCGTGCGAGATAGTCGAAGTCGCGTTTGATTTCCGGTTTGGTCCGAGACAGTCCGGCGGTGCGGACGATACAGCCCATGCTGGTCGGCAGCTTCAGGTCAGCGATGATCGATTTCAACCGCTTGCGGTCGCCAGCGTTGTTGATCTTCCGGCTGATTCCGCCGCCATGGGAGGTGTTTGGCATCAGCACGCAATAGCGGCCCGCGAGGCTGAGATAGGTGGTGAGCGCAGCGCCCTTGTTCCCGCGTTCTTCCTTGACAACCTGTACGAGCACAACCTGCCGCCGCTGGATTACGTCCTGGATTTTGTAACGTTTGCGCAGGGCCATACGTTTCTGACGCGCCTGATCGCTGGCTTTGGGCATGCTGCCTTTGCCCCGACCGCGTGTGCGGCCACCGCGTCCGCGACGGCCTCCGCTCTTGCCTTTGCCATTGTCCTCGGATGAATCATCCTCGGAATCATTGTCGTCCGAATCACTATCGTCCGAATCATTGTCGTCGTCGTCATCGTCGTTATTCTCTAACGGGATTTCGCCTTCGGTAACGTCGATCGTGTCGACGCTGTCATCCTTGTCGACTTCCACCAGTGCGGTATCGAGTTCCTCGGTGGCTTCGCTGCGCACCATGTCGGCGGGAGAATCATCTTCTTCCTCTTCCTGCGCGCGCAGGGCGGCTTCTTCCGCGGCGTGCTCGGCTTCTTCCGCCAGCAGCCTTTCGCGATCCTCTCGCGGAATCTGGTAATAGTCGGGGTGGATTTCGGAAAAAGCAAGAAATCCGTGGCGGTTGCCGCCGTAATCCACAAAGGCAGCCTGCAACGACGGTTCGACCCGGGTTACTTTTGCTAGATAGATGTTGCCTTTGAGTTGTTTATGTTCGGAAGATTCAAAATCAAATTCTTCAATTTTGTTCCCTTTTACGACCGCCACCCGGGTTTCTTCCTGGTGGCGCGCGTCGATTAGCATGCGCGTAGTCATTCAATAGTCTCCTGGCATGGCACAGAGAGCCGGAGCCCGTTCGGGCCATGCGATATGGTAGGGATGACGGGTGTTCGCGCGCGGTCCTTTGTTTAGGGGCGGGCGGCGTCATCCGGTTGATTTGAAATATTTCAGATAAAATTGCGTCTGCAACAACTGCATGGCCCTGGCCGTTAGCCAAAGCCCGTCCGCCTGTGGAAGCGCTTCCGATATGGAGAGCTTCAAAGCCGGAGATGTCATGCCTCATGTTGCGTCAACCTGGTAGATGCCGAATGATTTCCGGCATTTAGACGAACCGCTTCAGGATTGTTCCCGAATGGTTCGAAACGTCTGCTAGCACCGCTCACGCTAATCGGCAACATAAACTGTGACCAACCGGAAACATCTCCGGGAACAAGGCCGCGCGCAAACTCATGCCTAATGGGCCGTTAACCGCGTCATTTTACGACCCCTTACGAAACCTTCCTTAATGGCTTTTTTACTCCGTTTTATGTTGTGATTTAGCCAGGAAGCCAGAACTGATGAAATTTGACTGGACCAAAAAGGCCCGCGCAAGGCATAAGCAAGTCATGGCCCTCGCAACAATTCTGGTATCCGCGTTATTGATGACCCAGCCGGCCCAGGCGGGTTCGGTCAGCCGGATTGAAGCGAGCGGTTCGCAAATTACAGTTTCCTTTGATGATCTGGTGGAAGGGGCTTCGACCTTTTCGCTGGTCGGGCCAGACCGTATCGCGATCGACGTACGCGGCGGCAAGGCCGGGCAGGGCGGCTACGCGTCCGGTATTGTCAAATCTGTTCGCCAGGGGCAATATGCCCCCAACACAGCGCGGATCGTATTCGATCTGGATCGACCGGCGGTCATTACCACTGGTAGTTTTTCGAAAGATGGCAAAATTCTGAAGCTTAGCCTGGAGCCCGTCGGCCAGAATCAGCTGTCTCTGGGCCGAAAGTCCTTTCTGCCGCCAGTGGATTTCCGCGCAGATCCGCCAAAAAACAGCTATAGTGTCAAGATGTCGTTAGGTAAGCCGCGCGATTCCGTCAGCCTTCCGAAAATATACGGACCCAATGATTCGAGCAGACCGCTTGTGGTCATTGATGCCGGACATGGCGGGCACGACCCGGGGGCGATATCTCCCCATGGTGCCGCCCGTGAGAAGAACGTGACTCTCGCAATCGCACGGGCAATCCGGGACCGACTGGTCGCGGGTGGCCGGGTCCGGGTGGCGCTGACCCGGGATAGCGACGATTTTCTGGTGCTGGAGGAGCGTTACGGGATTGCTCGCCGGCTCGATGCTGACCTGTTCATGTCGATCCATGCCGATGCCGCCGGCAACCAGGAGGCATCCGGAGCCACCGTCTATACGTTGTCCGAGGTCGCTTCCGATCGCGAAGCTGCCAAGCTGGCGGCGCGCGAGAACAGGGCCAATATCATCAATGGTATCAATCTTGGCGGCGCTACGCAGGACGTTTCGTCAATCCTGATCGATCTGACCCAGCGTGAAACCATGAACGTCTCAGCGGATTTTGCCAAATTGCTGCACCGTGAAAGCAGCCGGCAGATGAATTTTCGCAAAGTGCCGCACCGCTATGCCTCGTTTGTCGTGCTCAAGGCGCCCGACACGCCGTCGGTATTGTTCGAGACCGGCTATCTGACCAACAAGGATGATGTTGCCTTCCTGAATTCCCGCGAAGGCCGGACCAAGGTCGCGACAGGTGTCGCAAGCGCAATCGAGTCGCATTTTGCCCGGAAACTCGCCCTGCGCTGAAATAATATTGCGCTGTATATTTATCCGGTCGTGCCGTCTTGATGCGGTGCGCGATTTTCATCGATAATCGCTGGAAAATGCTCGCGAGGCGGTTTAGATAGCGCAGCCTATGGTAAATGATGCGTCTGATACGGCTGGAGAAAGCCTCGCCTACAAACTGGAACGAAGCACAGGCAGCTTTTTCGAGCGGATCGAAAACTTCTGGCAGAAGAAATGGTTTCGGTTGTTCGTGGCCTTCCTCGGCTTGTGCGTTCTGGGCTGGTTCCTGATCTGGCTGATCTTTGCACGGGATTTGCCCGATGCGGCGGCATTGCAGACCTATGAGCCGCCGTTGCCGACAACCGTGCGCGCCTATGACGGCGAGCCGGTGCACAGCTATGCCCGCGAACGGCGCGTGCAGCTTGAATTTTCGGAATATCCGGCGCTTCTGGTGCGTGCCTATCTGGCGGCTGAAGACCGCACGTTTTTCGAACATGGCGGGCTGGACTATCCGGGTATCGCGACCGCGATCCTTACCAACATCACCAACAGCGGGCGACCGGTCGGGGCCTCCACCATCACCCAGCAGGTTGCGAAAAACCTGCTGCTGAGCAGCGAAGTGTCCTATCGCCGGAAAGTGCGCGAAGCGATCCTGGCCTATCGGATAGAGGATGTGCTGACCAAGGAGGAAATTCTCGAGCTCTATCTCAACCAGATATTCCTCGGTCGCAATGCTTATGGTGTGCAGGCCGCCGCACAGGCTTATTTCGGCAAGGATGTCGACGCGCTAGCGCTGCACGAAATCGCCTATCTGGCGATTCTGCCCAAGGGTCCGTCCAACTATCGTCCCGAGGCGCACGAACAGCGCGCGATCAACCGGCGCAACTGGGTGTTGGGCGGGATGCGGGACAATGGCTGGATCACATCCGGGCAATATCAAGCCGCTGTGGCACAGCCGCTCGGCACCATTTCCCGTTCCGGACCCCGTTTCGAACGGGTCGGCGGCTATTTTATCGAGGAAGTGCGCCGCCAGTTGATCGAACAATTTGGCGATAATGAGAAGGCCGGCCCCTATAGCGTCTATTCCGGCGGCCTGTGGGTCCGCACCTCGCTGAACCCGGAATTGCAGGAATATACCAAGGACGCCCTGCGCGGTGGTTTGTTGCGCTACAGTAGCGGCAAGGGCTGGAGCGGTCCGATCAGCAAGATCGAGATCGATGAGCAATGGGCCCAGCGCCTGAACTCGACTTTTATCGGTACGGATTTTGCAAACTGGCAGATTGCGGTCGCCATCCGGACCAGCGGAGGCGGTGCCGAAATTGGCTTCAGCGATGGCACCACGGGCCAGATCAATGACGTGCCCGGTGCGCTCAAGGCCGGTGATATTATTGCTGTCAGTCCCGTGGGCGGGAGCAGCTACCGGCTCGAAAACGTACCCGAAGTCTCGGGCGGAATGGTCGTGCAGAACCCGCGCAATGGCCGGGTCTGGGCGATGCAGGGCGGCTTTGATGACCGGATGAGCGCGTTCAACCGTGCCACCCAGGCGGAACGCCAGCCCGGCTCGACGATCAAGCCGTTTGTTTACGCGACCGCTCTGGAACATGGCATGACCCCGGCCACCCTGATCGCCGACAGCCCGTTCTGCGTCTATCAATCGGCGTCACTCGGGCGCAAATGTTTCCAGAATTTCGGCAATGCGCGCAGCGCCGGCGAGCAGACCCTGCGCTGGGGTGTCGAACAATCGCGCAACCTGATGACGGTTCGCGCTGCCAATGATGCCGGCATGGACAATGTCGTCAAGACCATCAAGACCATGGGGATCGGCGACTACAAGCCCTATCTCGCCTTTGCCCTGGGCGCTGGCGATACCACGGTGATGAAGCTGACCAATGCCTATTCGATGCTCGCCAATCATGGCCGCGAACTCAAACCCACGGTGATCGACTTTGTCCAGGACCGCAAAGGCAAGGTGATTTTCCGCGCCGACAAGCGGGCCTGTGAAGATTGCAATTTGCGCGACTGGGACGGGCAGCCGATGCCGCGTCCGCGTCCTGCCGGAAAACAGTTGATGGACCCGATCACCGCCTATCAGATGATTGACATCATGCAGGGCGTGATCACCCGCGGCACCGCCCAGAATCTGAAAAGTCTCGACCGGCCGCTGTTCGGCAAGACCGGCACCTCCAGCGGTCCGACCAATGTCTGGTTTGTCGGCGGCTCGCCCGACATGGTGGCCGGCGTCTATCTCGGCTATGACCAGCCGCGCAACATGGGCGGCTATGCCCAGGGCGGCACGCTGGCCGCACCGATCTTCCGCCGCTTTGCCGAACGGGCGATGGCCGGCATGCCGAAAACGCCGTTTGTCGCCCCGAACGGCGTGCGCATGGTGCGCGTCGACCGCAGGTCGGGCAAGCGGGTCTATGGCGGATGGCCGTCCGACGATCCGAAATCTGCGGTGATCTGGGATGTCTTCAAGCCCGAAACCGAACCCCGCCGCTCGATCCGCAAGGACGAGCTGCTGGCCCGGCTCGAGGCCCGCAAGGCCCAGCTGATCGCCCAGCGCGCAGCGGCGCAGGCCCGCGCCCGGGAAGCCAGTCGCGATCGCGGTCCGGCGAAAACCGACGACGAGTTCCTGCAGGCCGAAGGCGGCATTTATTAGCGCCGACGGATCAACGCGCCGATGCTGACAGCAGCGGACATCGCGCCGGCGCAGGGCATCCACACCGTCGCGTCCGAGAGCGTTCCCATGCTCGCCGCGATCACCGCCGACGCCTTCCGCGATGATCCGTTCAACCGCTGGCTGTTCGGCGGCTTCGATCCGATGCAGCGGACCTTTGCCAATCTCGCCCGCCATGTTTATGCGCCCAACGGCCTGTGCCAGATGCTGAGCGAAGACGGCGAAGACCGCGCTGCGGCGATGTGGCTGATGCCCGGCGACAAGGCCGATGCGCCGCTGGCCGGGACGTTGCAGACCTATTGGGGGCTGCTTGCCAGCGGTGGCCTCGGCGCGTTAAAGCGCGGCAAGGCGGCGGGCGATGCGATGGCAAAACACCACCCCAGGCAGCCGCACGCCTATCTGTTCACCATCGGCGTCGCCAGCACCGGAAGGGGCAGGGGCCTCGGTCGGCGGCTGGTCCAACCGGTGCTCGACGCCTGCGACCGCACCGGCACCATGGCCTATCTCGAGAACAGCAATCCGGCGAACCGGCGCTTCTACGCCAGCCTCGGCTTCGAACGGGTCGAGCTTTTTCATGCGACGCCCGACAGCCCGCCGCTCGAGCCGATGCAGAGACTGCCGCGCTAGGTTCCCCCAACCCGCCCGTCTGCTTCAGAAGCTCAGCTGAAACCGTCCGGCAAAGCTGTCGACCGAATATTCCCCGCTCCCCGCCGCAAGGATCGCCGCGCCCGTATAGTCGAGCCTGGCATAGGTCAGCAGGAACCGGACATAGTCGATCGGGGTCCAGATCAGCGACGCCTGATAGGCATCCTGCGTGCCGCCGCTAATCCCGCCATCGACCAGATCGAGCCGGTCATAGCGCGCATTGACCTGCCACGCCCCGAGGCCACCTTGTCCCACCGGATTGGAAACCTTGACCCCCTTGAACACGCCCTGCTTGTAGCCGCGCGTATCGTCGGTCAGGAACAGCCCCGCCTCGACCGAGCCGCCGAAAAACGTCGGGTCGGCGAGATTGCCGGTTCAGTTTGAGCCAGTGGCCCTCTGCCGCAGCATGGAAGCGACCGGCAATCACCGCCGCCTCGAGCCCGTAACTGGTCTCTGACTCGGCATCGCCGATCGAACCGGTGTCGATGAACCTAGTATCGGTAAAATGCACCGCCGGGCGCTGGCGATAGCGGCGCGAAGTCGTGGCATCGCCCAGATCGCGATAATGGTAGGACGCCCCGAAATGACTCTGGACATCGCCAAATTTGGGCATCGCCACCGCCCGCACGTCAAAGCCGATGCTGTCATTCTCGTCATTGTTGAGATCACCGATATTGTCGGTAAACACGCCCGCCTGAAACAACAGGTCCGACACGCCATATTGCGCCGAAATCCCGACCTGCCGCTGGAACCCGAAGGCATCGGTAAAGGCCGCGCGCTCGATAAAGCTGGTGTCGTTACTGCTCGACAATTCTTCCAGCCCCTGGAAATTGTTATGCTGTCCCATCGTCACCGTCAGCCCGCCATCCTCATAAGTGAAAAAGGCGTCGGTCAGGTCAACGTCATTGCCCGCGAAATCCGCTTCCAGCTTGTAGCCAAAGCCGCCCGGGATCGATCCCGAAGCACCGAGCCGGATGCGCCGCGCTTCATTGCCAAAGCCAAGGCCCGGATCGACAATGCTGTTGGGGGCATTGACCGTGCCAAAATCATAGAGGATGCGGCCGCGCGGCTTGAAGCTCCAGCCACCTTCACCCGTGATCTCGGGCGCGCCTTTCCAGCTGACCTTGACCGGCTTCTGCTGCGCCAGCTTTTCCTCGCTCGCGGCAAGCTTTGCCTCGGTCGCCGCGATCGCGCTGGTCGAGGCCTGCTGCGTTTGCTCGACAGCGCCAAGCTGCGCCTTCAAATCGGCGACCTCGCGCTCGAGCTGGTTGAGCTTGCTCAGCATCGCCGCCGCCTGTTCGGCAGAGATGGTCTGCGCCATCGCGGAAGCGGGATATAATGCAATTGCTGCGGTTCCGGCCAACAGGCCGATTGTCTTGAGCATGGAAGATTTCATAACTGCGCCTGTTCGTTGTGTCCGGGTTGCGTCATGCCGAACGCTCTACAAGTAGCGCGTTGCCTTTTCATGGCAAAATTATTTCACGTTTGTGACAGGGTGCGGGTGGCTTGTGATGGGGGAGGGCGATGGCGCAAAGAGACGGGGCAAGGAGACGGCGCGGTCCATCCGGCGAGGCCCATCCTCAACCGGCCACAGGCAAGCGGCGCTTGCCTTTGGTCCGGCTGGTCAGATGATAGCGAAGGCAGCGGTCACAGTGATAGGGGCGGAGGGGGATGGTGGCAGCCTGCGCGGCCGCGATGGCGTCCGCCTCGGTGGGGAAGCGCTTTTTCTTGCGGCAGATATTGAGGCGGGTGCGCATGGGGTGGATTTAGCGGCTTGCGGGGAGGCGGGCAAGGCGGCATGACGGGCTGATGGTCAGGGGAACGGAAATATGCGTCTAGGCTGGGAAGAAATTAGACGACGCGCCCGTGAGTTTTCCACAGAGTGGAAAGATGCTCACTATGAGCAGGGCGAAACCCAGACTTTCTATAATGATTTCTTTGAGGTGTTCGGTATCAACCGCCGCCGGGTAGCGATATTCGAGAAGAAGGTCGAAATGATTGACCAGAACCGGCGCGGGTTTATGGACCTGTTCTGGCCAGCCGTTCTGTTGGTGGAACAAAAAAGCGCAGGCAAGAATCTCGATTTCGCGCAAAACCAAGCGCTCGATTACGTGCTGGGTCTGAAAGAACGCGACGAACCCAAATTTGTTCTGACTTGCGATTTTCAGCGTTTTCGCTTGCTAGAGCTAGAAACACGTCAGGAAATCAAATTTACGCTGCCCGAACTGCACAAGCATGTCGAGGCTTTCGCCTTCATGCTGGGTGTTCAGCGCCGTCATTTCGGCACGCAAGCGGCGGTCAATATCAAGGCGGCAGAACTGCTCGGCAAAATCCACGATGCGGTTGAGGCCAAGGGATATACCGGCAAGCAGCTAGAACAACTGATGGTTCGGCTGCTCTTCTGTCTGTTCGCCGATGATACGGGTATTTTTGAAAATAAAGATGATTTCATGTTCCTCATCGATGAGCGCACCGATGAAGATGGTGCCAATGTTGGCCGTGTACTGAAAGAAGTGTTCGAAATACTTGATACCCCGCTGGATCAAAGGCTGGCGGGGCAGGATCCGGAATTTACCAAATTCCCTTATGTGAATGGCGAACTTTTTAAAGGTGATATTCGTACACCCGTTTTTGACGCCGAAATGCGGGATGACCTGTTGACCGCTTGCCGATTTGACTGGGGCAAGGTCAGTCCGGCCATTTTTGGTTCGCTGTTTCAGTCGGTGATGGACAGCGCGGAGCGTCGTAAAAAGGGCGCACATTATACTACCGAGCCGAATATTATGAAGGTGATCGGGCCTTTATTCCTTGATGAGTTCAGGCTGGAATTTGATCGTCTCAAGGCGCGGCGCGATGGTGGTAAGCGGTCGGCACTGCTAACTTTTCAGGAAAAGTTGGGTACGCTGAATTTTTTCGATCCGGCCTGTGGTTGCGGAAACTTCCTAGTCGTTACTTACCGGGAATTGCGCAAGCTGGAACAGGAGGTACTCGAGCTGGTCTACGACAAAAACTCGCCGCTGCTGCTGGATGTCGAGGCGATGAGCGTGGTCTCGCTCAACCAATTTTACGGCATCGAACTGGAAGAATTTCCCGCACATATTGCCGAAGTAGCGATGTGGATGACCGAGCATCTTGCCAATGTCGATCTCGGCCGGACTTTCGGCAAGGTGTTTGCCGATATCCCGCTCAATGACAGTGCTACCATTCATCACGGAGATGCACTGGAGGTTGAATGGAATCAAGTGTTGCCCGCGCAAGATTGTTTTGCAGTGATGGGAAACCCTCCGTTTATTGGACAGAGCTATCAATCAAAAGATCAGCGTCAACAAATGGCGAGAATTATTGATGCGAAAAATAAAAAAGCGGGATCGCTGGATTATGTCAGTGCTTGGTTTTTGAAAGCTGGCTCATATCTGAATACAAGATTGAATTCATCTGAAGGCGAGGTAGACAAATTAGTTCGTATTGGCTTTGTATCAACCAACTCGATCACTCAAGGTGAACAAGTCGCTCAGTTATGGCCGATCCTATTTGAACGTTATGGCCTAGAAATTGCTTTTGCGCACCGGACCTTTGCCTGGGGATCTGATGCGCGCGGCAAGGCGCATGTCCATGTAGTGATAATCGGACTGCTGCACCGCGACAACGAACCGAAGGTTAAGCGGCTGTTTAGCTATGATGATATTAATGGGGAGCCGGATGAGACACATCATTCTGCATTAAGCGCTTACTTGTTTGACGCAGAACTCGCAGCCGATCGCCATCGTGTCGTGCAAGAATCGAGAGTTCCGTTGTCAGATGCACCTCAGATGCGAATGGGAAGCAAGTTAGTGGATGGCGGTCATTTGATTTTCGATCCGGGTCAAAAAACTGAATTTCTTGAGAAGGAGCCGAAAGCGACAAAGTGGATGGTCCCGTTAATCGGTTCACAAGAATACATTCAAGACCGTCACAGATGGATATTATCTTTGTCAAAGATTACGCCTGATGAATTGCGATCAATGCCCGCTGTGGCTGAACGTGTTTCGGCTGTTCGTAAATACCGATTGAAAAGTAAAAAAGAAGCTACTCGGAAATTGGCAGACTTTCCTACTTCTTTTGAAGTAACAACGATCCCAGAAAAGAGTTTTTTGGTTTTTCCAAAGGTTAGTTCTGAGCGGCGAGATTATGTGCCCTTGGGGTGGTTAGATCCACCAAATCTTCCAACAGATCTCGTGCAGATTGTCCTTGAGGCTGGACTCTACCACTTTGGCATCGCAACTAGCCGTATTCACGTAGCTTGGCTCAGTCATATCGGGGGACGACTGAAAAGTGATTATAGATATACAATTGGGCTTGTCTACAATACCTTCCCATGGCCAGATGTTTCCGACAAACACAAGGTTGAGATCGAAAATTTAGCGCAAGAAGTACTTGATGCTCGGGCGGTGCATGTGGCCTCTAGCCTCGCCGATCTTTATGATCCGAACACTATGCCCGGCAATTTGCGTAAAGCTCACGCCACACTCGATCTGGCGGTCGACCGACTTTACCGCAAAAAGGTCTTCGAAAGCGATCGCGACCGGGTCGAACATCTGTTCGGGCTATACGAAAAGCTCGTAGACCCGCTCACCGCTGGCGGTGAAAAAGAAATCAAGCGCGTGGCGCGCAATGTGAAGCGGAGAAAAGAACATGAGTGAAATCAAACTCTTCAGAAACGATGCGACCGGGATAACCGAACTCGAAGGTGGTGCAGTCGATCTCGAGAGATCATTGCAGAATCAGTTTGAAAAGCACTTGGATGCCCTGCTCGGCGTCCGCTTTCTAGCTTCCGAATATATAATGACGGAAGGTAGAATGGATACGCTTGGGATTGACGAAAATCACAGTCCGGTGATTATCGAATATAAACGATCATCGAATGAAAATGTTATAAATCAAGGTCTGTTCTATCTGAATTGGTTGGTCGATCATCGGGGAGATTTCGAACTGCTCGTTCAAAAACAGCTGGGCATCGAAACGGCAAATCAGATAGATTGGTCGGGACCAAGATTGATATGTATCGCGAATAATTTCACGAAATTTGACGAACATGCTGTTCGGCAAATGAACCGCAACATTGATTTGATCAGATATCGCCAGTTTCCGCCAGACCTCTTGCTGCTCGAACTTCTGACTTCCGCATCGGCACAAAACAGTTCGTCGTCTTTACAAGGAAACAAATTGAACGGGCCGACTTCCGTTAAGGCCACTGTTTCTGATCATTTGGCTGGAGCTTCCGAGGAAATGTTGGATCGTTACCAAGCGGTACGAGATTATCTCGTTGCCAGCGGTGATGATGTTCAGGAAAAGACACTAGACAATTATGTTGCATTTCGGCGGATCAAAAATTTCGCGTGCGTTCAATTGCGAAACCAAATCGGCAAAATCCTTGTATATGTTCGCGTTGATCCGACCAAAGTGGAAATCGAAGATGGCTTTACCCGCGATATGACAAACAAGGGACATTATGGAACGGGCGATCTCGAGATTAGCTTGATGACCGATGACGACTTTGAACGCGCCAAGCCTTTGTTTGATCGGGCGTACAATAACGGTTAGCAATTGGGCTGCGGGGTTTAGCGATATCGTTGGTGCGCTTTTTGCTTTCCCTCGACTCCCAAATCCCTTTCCTACACATCCCCGCTTATGCCATCTTCCAAAATGGCTCTTTGAAAACTGAATCCTGCTCCAACATTTCTGCAGAAGCGGAAACGGCACGCTCCGGGCTATCCTCTGCTTGCCCTTCTTCCGCTTGTTCAGCCCGCCTGCTCCGAAACTGAACGAATCGGCCGTTTACCGGCCGGAAGTGCGGTGAAAATCACGTCGAAAAGCCCCAGAGGCTTTTCAATTCATAACAGTGTAAAACCTGTAAAGTTCGTTTTTGGTTCGGGGGATCAGGCAGCGGGCAAAGCGGTGGCCAAAAGGGCGGGGAAAACTGTCCGACTCGGGGCGGTCGTTTCCTGCTGACATTGCTCTGCGCCCCTGCTAACGGCTCGCCATGACCGAACGATCCTCTTCCCGGGCCTATAACCAGTCCCATATCCGCAATTTTTCCATCATCGCCCATATCGATCATGGCAAATCGACGCTCGCCGACCGGCTGATCCAGCAGACCGGCGGGCTGACCGCGCGCGAGATGAGCGAGCAGGTGCTCGACAATATGGATATCGAGCGCGAGCGCGGGATCACGATCAAGGCGCAGACGGTGCGGCTGCACTACACCGCCAAAAATGGCGAGGATTACGAGCTCAGCCTGATGGACACGCCGGGCCATGTCGACTTTGCCTATGAAGTGTCGCGGAGCCTCGCGGCCTGTGAGGGCGCGCTGCTGGTGGTCGACGCGGCGCAGGGGGTCGAGGCGCAGACTTTGGCCAATGTCTACCAGTCGATCGAGCATGATCACGAGATTATTCCGGTGCTCAACAAGATCGATCTGCCCGCCGCCGAGCCGGAGCGGGTGCGCCACGAGATCGAGGAGATCATCGGGATCGACGCTTCCGAGGCGGTGCTGGCGAGCGCCAAGTCGGGGATCGGGATCGAGGATATCCTGGAGCAGATTGTCGCCAAGATTCCGCCACCGGGCGGCGACCGCGACAAGCCGCTGAAAGCGATGCTGGTCGACAGCTGGTATGATCCCTATCTCGGCGTGGTCATCCTGGTGCGGGTGATCGACGGGGTGCTGACCAAGGGGCTGAAGATCAAGTTCATGGCCCAGGGCACCGAGCATCTGGTCGACCGGGTCGGCTGCAT
>RCMY010001826.1_pt1 | contig 19656 bp, 18 predicted proteins | sample 2041341 | NCBI WGS metagenome assembly RCMY01 (sample SAMN09708234, study PRJNA481090) | Marine sediment metagenome, whole genome shotgun sequencing project. | reverse complement strand
TCTTCTCTTGGTCGGCCCAACCGCCCCATTGGTCGACCACAATCTCGCCGTCGATCGCTACCGCGACGGATGCTCCAAGATCTGCACCAAAATCGAGTTGCCCTGACAACACCTCGGCTACCGCATCGAATCGACTATCGCTTGTCCCGTGAATCTCAGCCATGGTCGAGGTTACGACACGGTTCTGCGCAGTACGAAACTCGCTGCGGCCATGGGCAGCGATGTCCTGCGCTGTCATGTGAGGACTCCAAGCGAATGGGTTTCGGCCGAGTTGCTCGATCACCTCGCAAGATTCAGACCGGTCAGAAGGCCGTTTTCGCACCTATGGACTCACCATCAGCCCTCCCGACGACAACGACATCAGATGAGTATCAACTCGTCCACTCATGCTGACGTACTACGTTGCTGCCATGGCCGAAATGCAGCGAGCTCGCCTCATCCCCGTGTCTGGAATCGGGTCTGCCCAAGAAGCTGAACAACGAGCAACGTCAGCACTGCTTGCGGTGATCTCAATTGTGCGACCGTTCTCCGAATCACTCTTCGCCCCCCTGGGAGCTTCACGGGCGAAGAAGGCTGTCGTAGAGACTTATACCGAGGTAGAAGTAAAGCTCCCCACCGGCCAGAAGGTCCGCCCTGACGGACTCATCCGGGTTACCTACGGATCATCAACATGGAGCGCCCTAGTCGAGGTCAAGACCGGCGATGCAGTACTCGCCGCCGACCAACTCAACAACTACCTGATCGCCGCCAAAGAAATCGGAGCTGAAGCCGTCATCACGATCTCGAACGAAATCGGCATCGCTGGTGCCCACCCAACCGAGGGCCTGAAAGTCAGGTCGAACTCCAAGGTGAAAGTTCATCACTTCTCTTGGATGAGAATTCTCGCTATCGCTGTCCAGAACCGGGTCCACACCGGCGTAGAAGATCCCGAACAAGCCTGGATCCTTGGCGAGCTCATCAGATATCTCGAACACTCTGCATCGGGCGCCTCGGAGATGGCCGACATGGGACCCTCCTGGGTAACCGTGCGAGACGGAGCCCGCGACCGGTCGCTCCAGAAGTCAATGGCCGAAGTAGCCGACGTCGCGGGGCGTTGGGATCAACTAATCCGCCAAGCAGCTCTTAACCTCAGCTCCGAGACCGGCGCCGACGTGACCCAATGGCTGCCTCGTGCTCAACAAGAACCGAAGGCGCGCACTGCGGTGCTCTGTGATTCGCTAGCTCAGGCAGGACGATTGAGTGCTGACCTACGGATTCCCGGGACAGCAGGCGATCTTGAGGTCGTCGGCGACATTCGCTCGCGACAGATTGTAGTTTCAACCACGATCGACGCTCCCAGCGACAAGAAGGGGAGGGGCTCTGTCTCATGGCTCACCCGACAGCTAAAGGAAGCGCCGAATGACATTACACTTGAGGCGTATGCACTCAGGGCAAGGACACCGAGGTCGGCAACACTCGGCGAAGCGTTGGAGGACCCAACAGTTTTGGTCGCCGACGGACAAAACGACATAGCGAAGTTCCGGATTGTTCGACGCAGCGACGCAGGGCAAGGTGGCAGAACTGGCGGCAAGAAGCTCGGCTTCATAGAGACAGTGAACCGATCGATCGATTCTTTCTACCAACTCGTCCTCCAACAGATAACGCCATGGGTCCCGCCGGCACCGAAGGTCAGCCGCCCTCCGCAGATTGATACAGCCCCCCAACCCGCGGACGGTTCGCTTTCCGGCCAAGGCGAGCTGAGTAGTCGGTCATCCCAAGCAGAAGTAGCTGTGACCCAATCGTCCCCAACGCACAGCGCGGAAGGGCAGACGCAGCAACGACAGGTCCCGGAATCGAGAATGTCAGACGAGCAACGGGATACTCGGCCTCATCCGGATCATTAGCGCCATCCCTAGATGAAGGAAGATTCGTGGCTCCACGATCATTAGATCGCTACGAGCGGGCACGCTCATCGTTTGAGACGCCGTTGGTGCTGCTCGCACTCGCGCTAATCCCCATACTCGTGATTCCTGCCCTCTTTGACGTGTCCCAGGACACCGACCGGGCCTTGGAAGGGATCGGTTGGGTCATCTGGGCAACATTTGTTGTCGAGTACGTCACGCATCTCGCGCTTGCGCCCGATCGGCGCGAGATGATCCGGACCCACAAGATGGATCTCGTCATCATCGCACTTCCGGTTCTGCGTCCTCTCCGTGCGCTCAGGATTCTTCGAGCAGGTGCGGGACTCGTCGCCGTTTATCAGATGACGAAGAAGCTGCTTGCTCGGCGAGGTCTCGGTTGGACACTGCTCATCACGCTGGGTCTCATCATGACCGGAGGCGCTATTGTCACGCGGCTCGAACAGAACCTCGACGGGTCGAATATCACCAGCATCGGGGACGGACTTTGGTGGGCGGTCGTCACCTGTACGACGGTCGGCTATGGCGACCACTTCCCCGTAACCACGGCAGGCCGCGCAGTTGCCTCCGTGCTTATGGCGACGGGCATCGGTCTCCTCGGCGTTCTCACTGCAAACATCGCTGCTTGGTTTGTGGAGGAGGACCGAGAGGACGAGATCTCGGTTCTTCGAACCGAGATCGCGGAGCTCGGCAGCAAGCTAGATCAGCTCCTAGAGCGCAATTCTGACTAAAAAGGAAGCCACCCGCGGGACCCTACGATGACCTGCCCTGGGTCGAGGGAGGAGGGCCTGGAAGGTTGCTAGGTCCGACAGAACGACGACGGCTGTTATCTCGGCCCGCCGCCCAGTCTGGTGAACCAGCCTCAGGGTGCAGAAAGCAAGTGGTAATCTCTCACCCAACGCAAAATGCGGTGGATCGCTTGTCGACTGTTTTGCCCAGGCTCGACCCTTCCGGGGGCCAAGTAACATCGCGATCGAGGCAAGTGTTCAGTTTGGACATCAAACGGGCCGGGCCGCTGCTCATCTAGTCCGATAAGGCGTATTGTGCTCCGATCGAAGTCGTTGAGCAGACATCCGTCATCGAAGTCGACGGCGACGAGACCCGCAACCGCTATGAGCTGGTGGGAGTCGAGGTCAGTCAGAATCGCCGCGAAGGCCACTTATGTCGGAAGCACCTGAACCATAGAAGCATCCATCGGTCTGAGTCTGCGACCGTTGCGGCGCTAAGAATGGAGCCGGGACCCATGGATAAGGCAGGATCAGGTGGGGGTATCGAATAAGCGAATGGGACAGACCAGCATGTCAGCCTCGCGACTTCATCTACAGTCGGTCGATGGATCAACAGACCACGCAACGGGTCGCTATAGCCGCAGGCCTCACCCTGAGGCCCGACGTGACAATCGCCGGCAATGATCCAATCCTTCCGAGCCGCTTCCCGATCGGCGAGGCCGCAGCCGTCGCGCTCGCCGCGCTCGGCTCTCGAGCGGCCGATCTGGCGCAAAAGGCCGGTGGCTTGCCGGGGCCAGTCACCTCCTCAGCTCTCGACGGAGCGCTCACCACGATCGGGTTCGCAGTCCAGCAGCTCAATGGCAAACCAGTTCCTCGCTCGAACCAAACGAATCCGTTTGTCCACTGCTACGAGGGGAAAGACGGGCGCTGGATCTACTTGCATGGCGGTTTCCCTAACCTCGCAGCCGGGCTGGCAGAACTTCTCGGTGTGAGCAGCGACGCGAGCTACGCCGACATGAAGCTCGCTGTCGCGGCACGGGACGCACACGCGCTTGAAGACGCCATCGCCGAGCGGAACCTCTGCGGGGCAATGGTGCGCTCGCAGGCCGAGTGGCAAGCCCATCCTCAGGGCATCGTCTTGGAGGCCGAACCGACCGTATCCATCGATCCCAACGAGCTGGAACTTGCTTGGTTTCCCGACCCGGTTCGCCCCCTCGCCGGACTCCGGGTACTCGACCTGACGAGGGTCTTGGCTGGGCCAACGTGCGGAAAGTACTTAGCCGCGCTCGGCGCTGAGGTCACCAATCTGCGCTCCGATCATGTACCCCACGTGCCCAGCTTTCTCCTCGAGACCGGGGTCGGCAAGAAGGTTGTCGAGGCAGATCTACGGCGTTCCGACGAGCTTCAACACATCCAGTACCTGGCAATGAACGCTCATGTTGTCGTCCAGGGATATCGGCGAGGTGTGGTGAGCCGATTCGGCCTCGATGCCGAATCGCTTCGATCGCGAGGCTGGCGAGGCATCTATGGCAACATCAGCTGCTACGGCGAAGTTGGCCCGTGGTCTGACCGTGCTGGCTGGGAGCAGCTGGCCCAATCAGTAAGTGGCATGGCGGTCACCGAGGGATCTATCGAGCGGCCGGCACAAGTTCCGGCCGCGCTCAACGACTACACGACAGGGCTACTTCTCGCCGAAGCGATTACTCGACAGTTGCATGCGGGAACCGGCGGAGACGTAACCGCCTCGCTTTGTCAGACCGCGGGTTGGATAATGCGCAATGGCGCCGAGTGCGACCCCGAGCTTGCGAGTGGGATCGGAACACCATTACTCCTTCATCGCGAGACCGAGCAAGGCGGTCACCACCACCTCTCCCCTGGGTTCACGGTTGAGGGTCTCGATATCGGTTGGACTGGCAGTAGGGCCTAGTTCTCAGCTCGACGGGTAGTCAGCGTATGAGTCTTTGAACACACCCGAGTGAAGCAGCACCTGAGCGGTCGGCTCGTTGGTTTCGTCGTCAGTCAAGGTGGTGAGCGTCCAGTACGACTCGGTCCGGCGGCTTTGGCCGAGTCCGACGATCTCGCGGTCGACGCGATAGGAACGTCCGACCATCACCGGACCGTTGAGCATGCGAATCTCCAGATCGATAAAGAGACCAACCGACGGTTGGCGAACATTGAAACCAACCCGTTTCGCGCCGCTGCTCGAGATAACGCTCATCATCTCGATGGGAATGATCGGCCCTCCAAATGGATTCTCAACATCGGAGTCGGCCTCGTAGTGTGCAACAGACTCGGTGATCTTCGAGAGTTTCTGAGCCAGGGTGAAGGGGTAGAGGTTGCCCAGAAATGTGTCGAAGTCGATGTTGATGGTCTCCGACTCGAGGCCCCTCTGCCCAACGACCAACTGGTCGAGGATGTAGAGGTCGCCGGGCTCACGTTCCTGCGACTTGGCCAGCCGGCCAGCGAGCGCTGTGGCACTCGTGTCGCTATCGATCGAAGCGGTGCCCTCAAGCACCGGCGTGCCGTCGGCCTTCGCGGCGTAGATCTTTGCAGTCGTCGCGCCAGGGCCATCGAGCGTAACCGTCGCTTGCACCTCTTCGCCCTCCACCACCATGTTCAGGAAATGGGCGCTCAAGATCCCTTTGCAAAACCATAGGTCGCCCCAGATACTGGCAAGGAGCGGGTCGAACTGGCTGAAGTGGGTGGGGCCTTCGATCGGTGCACCGGGTAGGCCAAGCTTCTCGGCCGTCTCGCCATCGTGCACGCTGAGGTGTCCGTCGTAGGTCTGCTCGGCGAGCATCTGGCGGGGGGCACGGATGGGCCCGGTCAAGACGATTGGCGAGTCTGAGATCTGCTGCGACATCCCTGAAACGTAGCCCTCTCTCACTAGCCGAGCCAGATAAGGCTCGCGGCCGCGCCCAAGGTTGTATGGCTCCGACCCTAGATCGGCGAGACTTGACCTTCCACCACGTTGTAGCGATGCGTGAGTTCAAGGGCCTCGACAAACGACCGGTCATGCGACACGACAAGCAAAGTGCCTGCGAACTTGCCGAGCGCCTCTTCCAACTGCTCAATTGCCTCGAGGTCGAGATGGTTCGTTGGCTCATCGAGAACCACAGCGTTGACCCCAGAGGCTTGGAACGCAGCGAGCACCGCCCGCGTCTGCTCACCGGGCGAGAGAGCTGTTGTCGAACGCCCAACATGCTCCTTGCTAAGGCCAAATTTGGCGAGAGTCGATCGAGCCTCGCTGAGGTCAAGGCCGGTGTCTTCCATAAAGCGGTCGAGCAGCGGGCCGTCAGTCTCCAAACGCTGGCGCCCCTGGTCGAGCTCGCCAAGAACGACCGAGCGGCCGAGTCGCTGAGTGCCTGTCGCGAGCGGCACCTCGCCGAGGAGGGCACGCAAGAGTGTCGTCTTGCCTGAGCCGTTTGATCCTTCGAACAAAATGCGCTGGCCGCTCAACACTTCGAGCGTCACCGGCCCAAGATGAAACTCACCTTGCTGTACCTCGGCCTGCTGTAATTCCGCGACGAGATCGCCCGAACGAGCAACCTCACCAATCGTGAACTGGAGCTGCCAAGGTTGCCAAGGGCGGTCTACCCGTTCCAACCGTTCAATCGCGCGCTCGGTCTGTCGAGCCTTTGATGCCAGTTTCTCGCTCGCTTCAATCCTGGCTCCTCGTGCCGCCCTGTCGTTGTCTGGCGGCTGCCTCTCACGAGCCAATCCTTTGGCCGACCAGTCCCGCGTCGTTGCGGCACGAGACTGCAGTCGGTCGCGCTCCCCGGTGAATTGATCGAACTTGTCCATAGCGTGCTGCCGAGCGATCTCACGCTCCTCAAGAAACGCCGCCCATCCGCCTCCGAACCGCCTGATCGATGAGGGCGCAGACGACCGCGGGTCGGGATCAAACTCAACGACATCGGTCACTACATTGTCGAGGAATTGCCGATCATGCGACACAATAACAACAGGCCCTCGCTGCCCTATCACCAACTGCTCCAACAGGGCGATGCCTTCGAGGTCGAGATCGTTCGTCGGCTCGTCGAGCAGCAAGATGTCGTATTGCGACAATCCAACCACTGCCAACCAGACCTTTGCCCTTTCGCCACCTGAAAGAAATGCAACTTCCCGGCCCATGATCTGGCTGGCGTCGGACCAGCCGACCGACGAGAGTGCATCACCCGCCCGCGCTTCAAGGTCGGCGGCTCCAAGGCGGAGCCAGCGATCGAGCGAAGTGTCGTAGAGGTCAGCGGCGCCAACCTGTTCCGTTGCCAACGCCATCAGCGCCGCGTCGAGGGTCCGGTTGGCTTCCGCCACGCCCGTCTGGCGCGAAATCATTGCTTCGACCGTCTCGCCAGGAAGTGCCGACCGGTCCTGGGTCATGAGCCCAACAGATGCCTCGCCGGGGGTAGTAGAAACCGATCCGCTTGTTGGGGTAAGTCGTCCAGCGAGAAGTGCGAGCAGGGTCGATTTACCGCACCCGTTTGGGCCGACGAGTCCGACTCGTTCGCCGGGGCCGATAGTCAGTGTCGCGTTCTCGATAAGCCGATCGACACCATGAGAAAACGACACCCCGTTGGCGTGGATTTGTGCGTGCAATGGACACCCTCTCGTTAGGCGCCGTACGACACCCTGAGTTCTCGCTTGAGCACCTTACCCGTTGCGTTGTGGGGGATCTCGTCGATAAAGATGGCCGATTGGGGCACCTTGAACCGGGCCAGGTTCGCTCGGCAGTGGTTGATGACCTCGGCTTCGGTGAGGGTCTGCCCTTCTTTGACCACGACAATCGCCCGGCCGACCTCAACCCACTTCTCGTCGGGGATGCCGATCACTGATACCTCACCGACTTGTGGCAGCTGGTAGATGACGCTCTCAACCTCTGCCGGGTAGACGTTTTCGCCGCCCGAGATGTACATGTCCTTCCAGCGGTCGACCACGTAGTAGAAGCCGTCATCATCTTGGCGGGCCGCGTCACCGGTATGGAGCCAGCCGTCGGTGATTGCCTCCGCTGTCGCCTCAGGAAGATTCCAGTAGCCAGGGGTTACGTTTGGCCCCCTCACCCAGAGCTCACCAGTTTCCCCTTGGGTCACGTCGCCACCGTCTTCGCCGATGATGCGCACGTCGCAGTGCATCGCGGGTAGACCGGCCGAGCCGATTTTTGTGGTGCAGTCTTCTGGCTTGAGCGCGAGCACGAGCGGGCTCGTCTCGGTCATACCGAACGCCTGTTGGAGCGGAAGACCCTTCTTCGCCCAGGCCTCGATGAGGGGCACCGGAGTAGGTGAGCCGCCAACCCCTGCGACCTGGATAGTCGGGAAGGTCGCCGCCTCGAACGCTGGCACTTGGCCCATGAAGAGGAAGTTTGCCGGCACCCCAAGAAAGTGTGTGACGCCGACCGACTCATCCATCAGAAGGTCGAGGCAGCCAGCGGGCTCGAAGGTGTGCATCACGATATTGACGCCACCAAAGTGGAATGCGGGATTGGCAAAGCAGTTCAAGCCGCCCGTGTGGAACAGCGGCAAGAATGCGAGGTTGACCATCTCCTGACCCAACTTGAAAAACTCGACACAGTTGACCGCGTTCCAGAACGTCATGCCCTGGGTGATGATTGCGCCTTTCGGGCGCCCGGTCGTGCCCGACGTGTACATGATCGTGAGGATGTCGTCGTGCACACCATCGTGCGCGGGGTACTCACCATCGGAGCCAGCGATTGCCTCTTCGTAGTCGGCGGCGCCAGGGCTCGCGCCGTCCCAATTGATCTGCGACTCGAGCGGCGTTGTCGGAATAAGGGCCGTGGCGACTGCGGCAAACTCGTTGTCGTGCACAACAACCGTCGGGCCACAATCGTTGATGATGTACTCAAGCTCAGGAACGGCCAAACGCCAGTTGAGTGGCACAAACACCGCTCCAAGCTTCCAGCATGCAAACTGGACCTCAAAGAAGTTGGTGTTGTTGTTGGCCAACACTGCGACCCGGTCTTGATAGCCAATACCGAAATCGCTAGCCAGCACTGCTGCGAGCCGATCGGTTCGACCATTCATCTCGACCCAATTGAACCTCCGGTCAGTCGCAAGATCGATGAGCGCCGTTGCATCTGGCCGCGTCTTCGCGTGGTGGGCAATCCAATCGCCTGAACGTGTCATTGAGTTTTCCCCTGAATCGTCTCCTGCTCCCCCTCGGAGCACTGGCAGGAGCGTAGACGCCCCTCTTCCCCTTAGAAAAGCCGGTGCGTCCTGCTGCGCTCGTTGTTCTAATCTGGGTCTATGCGCGTTACGCCCATCATCATCGCCGCCGCACTTGGCGCTACAGCCTGCACTTCGACCTCTGCCGAGCTGGTAGCGGCACCGACGACTGTCGAACAGCCGCAGATCACAGACATCGCCGAATCGAGCAGCAGGCAAGATGAAATCGATGCCCTCACCGCGGACTTCGTCGCAGGAGCCGATGGCGGCGCCATCCTCCTCACCAGCCGGGGTGGGGAGACGTTCAGTTCAGCAGCTGGGAGTCTGAATGCTCGGGGCGAATCGCTTGCGGTAGATACACCAATGCGCGTTGGCAGTGTTTCCAAACCATTCGTCGCCACGATGGTTTTGCAGTTGGTGGCCGAGGGCGCAGTCGATCTCGATGCGCCGCTCATCGGGTACCTGCCAGAGACACCGCTTGGCGCCGACGTCACCGTGCGGCAGCTTCTGAGCCACCGCAGTGGCTTGCCTGACTACACCGCGCAACCCGTCTTTCCTTCACTATTGTTGGACGGCCCCGGAACCGTCTATTCGCCGGACGACATGCTCACCCTCGTCGCTGATGTTGCGACCGAGGAATCGGGCGGCAATTACGAATATTCGAACACCAACTACATCCTTCTCGGACAACTCGTCGAGGCAATCGACAGCGTCGACATCAATGCTGCACTAGCCGCTCGAATTACTGAGCCGCTCGGGCTATCCCATACCAAGTTTGTGTTCAACGAAGGCGAGAATCTAGCGGGACTCGCGAGCTTCTGGTCGCCGGGCTTCAACGACGGTGATACCGATTTTCAGTATCAAGCGATCTCGTCGTCAGCGTGGGCGGCTGGCTCGCTGGTCTCGACGGTTGGAGACCTCAACTTGTTCATGGCCGCACTGTTGAACGGCGATCTGATCCCGGATGACCTGCAGGCTCAGATGATGGACACCGGCGATTCCGACTACGGACTCGGGCTGGCCTCGGCGCCGCTCGGTATCGGTCGGACCGGATACGGGCACGCCGGCTACATCCCCGGCTACCAATCGGTGATGTTCGTTGAGCCTGAGACACTCGACGCGTACATCGCAATCACGAACGATGACTCGCTCATCGCCAACGATCTACTCGTTCGCGTGCTCACAACCGAGTAGTCACTCATCGACGATGATCTCGTACTCGACGTCGCCGAGCTCGGAGCCATCAATCGGTTCGAGCCCGTCGATGAAGAACGAGCGAACGAATACCATGCCGAGGCGCTCCATGACAGCGCGTGACGCGGCGTTGGCAGTCATCGTTTGCGCCCACACGCGACTCGCATTCATCTCGCCGGAGGCAAGCTCCAGCAGCGATGCGGCGCCTTCGGTTGCAAGACCCTGACCCCACCATGCTGTCGCGAGTCGGTAGCCAATCTCGAGCTCGCGGGGCCGGCTGTGTCGCAAAGAAAACCAGCCGACGAAGCCGTAATCCACTCGACGGGTGGCGATCCAGAGATGGCGGTTCGGGTCGGCCAACACCTGAGCGACGTCTGCCTCGGTACTCGGCGATCCACCGGTGATGTACCGCATCACCGCCGGGTCGGCGTCAAGACCAACGAGCAATGCGATGTCGCCGCTTGTTGCCAGCCGAAAGTGAAGGCGCGCCGAATCGAATTCGGGAGACGGTGAAGCCTTTTCCGGGAGCCCAGTCATCGCTCCCGAGTCTGGTCGAGAAGCAGTGGCCACGCTCAAGTTTCCAATGAAACCAGTCGAAGGTACGGACAATACGGTCCCTCCGCGAAAGCATCAGCAATGACTCTTCAATCGGTCGTCGATCCTGAGATAGCCAATCCCCCAGACAGCTCCGACCGTGAGAAACGCGGTCGTCGCTGGGTGATCTGGTCCTTCATTCTGTGCCCTTGTCATCTCCCGGTCACTCTTGGAGTGCTTGCTGCCATCTTTGGTGGGAGCGCCATCGGTCCGCTCATCGCCCGCAACGGTCTCAGCATCGGGCTTGGCGTCAGTGCGCTGTATGCCGTCGGACTCGGTATTGGGCTTCGCCACATTCACCTCGCCAACAAAGACATCGATTGTTCGACAGGCGAATGCAACATTCCGGCGGCTGTGTCCGACTGAGTTCTTCGACGAGGCGTGTCATTCAACTACCATCCAAACATGCGGGTTCGGGATGCAGTACCAGAAGACATCGATCAGGTTCGTGTGCTCACGGTCGCGAAACGTCGGCAGCTTGCCGAGTGGTCGCCGTCGTACTTCCGTCAACGCGAGGGGGCCGATGACCTCCACGGCATGTTCCTTGAGTTCATCGTCGCCTCGGCCGACCACCGAACGTACGTGGCGACCGACGGTGGCTCAGTCGCCGGCTTCTTCACGCACATCTCGCAACCCGATCACGAGTGGGTCGACGACCTATCTGTCGCTCATGATTCCCTGTGGCCCGCCTTCGCAAACTCCATTGTTGGGCTCGTCGGCGAACGTCCGCTCGTCGCCTGCATCTCGCCCCACGACACGGCTGCTCAGGCTGCGCTCCGAGCAGAAGGGTTCTCGACGGCAAGTCGCTATTTCGCAAGGAGCACCGTTGGCGAGCCGTCGCTGCAGTGGGAGGAAAGCGGTGAAGCTGCCGTTGGAACACCTCGCCCCAACCACACCTTTGGTGTCTTCGACTCAGCGGTCCACGGGGCGCTCAGTCTGTCGCTGCCTGAGAACGGATCGGTCGTTGGTTCACCGAGCGTGAACGTCCCGATCTACGACCCTGGCGGTCCGACTACCGTCGTCGATCGAATCGGGGGAACCGACCGTCACGCCCTGGCCCGAGCCGCGCTCGCGGCGTGTCATGCTCGAGGCGACGCCCAGCTCGTTGTCGTTGTCGAAGCTGACGACGCTGATCTGCTTGCTGCCGTCAGCGATCTCGGCTTCGTCGCCGAAATTGAACTGCTCGAACTCGGCGCCAAGTAGGCGCCCAGAAGCCGAGTTATTCCGGCCGAGGATCGATGACGGCGAAGCTGCCGGTCGCACTCGCCACGAGCCGACCTTGGTCGTCGCGGGTCTTCGCTTCAAGGTGGATCACTCGGCGCCCCTTGGTCAGAATCGTCGCCTCGGCCGTTAGCCGACCCGAGTGTGCGCCCCGATGGAAGCGCGTGTGGATCTCGATCGTTGCACACATTTGGCCCTCATCAACGACCGACATGACCGCCGCACCCATCGCCGTGTCCATAAGCGCGAATGGCGTCGCTCCGTGGACGACGCCATTTGGATTCAAGTGGGCGCTTCCAATCTCGAGTGACGTCGTGCCCGTACCCTCACCCCGTTCGATGTCGAAACCGAGAAACTCGCGAAGCGGGAAGTGCGGTTCTGGCGGCGCTGTCATTCTCAGACTGTAACTGCACCGACGGCCTCATCGAAGAGCGCACGACGGAGCGCGTCTCGTTCATCGGCGATCCAGCGGCGAGAAAGCGCCGAGTTCGGCACTATCCCGTTTGAGCCGTGGAAGGCTCCTGGATACACGTGGAGCTCGGCGGCCACACCAGCTGCGAGCAAGCGTCTGGCGTAGTCAACATCTTCATCAAGGAACATGTCGAGACTGCCAACGCTTATGTAGGCCGGCGGTAACCCGGCAAGGTCGACGGCCCTCGCGGGCGCAGCGTAGATGGGAGGTTCGGTGAGCTCCCCCAGGTACGACGACCACCCGATGAGGTTCGACTCTCGGTTCCATACCCGCGTGTCGGCGATAGCAAAGCTGCTCGCCGTCGAGTTGCGGTCATCGATCATCGGGTAGACAAGTTGTTGGAAACAGATTGCGGGGCCGCCACGATCTCTGGCCAACAGGGCCAAGCCGGCGGCGAGCCCGGCTCCCGCGCTGGCGCCGCCAATCGCGATTCGCTCGGGGTCAACAGACAGTTCGGCGGCTGACTTGGCTAGCCAAGTCAAGCCGGCGTAGCAGTCGTCCATCGGGGCGGGATAGGGATGCTCAGGCGCCAACCGGTAGTCGACCGAAACCACCACGATTCCAAGCGACGAGGCAATCGAGGCGCACCTCGGGTCGTCACGTTCCACAGAGCCGAGCACCATTCCGCCGCCGTGGATCCAGAACAGCGCAGGGATCGATCCGCTCTGGTTGGCCGGGCGATACACGCGCACTCGCACCGCCGGTCCGCCGTTGACCCCGGGGCCCTCGATGTCTTCAATGGTCACGCCCGCCGGAGGCGGGGGCTTCGGGAGGCTGGCGAGCAGGGCATCAAGTGCCAGCCGTGCCGCCGGAATATCATGCAGACTCATTGTTCCGACCGGGATGGCGTTGAGCACGGCGAGATGCTCGGCGTCGACGTGTGCGTTGAGATCAATCGGCTTCGGAGGCGACATGGCCTCAATCTAAGCGGGCGGACCCCGGTCGAGTCCAAACTCATCAGCAACTTCGTCGACGACAGCAAGAAGGGCTTGCAACGCGGGCCGATCGCTGCTCGACGCACGGTGGGCAACTTCGACCGACCGACAGACCGGAACGGCCAGATCCATCACGCGGACCCCATCCGGTGGATCGAGCAGCGCCAGCTCGGGCACAAGACTGACGCCAGCGCCAGCGGCAACGAGACCGAGAGTCGATGGATAATCGTCGATCTCATGCACAACGTTCGGCTCGAACCCCGCAGTACGGCACGCTTGGAGAACACAGCGGCTGTAGACGACGGCGACCGGTCCGGCAATCATCGCTTCACCCGAGAACCTCCCAAGATCAACCGTGTCGCCGTCGAGATGATGACCGGTGGGCACCACCGCCTTGAACCAATCGAGACAAACCATGTGGCGAATGATGTTCGGATCGGTAGGGCCGGGGGCGTTTGGATAGTCGACCGTGAACGCAGCATCGAGTACTCCCGCCCTCATCTGCTCGTATGGATCGGTTGGATCCGACTCTCGAGTCCGAATCTGAATCTTCGGATATCGCTCAGCGAGAAGAGTCAGGATGCGAGGGAGCATGGACATGGCGATCGATTCCATGACCCCAACCCGAAGCACACCCGATGCTTCGGTTGCGACTCGTTCGAGCGCAGCCGATGCTTCCTCCATCTGAGCGAGCACAATGCCGGCATGGACGACAAGCTCCCGACCGGCATCGGTGAGCTGCACGTTTCGTCCGACTTTCTCCAATACCGCAACCCCAGTCGCTCGTTCAAGACCGCCGAGCTGCTGCGACACTGCGCTCGCCGTGTAGCCAAGCGACCTGGCCGCAGCGCCGATTGTTCCGGTTACTGCGACTTCGCGGAGCATGCGCAACTGTTGAATCGTCAGGTCCATCCAAACACATTAGCTTTACTAAACAAAACAGTATCCTTTTCATCGCTTTTGTTTAATGGACAGATCGATCAGAGTACGACCTATGTTCCACATCAATTGCACCCACTGCGGCCACGGCCACCTCGTCGGACTACGAAGCATCACCTCGTTCGTGAATACCAATGATGGCCCCGTAGCCAACTTCACTTGCCCTCGCGGCCATACCGTCTTCAGCAACTTCGGGCGCTAACCACCAACGCAGCCTCCAGCAGCTCCGACGCACGAACGGACCCTCGAGCCAGCAGCCTGACGCCGATATCATCGGCTCATGAAGATCAGGACCGCAGGGCCAGCAGACCTCGACGCACTACTGCCGTTGATCGAGGCCTTCTACGCCGTTGACGGGCATTCGTTCAACCCCGACCATCTGACGCCGGCGCTCATTGCATTGCTTACTAGCGATGAGCACGGTGTCGTCGGTGTTGCAACCCTCGACGGTGCGACGGCGGGCTACGCCATCGTCACCTGGGGCTATTCGCTCGAAGGGGGTGGAGTTGAGGCGCTGCTCGACGAGATCTTCGTCGTCGAGCGAGGCGTCGGGCTCGGACAACAGCTCATGACGTGGGTCGAAACCGTGTCGATTGGGCATGGGGCCAGGCGGATCACGCTTGAAACCGAGGTGCCCAATGATCGGGCCAGGGCGTTCTACCAGCGGCTTGGCTACGAGATCGACGAGTCCGTCTGGCTCGCCAAGTGGCTTAGTGGCGCGCCCGCCGACTGAGCCCTAGCCCAACAACAGCTGAAGGCTTGGGCTTGTCGACACCACCGAAACGGCGGAAAGATCAGCGACACGGGCGACGGGCTCGAACGGCCACGGTGTTGCACCAACCGCCACAACGACGGCACCGGCTGCTTTCCCGGCCTCGCCACCGCTCGGCGAGTCTTCGAACACGACGCACCGCTCCGGATCGATGCCCAACAATCTTGCACCGACAAGAAACGGCTCGGGATCAGGCTTGCCCTTAATCACGTCGTCAGCGGTGACCCGAGCCGGCGGGAGTGATACGCCAGCGCCACCCCATCGCGCCTCGGCCAGTGCTCGCGACGCAGAGGTGACAAAGGCGAAGGTAGCTGGCGGCAGTTCGCCAACCAGGTCAATAGCACCAGGGAGGGCCACGGTCCGGCCCGCGGTCTCAATCTCAAGTCGCTCGAGGTGAGCGATCGCATCGTCAAGATCGCCACCCGACAGATACTTCGACAGGGTGTCATAGGCACGAACACCGGCGAGCTCGGCCAGGAGCACGTCGATGTCGAGCGAGTACGTTGTGGCGATCTCGGTCCACGCCGCGGCGACCATCTTGTGGGAGTCAACGAGTACACCATCACTGTCAAACAGGATTGCGTCAGCATCGATGATCATCCCGCAAACCTAGCGAATTCGATGGGCGCGTTGCTCTCGCAGCACCGGGCCTACCCAGTTCGTCGCCAGACCAGAATGGCGCCTAGGGTCGTCACATGCGTCTGTCGATCAATGCCTCAGCCAATCTCGCCAATCCGAACTTGGATGCCCTCCGGGCTCACGCAAAGCAGGTAGAGGCCGACGGCTTCGCGGGCTGGTGGCTCGCACAGACAGGCATGGTCGACGCGCTCACCGTAATCACCGTGGCCGCAGCGGCCGCGCCCACACTCGAATTCGGCACCGCGGTGATTCCTACCTACCCGCGCCATCCGACAATGCTCGCCTCGCAAGCCTCAACCACCCAGGCCGCGGTCAACGGCAAACTCACGCTTGGTATCGGCCTCTCCCACAAGCCACAGGTTGAGGGCCAGTGGGGCATGTCATTCGACAAGCCAGTCAGGCACATGCTCGACTACCTCAACATTCTGCAACCTCTTTTAGAGACGGGCAACGTCAGCTACAAAGGTGAGGTGTTCACCCGACTCGGTGAGCCGATGGCCCGTCTCACTGAAGATGCGCCCCCGGTAATGATCGCCGCGCTCGGTCCGCAAATGCTCAAGATCGCGGGCAAGCGCACTGGGGGCACCATTCTTTGGATGGTGGGCGAGAAGACCATCGAGAGCCACATCGCTCCGGTCATCAACGAAGCAGCCAGTGATGCCGGAAGGGCGAATCCTCGCATTCTGTGCAGCTTGCCGGTCAGCATTACTGACACGCCGGGGCCCGTCCGTGACTTCGCAAACTCCGCCCTCAAGATCTACGGCGAACTCCCGTCGTATCGGGCAATGCTCGACCGTGAAGGTGCCGCTGGACCTGGCGACGTTGCGTTGATCGGCAATGAGGAGCAGGTGGCCGAACGCCTGGCCAACATCAAGGCTGCGGGTGCAACTGACTTCGCTGCGGTCGAATTCGTCGGCACGCCCGAAGATGCCGAACGCACTCGTGCCTTCCTCAAGGCTCAGATCTCCACCCTCGCCTAACGCTAGCTGGAGGGGTAGATCAGTCTGATAAGACCGATCGAGATAACGAGTCCGACGAGTTGGGCTGCGATGAATGCTGGTGCCGACGCGGGCTCGATTCCGGCGAAGGTATCGGAGAACATCCGTGAGACCGTGACCGCCGGATTCGCGAAGCTCGTTGATGACGTGAAGTAGTAGGCGCCACCGATGTACGCACCGACGGCGAACGAAACGTACTGGCCGTTGCCCGACCGAACCGTGCCGAAGATGACAAGCAGCAAGCCGATCGTGGCGATCACTTCAGCAAAGACCAAGTTGCCAGACGACCGGTCTTTCGTTGACCAGTTAATGACATCGAGATCGAACATCACGTTCGCCGCCATCACACCAACAATGCCACCCAAAAATTGGGCGAAGAAGTAGCCGATTGCCGTCCGCCTATCGATGCCCCCGAAGGCGAGGTCTGCGATAGTCACGACCGGGTTGAAGTGTGCTCCCGAAGCTCGGCCGAAGGCCAAAATCAACGCCACCAGCACACCCGCAGTGGCAGCTGCATTTTGCAGAAGTTGTAGGCCAACGTCCTCGCTCAGCGTTTCCGCCATGATGCCAGAGCCGACCACGCCGATAAGTAGAAAAGCCGTGCCAACGAACTCTGCTGCAAGTTTGCTCCGCGGCACTCCAAAGATCATGGCGCCTCAACTCGTACGGTGAGATCGATGCCAACAACGTGCATTCTGGCGGTCTCCTTGTCGCGAGCAGGCAAGCCTAGGGCGAAGCCCGGCCAGGCTCGCACACCACGGCAGAAGTCGGGCTTTGCTTTTCGTCGCGATCGGATCGGGACTACGGTCGCCGACACGCCCGCCCACTCTCGAGGGCCGGACAGTACCTCGCCCGGGCAGTACATCGAATAGTGAAACGGATGCTCAGTGACCAACACCTTTGATCTCGTCCTCCAGGGCGGCCTTGTTGCCGACGGGAGCGGTGGCCCGCTCTACCGCTCCGACGTCGCGATTGCTGGCGAAAGGATCGTTGCCATCGAAGAAACGATCGATTCTGGCACGGCGGAAACAATCGACGTTGCTGGACACATCGTCGCTCCCGGGTTCATCGATACCCACACCCATGATGACTTCGCCGTGATCATCTATCCCGAGATGCCGTTCAAAGTGTTGGGCGGCGTGACCACTTGTGTCGTCGGCAACTGCGGCCTCGGCGCCGCCCCATACGCATACGCCGAAAACATGGCCGCCTCATTCCATCCCAACGCAACGCTCAAACCGTGGGAGGGCTACGCGGGTTTCCTCGATCAGGTCACCGCAGCCCAGCCGTCGGTCAATGTGGCGGCCCTCATGGGCCATGGCACGATCCGTCTCGGAGCGATGGGGGCAGCTAACCGCGCCCCAAGTGACGACGAGCTTGCCAACATGAAGGCAACAGTCAAAGAGGGCCTCGCGGCCGGCTGTATCGGCTTATCGACCGGCCTGATCTACGTACCGGGAACCTTCGCGGCGACCGACGAGATCGTTGAGCTTGCGAAGCTCGTAAGTGACGCCGGCGGCATCTATACCAGCCATATCCGAAACGAAGGCGACGATCTGCTTCCCTCGATCAGTGAGGCGATCACCATTGGTCGAGAGGCCAACCTGCCTGTCGTTGTCAGCCACCTGAAAGCGACCGGTGAAGGAAACTGGGGACGCGTTGGGGAAGCGATTCAACTAATCGAAGACGCCAGGGCTGAGGGCCTAACCGTTGACGCCGATCAATACCCCTACACCGCGGGAAGCACCTCGCTCGCGGCGCTTGTTGAACAGGACGCGTTTACATCAGACAAAGGCGGCCTCGGGCTTCTTCCGCCAGAATCAGTGGTATTGGCATCATCGGTCACGAATCCTGAGTGGATTGGGCTCAACATGGCTGAGCTCTCTGATCTACTCATGTGCGACCCATCGGAGGCTGCCGCCAACGTGTGCGCCGCCGACGCCAGGGCGACGTGCATCCTCCATCGAATGTCTGAGGACGACGTGCAAACCATCATGGCCACCCCTGGAATCATGATCGGGTCTGACGGCCTGCCGACGATGGAAGGCAAGCCCCATCCACGCCTTTATGCAACCTTCGCCCGGGTGCTTGGGCACTACAGCCGCGAACTCGGTCTCATACCGGTTGAAGAAGCAGTGCACCGCATGACGGGCAAGCCAGCTAGCGTTTTCGGTCTTCATGGACGCGGGTCCATTGAGGTTGGCGCCCATGCCGACATCACAGTGTTCGACCCCGATGCAATCATCGACACCGCGACCTACGACGATCCGCACCAGTATCCGCCTGGCATTCAAACGGTGATCGTCAGCGGTCAGGTCGTCGTCGCCTCGGGCGCCCATACCGGGGCCCGGCCGGGCCAGGTCATTCGTCGACAAGTACCCGATGCCTCAGCTTGAACCAGTCTCGCTTGAGCAGCTAGATCGACTCAGTAGCAAGCTAGAAGGCCTCGTCGACCAGTCACCCATGATCGACCGATGGTGCTCGGGGCCGGACTGGTCGATACCGACAAATCGTGCGTTCGCCCCAGATTGTGAGCGCTATGTCGTCGGCGATCCTGCCCGCGGCGTGGCGCTCCTCGCTCGCTACCGCAGCGAGGACAAGTCGACCACCATCTCCGGGCTTGAGCCGTTGTGGGGCTTCGGTTCGCCGCTCCTCGGCGATGATCCCGTTGGACTGACAAAGCAGATGGCAGCAGTGCTCGAAGGCGACCAAGACTGGGATGTACTCGTACTACCTGGACTCGCTGTTTCCACTGAGATTCTTAACGACATCGCCGCCGTGCTCACGACGCTTGGCGAGGTCGGGGTTGGCATTGCCATCGAGCGCGAGGTCGCCGACCTTCGGCTTGGACACGAACCATGGCTCGAGCGACGTTCACCACGATTTCGACGCAATCTCAGGCGCGCCGAACGGGCGGCCGAGGAGGCCGGCATTGCATTCTCTGACGTGTCGGCCGACAACAACACGTTCTACCGGTTGCTCGCGATCGAGGAGCGCAGTTGGAAGGGCAAAGAGGCCAGCGGGATCGCTGCCCCCGAGATGGGCCGCCTCTACGAAGAACTCATGCTACGACTCGCCCGAGCCGGGCGC
>RCMY010001825.1_pt1 | contig 19657 bp, 21 predicted proteins | sample 2041341 | NCBI WGS metagenome assembly RCMY01 (sample SAMN09708234, study PRJNA481090) | Marine sediment metagenome, whole genome shotgun sequencing project. | reverse complement strand
CATGATAAAGCGCTCCTTTTGAGGTTTCAATATACCATCGCAAGGTGCATCAAACAAGCCTGAAACTGTATTTACATACAGTAAAAAAAATACCGCAAGCTGTGTGAAGTGGATGGTCAATTGAGGCTGGAGTTGATCTCCCAGGCCCCTGGTTTACGCAGAGGCTTGATTGATGTGCAACACTGATCAGCCGACTCTCTGCCTTGAATTACAGGAGCTAGCAAGAAAGCAAAACCGACTGTTAAAAAGTACTACGACTTCCACACCTTCTGAGCTCTGGAAATAACGCTAAATCACGCCATGGGAGACCTTCCTGTGCCTAAAACTACCCACAGATTTTTTTGAGGAGCCCTAATTAATCGGGTAGCTTCGAGCTGAAAGAAATCCGGTGAAGTAAATGCCTTGTTGGGTAACCAGTAGGCTTCCTCCAGCGGCGCCCGAACCTTGGCAATCTGTTCTTCGCTGAGTAGATCGCGTAGTGTGTTCATGCTCAGTTCTCCACGTATTTTCGTGTATCAATTCAAGAGCGCGCCTGACCGTTCGACTGAGCTGAACAACCGAGCTGTAGGATCGGAAAAACCTTGTCGTAAACGAGCGTAAACAAGAAAGTATAAACCACAACGGCACTCATCACTTCTAGATCAAGAAGCAGCGCCTGCCAAATAGACAGACCAAACCACCACATCATGACAGGTAGAGAAGTCATCGCCAAAATAGTCTCAAACCCAAAAGCATGTACAACGCGCTCAACCAGTGTTCTCTCTGTTGGAATACGGCCACAGTAGGCGTCGACACGATCATAGACGTGGTTGTAGATCAGGTTGATCAGCAGTGCCTTGGCACTCAGAACGGCTGCCAACGCGACGGTATCAGCTGCATGACGGTCAACAAGATGCGACAGTGCAACACCCAACGCTGCTACCAGTAGCAGTTCAAACATCAGTGCGTAACGCAGGCGATCCCAACCACTGCGGATAGCAATCTTGTTGTTCAATCTGGTCTCCCAAAAACACAATCTATAATCCCAGTCCGCATAGTAACGATTTTACAAATACATTAAAGTTAGATAATATCGATTTAATCGATACATGTTCAGATCTCATGCTTAGTTTGGACCAACTTGAAGCCTTCATCGCTGCTTCCGAACAGGGCTCTTTCTCTGCTGCTGCGCGGCATTTGGGTAAAGTGCAATCAACGGTCAGCAATGCCGTGATCAACCTGGAAATCGAGACCAACGTGGAGCTTTTCGATCGCAGCCATCGTAACCCGACCTTGACGGCGGCAGGCGCTGCTCTGATTGATGACGCCAAAAGCGTTATTCAAAGCCATACTGAATTTGTTTCCCACGCGTCTTCGCTATCCAGCCAGTTGGAAACTGATCTATGCCTCGCCATTGAGCAAAGCGTTTGGAGCTCATCATTAGTGACGGTTCTGGAACAATTTGAGCTTCACTTCCCTTATATAACACTGGAATTACTGGATCCGGGAACCAGTGATGTGGGCGAACTGGTGAGTCAGAATAGAGCTGATGTCGGTTTGATGATCGCCCATGAAGTCTCGCCAACAGGGTTCAATTTTCAAGGTATCGGGCATTCAAAACTACAGGCTGTCTGTTCCCCGGAGCACCCTCTCACCACGCTTCAGCCGGTCAAGCGGTCGCATTTACGGCGTTACCGGCAACTCATTGCTCATAGTCGCAACCAAACCGACACAGTCTACAAATTGAGAAAACACAGCGCAAGAGTGTGGTTGCTGGAGAGCCCACACGTAGCCGTTGATCTGGTTGCAAAAGGCCTGGGATGGTCAATGCTCAATCAGGCCGTGGTGGCCGAGAAACTTGCAAAGGGCGAACTCATACACCTGCAGCTCGCGTTTGAAAAAGCAGATATTCTGCAAGGCATCGATGTGGTCTGGTCGCAAACTCGGCACTTGGGTGCGGCGGGAAGCTGGATGCTTGAACGACTGCAGGATCTGGACATGACTATAAGTCATGAATAGCACTAACAGGAATCCTCACCAGCGATGATTCCCCCAGATACGCAGTGAGCTTTCTCAGCATGACATCACACTGAACAAGCTGATCCTTCCCGATGAACTCGTCAGGTTTGTGCCCCTGATTCATCGAGCCGGGACCACAGACAACCGTTGGTATTCCCACGGTGTCCGAGAACAATCCACCCTCAGTGCCGAAAGCCACATAAGGGGTCGTATTCGCACCAACCAGATTCTTCACGAACTGTACCACCGCAGACTCATCGGGAGTGTGCAGTCTCGGGTAGGCGTTCAACACGCTGAATTCCATGTCTGCCTTGGGTGCGATGCTGCGTGCAGCCAGGACGATGTCACCTGCAGAGCGCTTGATCTGGCTCAATAGCTCGTCAGGGTCCTCCAGTGCGGAGTGGCGGATTTCAAAGTTTCCCGTGCACAGTCTGGGTACGATATTCAAGGCCTGATCAGCGATGATACGACCGACATGCAGGGTCGTATAGGGAATCTCTGTCGGGTCCCCACCATGCTCGCTGGCCTTCTGTATCTCTGCCTGAAGCCTGCGCAACTCCGCCATCAGATCGCAGGCCAGGTGTATGGCATTCAATGCGTTGCGCACCAGCGCCGAATGACCCTCGCGCCCTACGCACTGGACGAATATGGACACCTTGCCCTTGTGCCTGGTAGCAACGGTCACGCTGGTCGGTTCGCCCACGATGCACATGGCGGGTTTGACAGATGCCTGCCTCAGCATTTCCAGCAAAGACTGCACGCCGACATAGCCAATCTCTTCATCGTAGGGAAGGCCGATATGCAGAGGCGTCTTCAACTCGGACTGGCTGGCACCGACCATCACACCCAGCGCACTGGCAACAAAGCCCTTCATGTCTGCAGTGCCTCGCCCGCAGAGGCGCCTGCCCGACTCTGTCAACTGGAAAGCGGGTCGCGTCCAGTCTTGGCCGTCCACCGGCACGAAGTCCGTATGGCCGGACAGCATGACTCCGAATGTGTCCTGCGGGCCCACCGTACAGTAAAGACTGGCTTTGCTGCCGTCACTATTGGGAATGACGGTGGTCTCGATGCCGTGCTCGCCCAGCAAAGCCACTACGCAGTCGATGAGCTGCTTGTTCGGGTGTTGAGTACAGGAAGCATCAAGCACTTATTGCCACCAAGCTGCCACACACCAACGAAACCTACAACCCTGGTATCGGGACGCGTCGTCCGGGACGCGTCGTCCGGGACGCGTCGTCTTCATGGGGCCGCCTAGGTCAGTAATACAGCTGCAGGTACTTTCCCATACACCGTTTGATACGCCTGCTGAGCCCCTGCCAGCCAACTACATGACTCATCTGGTATGGAATCAATCTCCTCCACGCAGCCATATCACTACTCGCCTCTTTCTTGTGCAGTTATCCATCGATCATCCTTGGTCTGGAGGTGCCTGCTAGCAAACGTCTGGCGGCGGCGCACGTGCTCCAGGGCGGCGATTCTCTGGCCCCTGTGAACGCAACCTGGTCTCCAGGTGAGACAGGATCTTGCCGATGACAAACGGATCTTCGATTCTGTGGTCCGGCATTCCGAGGGCCGGCCATCCGGCAATAATCCGGGGCGCGCTGTCTTCGTATGGCCGACCAGGGCTGCCCGACCTACGCGGCCCGACCTACGCGGCCCGACCTACGCGGCCCCATTGAATACACGCTTCAGCTTCTGTGCCTTTTTGCCTTCGGGATGCAGCACATTGCCTTGCGTTTGCCCACTATCGAATCTGGGTCTTTCCCATCAGCTTCTGCATCAGCAGTGAGTTTTTTGACCTTGCCACCATTTACCGGCGTCAAATGTTCTCGGCACTATGCCGGATGCTGGACAAATGAGCCTGTGGCCATTTCACAGGCTCTCATGAACTACAACAAGGCAGAATGAAAGTAAAATAGCTATGCGAAGATATGCAAGAAGCTGACAACCTGGCGCTTGAATCATCTATGCAAACTCGCCAGTGCTCAGTCTATTCTCCAACAGCACGGCAACACCATCGTCAGCATTGCTGAGGGTTTGGGTGTGAGCTATTGTCTTGACTTCATCCAGCGCATTAGCCATTGCTACAGCTTCATGGGCCCAGCGCAACATCGGCAGATCATTGAGGTTGTCACCAAAGGCAATCGTCCGGTTGTTGGCGAATCCGAGATCAGCAGCTACTCGGGCGAGCCCGCTGGCCTTATCTACGCCAGGGGCGGTTAACTCAACAAATGGAGCCCCGGATGTTGATACTTCGGCCTGTTCTCCCACAACTGGCATCAATATCCGTTGCAGGTCGCCCCGAACAAGCTGCGGTGTTCTGACATAGAGTTTCAACACATCACTCTGGCCAAATTCTTCACTCATTCCGCCTTGTTCCAGCGTATGAGCACCACCGGCCTCCCTGACAAACTGTTCGTCATAGCTGAGGCCCTCTGCCGACTCCCATCCAAAACTTGCGTTTGGTAGCTTCTCAAGAATACGTTGGCGTATAGTTGTAATGGTTTTCACGGGTATGGTTTGTGACCAATGCCTGGCCTTGCGATGGCGATCGTATTCATAAGCACCATTCGAACAGACAACTCGAACATCAAGAGAAATTGCGGAAAGACGTGAAACAGCCGAGTGTGCACTTCTGCCGGTGACAACGACAACAGCGTGGCCGCGCTCGGTAACAGCATGTATCGCATCAACAGTTCGCGACGAGACCTGATGATCAGTCCCGAAAAGAGTGCCATCAAGATCGACGGCAATGAGCCATTTGTTTTGCACGTGTTTTCTCAGTAGCAGACATTAACTATACTTGGATTATTCAGTAGTAAAGGTTAGTTATTGGAAGATAACTACAGACGCAGAAAACGCGCGATTCGCTGACCCTTTACCAGTAGGCTCGTCACAGACAAGTCAGTGGGCATTGCGGATTCTAACACGCAGTCAAATTCCAGGCTCTGCAATGAGGACTTGGCCAACTGACAATACATTGTCCAGATATGTTCAACCTTCAACAAAATGTGGTGGTGATGAGTTGTCTTCGCTGTCTCAGCTGGTCCTGAAGCGTGTTCCGCTAATGGATGCAGACGGCAGTGCCGAGTATAGGAAGCATCAAGCACTTAATCGCCACCAAGCTGCCACACCTAAAAAACCTACATCAATGGTATCGGGACGCGCAGTCCGGGACGCGCAGTCCGGGACGCGCAGTCCGGGGCGCGCAGTCTTCAGGTGGCCGACCAGGTGAGGCCGCCCTCGCCGGGCGCCCGGACAAATTGGTTCGTGGTCTCGGCACCAAAGCTGCCAGCTTTGCCATGAAGTCGAGCACTGTCTCGAGACTTCCGCCACACACTGGGAGCCGTGGCGTGAGCTGGGTAGATCAGGAAATGGCCAGGGTCACCTGGGCGATGTAAATAATCGTCGCTTGGTGGGTCCTTTACTTCACGTACCTGGGCAGGGAGTGCCCGGATCTACCGTATGATCTGGTAATCGACACAAAAGAGTAGCAGGCCATTTATCTGGTGAGCACTCAGACACGAGCACCCGAACAAGTCCCGAATCCTAATACAATTTTACGAATGATTGCCGGGATTTTCAAGACAGCAGGCATTCATTGCAGACCCAAAGAGCATCAGTATTAAATGGGAATTGAGTGGCTACTTCGCTGATCATGACAGGTATCCGTCCGACTCAATGATCCAACTGGAAAACGGTACTTTCGAACAGATATTGATGACTGGGCATTGTAGTAAGATCCGCTTGCACAATCCCTGATTCCGCTGACGAACTGCGTTTTCGCTAACGTATTCAGGTCGTTCCTTTGTGAATGTGGCACCTAACGTCAATCGTTTTCTGACCACAGGGAGCTATAGCCATGAAACACGCCCGATTGCGACAAAAGGCCAGGCGACTTGGAACAATCTTGATACAGTATGAAAGCAGTTCGTTAGAACGCCGGCGCGCATGCAAAAACGGTGAGAATTCGATCCTCTCTCGGATGGCCCGCCTGTGGCGAAAAATCCATTCACGCCAGCTCATTCTGGTAGTACTGATCTGTACGGGCCCTCAACTTGCCACGGCCGACGCTACTCTTGAGCGCGGTACCTACCTTGTCACGGGGCCTGCAGGATGCGGTAATTGTCATACTCCAATGGGACCCGACGGATTCGTCGAAGGGATGGAACTTGCAGGTCGCCTGGTTGACGACTCGCCTGCTTTCACGGCCACTGCACCAAACCTCACACCGTCTGGAGCGATTGCTGGGTGGTCCGATGTCGAGCTTGCCCGAGCGATCCGCGAAGGCATCCGGCCCGACGGGTCCGTGCTTGGTCCGCCGATGCCGATTACCCTGTATCGCGGCCTCTCCGATGACGACCTTATGAGCATGGTCATGTACCTGCGCCAGCTTGATGCTGTGGACAACGATCCTGGTACCAGCACCTATCGCATTGAACTACCGCCTGCGTATGGTCCACCGCTTGACAGCGTGGCATCCATACCGCAAGGCGTAAGGGCCTGTCACACAATAACCTGAGCATTTCGGCCGCCCCTGCTAAGTCGTGTGGACTACGGAGCCAGGACAAAACTAATGGACGAGAAATTCGAATATGTTCGTCACAAGTCTCGCGACCAGATGGTCGAACTCCTTCGGAAGGTCTGGGGCAACGGAAACCGGACCATCGAGAACCTGCGCTGCCTCTATGAGAATGACGACATCTTAGTCGCAGCACAGGCTGGTTTATATTGTAACTAAAGACAGTGAAATTCACCAACGATGCATGACTGTAGAAAGCCATAGTTGCATTATTTGCGAGAACTCACTAAATATTTTCGGGCGCGTAATGTGGTCAGCCAACGGGTCATCAACCACGACTAAACTCTTTGGGACGAAGCGCAGCAATGTTGGCGATCAGGCGCTCGTCGGCCATGCGCAAGTTGGCAACGAAATATTGACACTGACCTGGCGCTCCTTGCAGGCCATATCGGAACATGTTAACTATTCATGCAAAATTTCAGTCAAGCGTGCATAAACATGTACAGTTGAGGAATATCAGGTTGGCGTGAATACGCTGCAGGCATATCGGGCGATTGAGCTGATAATCCATGTCTATCTCACGTAGTATCCTATTGAGACGTGTTAATCAGCAATTATTGAAATCTGTGGCGTATTGCTTTTCCACAGACTACGTTCGACTATGCTGGTTGGTCGATTTTCTGCCTGACTCATCCGATCTCGCATTTTACCGAGGGGAAAACAATGGCGAATCTTCTGTGGCTCCAGGGTGGTGCCTGTTCGGGGAACACCATGTCGTTTCTCAATGCAGAGCAGCCCAGTGCCTGCGATCTTGTCACCGATTTCGGCATCAATATTCTGTGGCAGCCGTCTTTGGGTCTGGAGCTTGGCGATAACGTCAAGGCCATTCTGGAAAAATGTGTATCCGGCGAGACACCACTGGACATTTTCGTCTTCGAAGGTACCGTCATCAACGCACCGAACGGCACCGGTGAATGGAATCGCTTCTGCAATCGTCCGATGAAAGAATGGGTAAAGGTGCTGTCGGAAGCTGCGCAGTATGTCGTGGCAATCGGTGATTGCGCCTCGTGGGGTGGCATTCCGGCTACTGCTCCAAACCCGACCGACAGTGAAGGTTTGCAGTTTCTCAAACGGGCCAGGGGTGGCGCCCTGGGAGACGACTTCATAACGAAATCAGGACTGCCGGTCATCAACATACCGGGGTGTCCGGCGCATCCGGATTGGGTCACGCAGATTCTGGTTGCGGTGGCAACGGGTCGCGCTGGTGATATTTCTCTGGATGATCTGCAGCGACCCAAAACCTTTTTCTCCAGCTTTACCCAGAATGGCTGTACCAGGAATCTGCATTTTTCATACAAGATATCGACAACAGCCTTCGGCCAGCGCAAGGGCTGCCTGTTCTACGATCTGGGTTGCCGGGGTCCGATGACTCACAGCCCATGCAATCGCATACTGTGGAACCGGGTATCGTCCAAAACACGCGCTGGAATGCCTTGTCTCGGCTGTACAGAACCGGAGTTTCCTTTCTTCGATCTGGCTCCGGGTACCGTGTTCAAAACCCAGACCATGATGGGTGTGCCGAAGGAACTGCCAGATGGCGTAGACAAGAAGGGCTACATAAAGATGACAGCAGCTGCCAAGGGAGCAGCCCCTGCGTGGGCCGAGGATGACATCTTTATCGTTTAGGTCTCGTGCAACAATAAACTTTAATTTGGTTGAATACTTACTGGAATCAGGTCATGTCAGCAGTTATTGAAACTCTGGATATCTCGCCAGTAGGTCGCGTCGAAGGCGACCTTGATGTTCGAGTCGATATCGAAGCGGGTGTTGTTACCAACGCCTGGACGCATGCGGAATTGTTTCGCGGCTTCGAAGTCATCCTGCGGGACAAGGACCCGCAGGCGGGCCTGGTCGTCACGCCGCGCGCCTGCGGAATCTGTGGCGCCTCACATCTCACCTGTGCCGCCTGGGCGTTGGATACTGCGTGGGGTACCACCGTGCCGCGCAACGCCATACTCGCACGCAACCTGGGTCAGATAGTCGAGTCATTGCAATCCCTTCCACGTCATCACTATGGCTTGTTCATGATCGATTTCACGAACGGCAACTATGCAAGCAGTCCGTATTACGAGGAAGCGTTAAAACGTTATACACCTTACACCGGCACGTCCTATGAAGCCGGTATCACGATCTCGGGACGACCGGTCGAGATTTACGCCTTGATGGGGGGTCAATGGCCGCATTCGTCTTTCATGGTGCCCGGTGGGGTCATGTGTGCGCCCACCCTGACCGATGTCACGCGGGCCTGGGCCATACTGGAATATTTTCGTCGTACCTGGCTCGAACCGCTGTGGTTGGGCTGTTCGATGGAACGTTATGAAGCAATCAGAAGTTACGATGATTTCATGACCTGGCTGGACGAGCGACCGGAACATGCCAACTCCGACCTGGGCTTGTATTGGCGCATGGGGTTGGATATCGGCTTGCAGAACTACGGCAAGGGGCATGAAAGGTATATTTCCTGGGGTTATCTGCCGCACGAGGACAAGTATCAGAATCCGACCATTGAGGGCCGTAATGAATCACTGATCATGAAATCAGGAGTCTACGACGGCGCCAGCGACACGCACAAGTCCATGGACCAGGTGCACACCCGCGAAGACATGACACACGCCTGGTACGACGAGACCGGGGAGATGCATCCCTTCGACAGAACCACCAGGCCCATCGACAAGAACGATAAGGATTTTGACGGCAAATATTCCTGGTCAACCGCGGTACTTCACGCAGAGAACGGTCGACTGGAAGCAGGTCCCCTGGCTCGCCAGCTGGTTGCGGGCGGTCCACACGGGCACGACTGGCAACATACGGATCCCCTGATTCTGGACATGTACAAGAAGATGGGCGGTGCGTCGGTCCTGCTTCGGCATTTCGCGCGAATGCACGAGCTGTGCAAGCTTTACCGGGAGTCTGAGCGAATACTCAGGGAATTCAGACTCAACGATCAGTGGTATATCAAACCCACTGAAAAGGACGGTCAGGGATGGGGGGCTACCGAGGCCATTCGCGGCGCCTTGAGCCATTGGATCGATGTCAAGGACGGCAAGATAAAGAATTACCAGATCATCGCTCCGACCACCTGGAATGTCGGACCTCGCACCAGTGATGGCGAACGGGGGCCCATCGAAGAGTCCTTGATCGGTACCCCGATCGCCAATTCGGCAGACCCCGTTGAAGTGGGACATGTCTGCCGTTCGTTCGACAGTTGTCTGGTGTGTACGGTACATGCACACGATGCCAGGACAGGTGATGAACTGTCGCGCTTTCGCACGGCATAGTCTGTTTTTACCGAACAAATATCCTGTCAGGCGTGAATTACCTTGTGATGCGGTATCGGCCCGACATTGTCTGTACGCTGCTTAGGTGTCATCGTTGGAATGGGAGGTAGAGGAGAGTGTCAGCAGAGGTTGCCGAATACGAAACCCGTTATGGTGTAGCACCCGTAGATGCAGATCATGAAACGTTGCGGATCATGATCCGTGATTTGATGAGCGAGGGACTGAGGACCACTATCGAACCGTTTCCCGAGAACGATCGTCGGTTTGCCGCCATACTCGATGAACTCCGGCCGCTGAGCAAGAACCAGTTGCGGGACAAGCTGGTGATATCGGGATGGCGGCTGACGCCTTATGGCGACGACAGAATGCGTTGTCAGGAATGTATGTATTTCCTGGTTCACAAGCGCTGGTGCGATCTACCCGAGCTGGATCTGCCTGCTGAGCCTGAGTGGTGGTGCCGCCTGTGGCGAATCTGAGCGATAACACAGTGGCAATCATTGGCTGCGGGAATCCCAATCGATGTGACGACGGCGTGGGTCCTGCGGTTATCGATCTTTTGCAATCCGAACTTTTACCACCGGGTGTCTCGCTCTACGATGCCGGTACCGATGGCATGTCGGTCATGTATCGGGCAAAAGGCATGTCACAGCTCATCATCATCGATGCGAAGATGCCGGAGCATTCACCCGGTGCAATTTTCAAAGTACCGGGTGAAGTCCTGCAGTCAACACCGCCGCATAGTCTGAACCTGCACGATTTTCGCTGGGATCACGCTTTGTACGCGGGACGAAAAATCTACAAAGAGTCATTTCCTGCGAAAGTCGACGTCTTTCTGATTGAAGCTGAGTCACTGCAACTGGGTATCGGACTGACGCCCAAAGTCAAGGAAGCTGCCAAGGTTGTGGCCGCGAAAATCAGAGGTCTGATGACAGAACACATGCAGGCGTTGACGGCATAGTGGTCAGTGGTTTGACAACCCGGATACGCTATGATTTATTTATCAATCGGGCATGTATCGCCGGTGACCGCTCATTTCCAACGCTGGAGCACTAATCTATCATGGTGGTTGCAAGCCTTACCGAAGATCAGGTTCGTGCCGCCTTGCGCGCTGTCGACGAAGCAGAAGCCACAACCGGTGAAAAGGCGGAGATGCTCATGGAAATTGCCATGGGTCTGCAACAACAACCAAAATCTGTTGAAGACTTGAATGCGGCAGTGACGCTGTATCAAAAATCGCTGCAGCTCTGCGGCCAGGGGCCACAATTGCTGATCGCGCGTATTTCAGCACGCATGGCGACAGCGCTCATGGCCATACCATCCGACAGTGCCCAGTTGCTTGAACAGGCTCGCGAGGTGCTCGAAGCATCGCTGCTGACCTTTGCTTCGCTTGGCACAGCGGAGGAAACAGCGGAAGCCGAGATGAATCTTGGTCTGGTTCTGCAGAACCTGGCGGGCATGCAACGTGCGCGAATTCAGGATTCGATCAGTGCCTATCAGCGAGCACTACGCACATTCGACAAGCAAAAGCATCCCAAGGAATTCGCCATTCTCCAGAACAATCTGGCAACCGCCTTCCTGTCAATTCCATTCGCTGATCAAAAGGGAAAGTTGCGTGAAGCACTGGCGGTACAGGCTTTCGAGGAAGGATTGTCCGTTGTCTCGCTGCTTGACCACCCTGTTGAGTATGCAATGCTGCAGAACAACCTCGGAAACGCCTTGCAGTATGTGTCGTCGAGTCATCATATTCAGAACGGCTTTCGCGCGCTGGCGGCCTACGATGAGGCGCTTCGTGTCAGAACTCGGCGCGACATGCCGGAGGCCTATGCCAACACCTTGTCCAACAAGGCCAACTGCCTGGCAAATCTTCCGGACCATCCTGATGACGTTGACGCGGGAAATCCACAGGGGCTGCTTGCAGCGCTCGAGCTGTACCGTGAAGCACTGAGTCTGTTCGAACAGCTTGGCCAGACGGACAAGGCCCGTGAGGTTTCTTACGCGATCAGTGAACTCGAAAATACTCGTGCAGCCATTGACGATGAAGTCAACCGTTCATCCAGAGTGACAATGCAATGACGGTTGCGCTGTTTCTGGGCTCTCTGCTGACAGGTCTGCTCGGCGCAATGGTGTGCGGTGCATTGTCCGGTATGCGTATCGGCAAGGAAGCCCTCGGTGCTGAACTGGCGGCACTCATGGGTGGGCTTTATGGCGTAGTATCAGGAGCTCTTGCCGTTATCGTCGGCCTTATAATCCTGGTGATTATTTAAGGGCCGTGAAACAATTGACTATTTCAAGCCCCCTAAAGGAACAGAGCTGTATGCTGGCGATGCTATTGGATTCAGCGAAACTCTTCCTGTCAGGCAAATTATTTCAAGACCGGAACAAGGTGTTCAGGCAACTTGCGATGGGTGCAGGCAGCGGAGCACTGGCACTGGTCGTGCTGGCCCAGTTTGCACCTGTATGGATAGCGACCCTGGCCGGTGGCGCAGTGACGGGCTTTCTGCAACCTCTGCTGTTTAAGGATCTGAAGTTCAAATGAGTGATGAGTAATTCACTGGACCCGATGCTAGCGAACGTCAGGTCGCTGGAGGAATCGATCGCGATCTGGCCGGATGACTATCGGCAGACGGCGTTGGCGCACGCGCGTGCCATTGACGACTTGAACGCAGAGGCTTTTCGACGTCTGATCAAGGTGCTGAATGCGTGCCCTGAAACTGCAACCCTGTTACGTGACGCGGTGGCGGACGAGGTGGTGTATGCCGTACTTCGCCGGCACGAGATCCTCAAGCCCAGCCTGTACGAGCGTGTACAAAGCGCGTTGGACACCATCAGGCCAACGCTCGCCAGCCACGGCGGCAATGTCGAACTGGTTGCGGTCGAGGCACCGGTAGCTGAAATTCGATTCCTGGGTGCCTGCGATGGCTGCCCGGCCTCCTCGCTCACCTTCTATGCCGGCGTCAAGCAGGCGATCGTCGATCATGTACCGCAGATCACAGACATCAGGCAGGTCAAGGGACTGAGCCAGGAAACTCAAGTCATCAATTTTACATCTCCCTTCGCCAACAACCGGGAAGGCAACTGGATGCCAGCGCTCAGCCTGGATGCTATTGCTGAAGGTGAGACTCAGAGTGTGGTCGTGGCTGGTCACGCGGTGCTGATCTCCCGCTTTCCAGGTAACAAGCTGACCTGTTACGAGAACGCCTGCGCGCACATGGGCATGCCGATGGATGGCGGCGAGATTGCCGACGGCTACATTACCTGCCCCCATCATGGCTTCACGTATTCTCTGGAGAGGGGCGAGTGCCTGACGGCGCCGGACGTCCACTTGCAGGCGCATGAGGTGAAAGTGGTGGGGGATCGCGTAGATGTGCGCATGCGGCCATAGCTCTGTGAAAACTGAATAGTGAGTAATGAATTCAGTACCAAGGTCGCGCTCTCGTCATTGTTCAAACCAGTGAAGGGGACGGGTACCAGCACGACTGGCAAACCACTACTGGCATCAGCGGGTGCGCGCATCATTCTCGGTTGGTTACAGGCTGAACTTCCCGTCGCAATCGTACCCAGCGCTCAACATCTCTTCGGGCCGCGTGGCGTCTGTCTGCATCCGGATGGATCTTTCTGGGTGGCCGATACCGGGCATCATCGCCTGCTGGGTTGGCACCGCGTACCGGAGAGAGATAACCAGCCGGCCGATATCCTGATTGGTCAACCGGATTTCTACCGTGAAGGGCGCAACGCAAAGTCGATACCCTCGGCGAGTACCTGCAATGTACCCACGGGCATCTGTGCCTGGCGTGAAGGCATTGCTCTGGCCGATCCCTGGAATCATCGCATCCTGCTATGGCGTTCCGTGCCCGCTGCAAACAACCAGCCGGCGGATATTGTCCTGGGCCAACGGGATTTTACATCGATGCTGGCCAATCACGGTGCGGATCGACCGGGCGCTGCCACCCTGCACTGGCCGTACGGCGTGTCCGAGGTGGACGGCAAACTGGCCGTTTGCGATACGGGTAATCGTCGTGTCCTCATCTGGGATGAACCGTGTATTTCCGGGCAGAGTGCAGATGGTGTACTGGGTCAGCCAGGTTTCACCACTCGAGATGAGAACGCAGGCCACGCGGTTTCGGCCATGTCCATGCGCTGGCCACACCAGGCACAGGCATGGCAAGGTGGCCTGGTAGTTGCCGATGCCGGGAACAACCGGATCATGCTCTGGAAGTCGTTGCCACAGACAGCTGGACAGCCATGCGATGGCGTACTCGGGCAGAAAGACATGCAGGGATGCGATCACAATCGAGGGGCCTACTACCCCACCGCACATGCCCTCAACATGCCATACGCCGTGGCAGTGTCGAACGATCTGCTGCTGGTTGCCGATACGGCCAATTCCAGGCTGCTCGCGTTTCATGACCCGGCGACCGAGATTGAGACCGGGACCGGGTCCGGGACCGGGTCCGGGACCGAGTCCGGGACCGACAGTGCTGCCAGCCATCTTGGCGCTCAAGTAGATTTTTCCGCCAAGGGCGATAACCGATGGGGTATGCCGGTTCGCGACAGCCTGTGCTGGCCATACGGCCTGTCGGTTCGTGGCCAGACAGTGGCAATAGCAGACAGTGGTAACAACCGGGTAATGCTGTGGGATCTGCACGCATGAGCGGCCAGTTATTCATCGTCCGCGGCCAGGTGCAGGGGGTTGGCTTTCGGCCTGCCGTCTGGCGGCTGGCATCGGCAATGGGCCTGACCGGCTTGGTTCGCAATACCAGTGATGGTGCTGAAATTCACTTGTGGGGAAAGGGTCAGGATACGTTCGCTGATCGACTGCTGGCCGAACTGCCCACGCTGGCCGAAATCGAGTCTATCGAGATAACCGCGCTGAGCGAACCGGCACCAGAGAGTTTCCGGATCGTGGCCTCGGCCGAAGGTGAGATGCGCGCCACGGTGACACCGGATGCCGCAACCTGCGCCGACTGTCTGCAAGAGCTCCGGGATCCGTTTACAAGGCGCTATCGCTATCCGTTCACCAACTGCACCGCTTGCGGACCGCGCTTCTCCATCATTCAGGGTGCCCCGTATGATCGTGCACGCACCACCATGCATGAGTTTGTCCTGTGCAGTGATTGTCTATCGGAGTTCAACCTGGCGGATGATCGTCGCTTCCACGCCCAGGCTATTGCATGCCATCGCTGTGGACCACATGCCTGGCTGGAACATCTGGGCGGTGGCACCGTGGCAACGGACGCCTTTTCCATGCTGGACGATGTGGACGCCATCGGCGGCGCACTGAAGAACGGACACATTGTTGCCATCAAGGGTATCGGCGGATTCCACCTGGCCTGCGATGCCATGCGAGCGGACATAGTGTCCGTACTGCGCGAGCGCAAGCGTCGACCTGCCAAGGCTTTCGCGCTGATGGCGCGGGACGTGGAAGTGATTCGACGCTTCGCCCAGGTGTCGCCGGCCGAGGAACAGCTCTTGCTCTCGGCAGCGGCACCTATCGTTCTGTTGAAGGCCGACGGTGAAGCGTTGCCACAGACAATTGCGCCGGGCTTGGATCGATTGGGTTTCATATTGCCCCACACGCCCATTCACCATCTGATGTTACAGCGCATGGATCAGCCGATAGTCATGACCTCAGGCAACCGCTCAGGTCAGCCGCAGTGCATCAGCAACGAACAGGCGCGGGATCAGTTGGCCGACCTGGCGACGTTTGCCTTGTGCCACAATCGCCCGATTGCCAATCGCATCGATGATAGTGTCATGCGTGTCGATCGCGGCATTCCCCGCCTGATTCGTCGTGCCCGAGGCTATGCACCGGCAGCACTGACTCTGCCGCCAGGCTTCAGTCGCGAAATCCGGATCACGGCAATGGGTTCACAGATGAAGAATACGTTCTGCCTGGTCACACAGGGCCGCGCCGTGGTGAGCCAGCATATGGGCGATCTGGAGAACCTGCATGTGGCGACAGAGGCCGAATGCTCCCTGCAACTGTTCCAGCAACTGTTTGATCACCAGACAGATGCCTTCGCCGTAGACAGGCATCCGGATTACCACAGTACCCAGCTTGGCCACGATCTGGCATCGCCGCATACGCCGCTCGTGGAAGTACAACACCATCACGCCCATGTCGCCAGCTGTCTTGCCGAGAACGGGCGATCGCTGGATGCAGGACCCGTGCTCGGCATTGTCATGGACGGGTCGGGCATAGGCGATGACGGTACCATCTGGGGTGGGGAATTTCTGGTCGCAGACTATCTGGCGTATCAGCGCGAAGCCTGCCTGAAACCGGTCGCCCTGCCCGGCAGCCCGGCAGCCGTGCGTGAGCCCTGGCGTAATGCCTATGCGCATCTGATGGCCGAGATGGGATGGGCGGAATTGGCGATGAATTTTGCAGATCTGGAAATCTTTCAGCGCCTGGATAGCCTGCCACGCGCAACTCTCGACGGTATGATAGCCACGGGTACCAACACACCCCTGGCCTCATCCTGCGGGCGTCTGTTCGATGCCGTTGCCGCACTGACGGGGCTGGCCTGGGATCAGCAGGCCTATGAAGGGGAAGCAGCTATGCGTCTGGAAGCGGCCGTCGATGCGTCTTCTCTGGCCGAGCCGGCCGATCTGGTATATCCGTTCATGCTACCGAACCTGGCCGGTTCCGGAATGCCCTACATCGAACCGCTGGCCATGTGGCGCGCCGTCCTGGGTGATCTGCTGCTGGGCACCCCGGTCGGAACCATAGCGGCACGTTTTCATCGCGGACTGGCAGACGTCATCGTGCGCACGGCAGAGAAGATCACAACCCGCCATCGGCTTGATACAGTGGTATTGTCGGGAGGATGTTTTCAGAATGCCATCTTGTTCGATCTGGTACATCAAGGCCTGGATGCGTTGCAGCTCAACGTTCTGAGTCATTCGGCGTTCCCTGCAAACGATGGGGGATTGGCACTCGGGCAAGCAGTCGTGGCGCTGGCGCGTGTTCAACAGGAGAAAAATCATGTGTCTTGGAATTCCGGGTCAGATCGTCGAAATATCTGACCGTGAGCGAAAACTGGCCATCGTCGAGATATCGGGTGTACGTCGAGAAGTGAACGTCGCCTGCATCATCGACGATCGCCCGATAGATGAGGTGATTGGCGTGTGGACCCTGATCCATGCAGGTTTTGCCATGAGTCGAATCGACGAGGAGGAAGCGGCCAGGACTCTCGAGATTCTGTACCAGCTGGGCGAAGCACAAGAGGAAATCAACGCGATGCAACGCTCCACGGCCATGCTGGCAGAATCCTCGTGAAATACGCAGATGAATTCCGCGATCCGGTCGCGGCCAAAGGCGTGCTCGCAGCCATAGTACGGGCGGTGGATGCCATTGGTGCAACGCCTGACAAGCCAGTGCGCATCATGGAAATCTGTGGCGGGCACACCCATGCCATCTTCCGTTACGGGCTCGACAAGCTCACACCAGATGCCCTGGAATTCATCCATGGACCTGGCTGCCCTGTCTGTGTATTGCCCATGGTACGGGTGGACGACTGTGTCGAGATTGCCGAACGAGCGGAAGTCATCTTCACGACCTTCGGCGATGCCATGCGGGTTCCCGGCACCAGAAAGTCGCTGCTGCAGGCCAAGGCCGATGGCGCGGATATCCGTATGGTCTATTCACCCCTGGATGCACTGGAACTGGCAAGAAGGCATCCCGATCGAGAGGTCGTTTTTTTCGGTCTGGGGTTCGAGACAACCACACCGTCGACGGCACTGAGCATCAAACAGGCCGCGGCGGAGGGCATCGGAAACTTTACCGTTTTCTGCAATCACATCACGGTGCCGCAACCGCTCAAGGTGCTGCTGGATGATCCGCGCATGAAACTGGACGGATTTGTCGGTCCGGGCCATGTGTCCATGGTTATCGGCATTGAACCGTATCAATTCATTGCGCGAGACTATGGCAAGCCCATCGTGGTGGCAGGATTCGAGCCTCTCGACCTGCTGCAATCGGTATTGATGGTGCTGGAACAGATACGCGATGGCCGTGCGATGGTGGAAAACCAGTATTCGCGGGTCGTTCCCGATGCCGGCAATCCGGTATCTATCGCTGTTTGCAAGGAGGTGTACGAACCGCGCGAAACCTTCGAATGGCGTGGCCTGGGTGAGATAGACCGGTCAGGACTGAAAATTCGCCCAGCCTTTCGCGACTTCGATGCGGAAGTGAAATTCGGTATCGGTTATGCAAAACGTCCAGGCTTTACTGAAGAACAGGAAGGCTGTGCCTGCGGCGAGGTCATGAGCGGTCGCATCAAGCCAAGACAGTGCCCACAATTTGGCAAGGGCTGTACACCCGAGGTGCCGCTGGGCGCCCTGATGGTGTCATCAGAAGGAGCCTGTGCTGCATATTACCAGTACGGTGGTGCCATGCTGGAAACGAGTTCGTGAATAGTGTCGCCACCCCTGCACGCCGCATGCAAGGCGACCGTGTCACGCTGGCGCACGGCGGTGGCGGCAAGGCGATGCACGATCTGATCGAGGATGTGTTCACCTCGGTGTTCAAGCCACCGGGCATGGAAGACCAGGCGCGGCTCGATACTGAAGCGCTGCAGGAACCGGGTGCGAAGCTGGCATTCACGACTGATAGTTTCGTTGTAGATCCTCTTGAATTTCCCGGCGGCAACATCGGCACCCTGGCCGTCTGCGGAACCGTCAATGATCTTGCCGTGGGTGGTGCTCAACCCTTATGGCTATCGGCGGCATTTGTCATCGAGGAAGGATGCGAAGTCAGCCTGTTACGGCGAATCGTGCAATCGATGAGCGATGCGGCGGATGAAGCGGGCGTGAAAATTGTCACCGGGGATACGAAGGTCGTTGGCCGGGGCGCGGCTGACAAGCTGTTCATTACCACCTCTGGTGTTGGCGTGATACCGGCACGGCGTCAGTTGTCTGCAAACCGGGTTCAGCCGGGTGACGTCGCTATTGTGAACGGTGTGCTGGGAGATCACGGTGCAGCGATTCTGGCGGCGCGCGGAGACATGGCACTCAGCGTTTCAATCCTGACGGACTGCCAGCCGCTGAATGCACTCATGGAAGCCGTGCTCGATGCGGTGCCGGACGTGCACGCCTGTCGTGATGCAACACGTGGCGGGCTGGCCTCGGCTCTGAATGAGATTGCGCTTGCTGCCAATGTCGGTATCGAGATTGATGAAGCCGTCGTGCCGTTGCGAAACGAGGTCAAGGGCGTGTGCGAAATTCTGGGTCTGGACCCACTCTATCTTGCCAACGAGGGAACACTGGTACTCTTTGTTCCTGCAGAACAGGCAACCTTGGTTCTGGAAGCCATGCACAGAACAACGGCAGGCAAGCAAGCGGTTGCCATTGGTGTCGCTACCGACAGACATCCCGGCAGGGTTGTCATGAACACGCTCTTTGGCGGTAATCGCATCGTCGACATGCTGGTCGGGGAGCAACTCCCCCGCATATGTTAGAAATCATGCGATGCACGAATTGGGGCTGACACGCAATGTGGTTGCCATCGTTCTCGAGCATGCCAGAGGGCGTGCCGTGCAACAGGTACGGCTGGCGATAGGTCCACTGGCTGGCGTTGAGCGGGACGCACTCTCATTTTGTTTTGATGTGGTAACAGCAGGAACCGAACTGGAAGGTGCGACTCTGGCGTTCATGGAGGCCGAAGGCGACACGTTTCTGGTCAAGGAATTCGAACTGGCGGAGACAGGCTGATGTGTGGAACATGTGGATGTTCAGACGACGATAATGCAGTCACACTGACCGATCCGGAAACGGGCGAAGAAACACTGCTGCGCCGCGG
>RCMY010001824.1_pt1 | contig 19663 bp, 16 predicted proteins | sample 2041341 | NCBI WGS metagenome assembly RCMY01 (sample SAMN09708234, study PRJNA481090) | Marine sediment metagenome, whole genome shotgun sequencing project. | reverse complement strand
TCCATCCAGGCTTGGCGGTCCAGCTGGGTGATCGTCAGGTCGCCGGAAACGCTGAGCTGTACGACGATTTCTGTGGCCAGTCGCGACGACGAGTTAACAATTACAATTTCGTATTCGCCTGGCGCACATTGGTCGAGCCCACCACCGCATCCAAATATGCGTTCATCATGGAACCGGTAAAGAATGCGGCGGCGATCAGCCGCGGCGAATTACCGGCAAATGCGCTTGGCGTAACAGCGGTGGATGATTTCACGCTAGCAGTAGAGCTACAGGCAGCAACCCCTTATTTCGTCGGTATGACGGCGTTCCCCGCTTTTTTCCCAATTAGGGAAGACTTCTACCGGCAGCGCGGCAAGCGCTATGCGGCAGACGCCGAAGACCTTTTGTTCAACGGCCCGTATGAGTTAACCGAGTGGATACACGGCGCGTCGCTAAAGTTGCGCAAAAATAAGCGCTACTGGAATAGCGACAACATTCGTATTCGCGGCATTGATATTCCTTACATCACGTCTGACTCGACGGCTACTTTAAATCTTTTCAAGAACAACAACATCGCATTTGCTAACGACCTGGCCAGAGAATCGATAGCCGATGCGTTGCGCAGCGGCCTACCCCTACGCAAATTTTTAGACGGCTGTACTTACTTCTTCAGTATGAATTTTCGTGAAGGCAGAATGACGAGCAACAAATCTTTACGTAAGGCCATGCAGGCGGTTTATGATTCAACAACAGTTAGCAATAAAATTATCGCCATGCCAGGCGTGCAGCCGGGCGTATCTTTATTCCCGCAATTCTTGCGCGGCGAAGCAGGATCGCTGCGCGAGGAAATACCACCTGCTCCCATTGCGATAGATTTGCAGCGTGCGCAACGTCATCTAAAGCAAGCGAAACGAGAGTTACAGCGCAACCCGCTGCCGCCGCTGGTGTTGTTGACCAGCGATGTACCCGTTTCAGTAAAACTGGCCGAGTACGTGCAGTACTTGTTTAAGCAGGCGCTGGGTTTGCAGATTGTGATCGACAAACAAACGTTCAAGCAACGGCATGTTAAATCCTACAACGGTGAATTCGATATCGCCTCGCTCAGCTGGTGCCCGGACTATAACGACCCGCTAACATTCGCTGACTACTTCGCCTCGTGGAACGAGAATAATCGTGGTAAGTACGCTAATGCGGCATATGATCGCTGGCTGAAGATAGCGCAAAGCAGCAATGATGCTCGCAGGCGAATCGAAGCCTTCGGCAAAATGCAGCACATTATTGCCGACGATGTGGTGATGCTGCCAAGCTACGAGGCCAGCGTTCTGTACGTACAGCATCCTCATCTTAAGGGTTTGCAACGTGGCATCTTCAGCGGCGACCCTTCGTTCTATTTCGCCTGGCTGGAAAAATGATTCGCTACAGCCTGCAACGATTAGTGTTTGGCCTGCTAACCATATGGTTTGTCGCCACCGCAACCTTCGTTGCCATGCACAGTGTGCCGGGCGATCCGTTGACTAACGATAAAGCCATGGCGCCGGAAATACGCGCCAGCCTGATGCGGCAATATGGATTGGACAAGCCTGTATTGCAGCAATATGGCATCTATTTACGCAATATGCTGCACGGCGATTTTGGTATCTCCTATGCTGAAGAAAACCGCCGCGTCAACGATATCATTCGCGAGCATTTTCCGGTGTCGGCACTGCTTGGCGTGCTGGCTATTATTATCGCTATCCTGGGTGGCATTGTGTGGGGCGCTCTCACGGCGCGCTATCAACACAGGTGGCCCGACTTTGCGATTATGGGACTGGTCATACTCAGCATCTCAGTTCCCGGTTTTGTGTTTGCAGCAATCGCGCAGCTGGCGCTGGTATCTCTCAATCGCTGGTACGGCGCGGAGCTGTTACCAATTGCAGGCTGGGGAACGTTACGGCATATGTTAATGCCGGCGCTGGTATTGGGGCTGAGCACCATGGCCTTTCTCACCCGCCTGATGCGCTCTTCATTGCTGGAAATAGCGCAGGCTGATTACATTACCACCGCCAAGGCTAAAGGTCTCTCCAGCATGCGCATATTCTTTGTACACAAGCTGCGCAACGCCTGCCTGCCGCTGCTCACCCTGCTGGGGCCGGCCATTGCGACCATCACAACCGGCGGTTTTGTGGTCGAGTTGGTGTTCTCCATACCTGGGCTGGGCCGCTATTTCGTGCAGGCCATACAGCAGCTGGACTACACGGTAATTATGGGCACTACGGTGTTTTACGGCAGCTTTCTGGTGCTGATGGTAGTGCTTGTTGATTTGCTCTACGGCTGGGTTGACCCGCGGATCAAATTGCATGCCGGCTAGTGAAATTGACCCGCAGTTGTTTACCCCTTGCGTCAGCGGCGCCACGCAGCAGGAGCAACAGGGCACGGAGGCAATTGGATATTGGCGCAGGGTATGGTTGCAGTTGCGACGCAACAGGCAGGCCTTTGTCGCGCTGTTTATTATTGTTGCTTTAGTGTTGTTCGCGCTTATTGGTCCCAGCTTGTGGCGGCTCAACCCCGCCGCACAAAATGTTGATCTTATTTCACAGGCACCGTCGTGGCACGCTACAGAGGCAATAGTTAGCATGCCAACGGCGTGGCAGCCCGAGCCTGCACAAGCGACAGCTGTGGAAGAATTTATCCTTCAGCTTAGCGCCGCTACGACTGCAGGTATTCGGCTGCAGTGGCCAGCGCTGCCGCGTGCGGTTGAGTACCAGGTGTTTCGTCATCAGCGCCAGCCGGTCAGCGAGAGTGATTTGGGCTTACCGCTGGCCGAGACGCCGGCAGCGCGAACCTGGTTTGACGACCGTTTGCAGCTTGAGCAGCGCCGCTACGTTTACACCGTGGTGGCGCTGAATGAACAGCAAGCAGCGTTGGCAAGCGCGCACGTTAGCGTCAAACCACAGTTGGCAATCAGCTTTTTCGATGCGCAGCTAAGCGGCATGGTGCCGCTGGCAGAAGGGCCGGAACAATGGCTGGGGCGCACGATCACGCTGCCAGCGCACCCCTTCGGCACCGACTATCTGGGCCGTGATATGCTCGCCCGTATGATGCATGGAGCGCGTACCTCGTTATTTATCGGCGTGCTTGCACCGCTGGCGTTTATACTATTTGGCGCTGTATACGGTGCCATAGCCGCCTACAACGGTGGCCTTATCGACAGCGTGATGATGCGCGCCACCGACCTCGTGATTGCCCTGCCGTTTCTACTGTTTATGATATTGCTCAAAGTCGCGTTTGGTCTTGGCCCAGGAGACAGCGGTATATTGCCCATGATAGTTGCGCTGGTGTTACTGAGTTGGCCTTCCGCTGCCAGGCTGGTGCGGGCCGAGGTGTTGAAATTGCGCAGTTTGCCCTATGTCGATGCGGCGCGCCTAATGGGGGCGAGTGCAAGCCACTTGATGCTACGACACTTCATACCAAACGCCTTACCGATTATGTTAGTTGCCTTTACTTTCGCGGTGCCGGCGGCGATCTTTACTGAGGCGTTTTTGTCGTTCATCGGCATAGGTGTAGTGCCGCCTACGCCGTCGTGGGGGGCAATGAGTTTCGACGGTACTAAGTCTATGCTTGCTCATCCTCACGAACTGCTGTTTCCAGCGGTGTTTATCAGCCTTACTGTATTGGCGTTTAATCTTTTTGGCGACGGCCTGCGCGATGCCATGGACGTAAAAGCCAATGACATCTAACGCTTCTGCGCTGCTGACGATTGAAAATTTGTCATTGCAATTTGTTTCGCGCGCGGGCTGCCACCGTGTGCTCCGCGACGTTAATCTAACGGTGCAGGCCGGCCGCACGCTGGCGTTGGTTGGCGAGTCCGGTTGCGGTAAATCGGTGACCATGCGCAGCGTGATGGGTTTATTGCCCGGCGCTGCCAGCGTGGTGTCGGGGCGGGCCCTATTTGGTGATGTGAGTGGTGATATGAATGGTGATGTGGGTGGCAAGCTGGATTTACTGCAGCTCACGTCGAGAGAGCTAAACCGCATTCGCGGTAAGCGCATCGCCATGATTTTTCAGGAGCCGATGAGTGCGCTTAATCCAACCCTGCGTATTGGTACGCAAATAATCGAAGTGTTGCGCTTGCACCGAAAACTGAGCAAGCGTGATGCGTTGCAACGCGCAGTCGATTTGCTTACCAGTGTAGGCATTTCCGAGCCTGCCTATCGTTGCCGCCAATACCCCTTCGAATTGTCAGGCGGCATGCTGCAGCGGGCCATGATCGCCATGGCGCTGGCCGGGGAACCCGAATTATTGATAGCCGACGAACCGACTACCGCGCTGGACACTACCGTACAGGCGCAAATACTGGATTTACTCAAACGCATTCAGCAGCAGCGCGGCATGGGTATTGTGTTAGTTACGCATGACCTCGGCGTAGTAGCACGTATGGCCGATGAGGTCGCGGTGATGTATGCCGGTGAGATTGTCGAGCAAGCCGGCGTCGATAGCCTGTTTGCGCAGCCTTTGCACCCTTATACGCAGGGCTTGCTGGCGGCTACACCGCGTATGAACGCCGCAACAAGTGACCGACTGCAGGCCATTCCGGGTGCGCCGCCCGACTTACGCACACCGCAGACGGGCTGCAGTTTTGCGCCTCGCTGCGCGCATGGCATGCAGATTTGCCGTCAACAAAGCGCACCGCAGCTTACGCCAGCAGCCGAGCATGACGTGCGCTGTTGGCGCTATCATACCGCCAACCCGATAGCGCGACGCGTGCGCGAAGCATAGCGATGACACGCTTACTCGAGGTCCGCGAGCTTAAAACACATTTCTCCGCGCGCGGTAAAACTGTACATGCGCTCGACGGCGTGTCGCTAACGCTTAATGCAACAAAAGCGCTTGGCATCGTTGGCGAAAGCGGCTCGGGAAAGTCTACGCTGGCGCGCACCATCATTGGTTTGTTAGACAAAACCGCAGGCACAGTGAGCTGGCGTGGCCAACAGCTACCGCAACGCTACCGCCGCAATGACTTCCGGCGCTACGCCGCCGCCATGCAAATGGTATTTCAAGATCCGCAGGGCTCGCTCAACCCACGTATGAGCGCGCGCGAAATTGTTGCCGAGGGGGCGCGTCTGTTACGTTGCTACCCGGCAGGTCAGATATCCGCACAGGTTGATAAATATTTGGCTCTGGTCGGGCTCAGCACACGAGTCGCCGACCGCTACCCACATGAGTTTTCCGGCGGCCAGCGCCAGCGGCTTGGCATTGCGCGAGCATTGATTATGCGGCCACAGCTATTAATTTGCGATGAGCCGGTGGCGGCGCTGGATGTGTCTATACAGGCGCAAATCATCAATTTGCTGGCTGATCTGCAGCGCGATATGCAGCTAAGCATGCTGTTTATTGCCCATGACCTGGCGCTAGTGCGTTACCTGGCAGACCGGATTATCGTCATGTATCTGGGAGTAGTGGTGGAGGAGGGGCCTGCCGAGCAGCTGTTCAACAAGCCGCTGCACCCTTACACGCAAATGCTGTTGGCGGCTAGCCCGGAGCCCGACCCCGTATTTGAAAGGAGGCGACCGCGCTCGGTGCCGCAGGGCGAGGTGCCTTCGCCGCTAAATATTCCGCCTGGCTGCCGATTCGCTTCGCGCTGCCCCAAAGTGATGCCGGAATGCACGCGTCGGGAACCGCAATTGGTCGAGCAGAAACACTCGAGCCGCAAGGTGCGTTGTCTACTTTTTGCTTAAGGATGTTTTGTTCGGTTGTTGCGGCGCTTGCTCTACCAACTCGGCGTTGTACATTATCAGCTCAAGCCGACGGTGCGGTGCCGCATTCAGCACGAACACATAGTTTGCGCCGTCGTCGTGGGCCGGAATATTGGTAATCCAGCGCTGCTTGGCCACTTTAAATACTTGTTTGCCGGCGTGTACTTTGCCTTGGGTGGTGTAATGATTTTTACCAACGTAAGACAAGTCATATAAGTGCTTAACGGCGGATTTGTCTTTGTGCTGGACCTCAAGGGTTCTGGCCCGCACGCTGGCTGGTTTTTCGGATTTTGCGTCGGCTAGCATTAGTTGCAGGCGTTCAGCCTGAGCGTTGGCGTAGCGTCGTTCTTCTTGCGCTGCAGGCAAAATTTGATTTTCAGTCGCGGCAGTGCTTTGCTCGGTGCGCTCTGGAGTCGGTGCAAGCGTGGCGCCAGGTGGTATGGCTGCGGGCGCGCTGACTGCTACTTCTTGTTGCGCAATTGCCGCTTTATTACGGCTTTTAATTTCTATTCGCTCTGGCTCCGGCTCTGACACTGTCGGCGTTGCGCTGGCTAGTTTGCGCACATAATTTTTTTGATTGGCAATTTTCTTTTCGCTTTTCTGCAGCTGCAGTTGCCTGTCTCGCAAGCTTTGTTTTAGCGGCGCGATATCCTGGTCCAGCTGGTCGGCTTCGTTCTGTAAGTTGGTGAGCTTTCTCTCTACCAGGTAATACTGAAATTTCGAATGCTCTGCTGCAGCCTCGGCGCTTTTATCGCCGCTTGCTGCGGCCGTGGCCTGGGCCTGCTCGTTAGCTCGCTGCTTGGTGAGGTAAGTACGTGTAAGCTCGTCCAGTTGCTGTTCAACACCATCACGTTTTCGCTGCAGTACAGCCAGCTGGCGATCAAGGCTTCTCATTGCGGTCAAAAGGCTGGGTATACGTCGCTCATAGACTCGCAGCGTTTCACGTTCTTGCTTTAACTCGCTGTCGCTGACCGCCACAGCGCCATTGTTGAATAGAAAGCCAACCAGGAGCGCAAAATAGCAGCACAGCGTGTTTGTTGATCGGCGGTGCAGCGGGCGCTGTAGGCCTAGCATATTGGATCTAACAAAAATGAATCTGGCATAGGAAATGGTAAAAGAAAACGCTGGTATTTTAATCGTTGCTGTTATTCGATTGTATCATACGATTTGCGGCGGTTTATAACATCGGTCATATTTGTCTGGCTGGTTTATGGGCAGCAACAGCCAGCGTTGCAGCCCACGAAGGATAAAATGCGATTTTTCCTTCGTTACCCAAATCAATGACTTGCAGTGTTCGATTTTTCCAGTACTTGCGTGTACCCACAGCAGGCTGTTGAAAAACTATGTTGTCCAACAGCCTGCTACAGGGCGATAGCTGCTAAAATAACGCTCGTGACAGTACCACTGCAAAATCTATGGATATATTGAGATGGAGCATCGTGCTCCTCGGTGCTCTGCTGTCTGTGTGGGGCGCCGGTCATGCACTGCTAAACAAGCGTGACCCGCGCAGCGCTATCGCCTGGATCGCTATGTGTTTTGTGCTGCCGTTTCTGGGTGCGCTGCTGTATTACATGTTCGGCAAAAACCGCATCATCACGCGCGCGCAACGCCTGCGCCAGGAATCAAAAGCGTCGCAGGAAACCTTCACCGAACAGGATCATCCTGTTAGCATTCTCGACGACTATATCAACCTGGCAGAATTGTCGCTTGCGGCCAGCCGCAACAATCTGCTTGGCGGTAATTCGGTAGCGCCGCTACACAATGGCGACAATACATATCCTGCCATGTTGCGTGCTATAGAGAACGCCAGGTCGTACGTTTATCTCACTACCTACATTTTTGACACACGCGGAATCGGTAGTGATTTTATGACGGCTCTGGCAGCGGCGCGGCGTCGCGGCGTAGTGGTCAAAGTACTGATCGATGGGGTCGGCGAAAAATATGGCTTCCCGTGGGCCAGCCTGGTGTTAAGGCGCCTGGGCGTTGACACGGCGCTGTACCTGCCGCCGACGCTGATACCTCCCAGCCTGACCATTAACTTGCGCAACCACCGCAAACTGCTGTTGGTAGACGGTGATGTTGGCTTTACCGGCGGCATGAACATTAGAAATAATCACGTGCTGGCAAAAAGTAAAAATGGCGTGATTGACATGCACTTTGAACTGCGTGGCCCGATCTTGCGGCAGATGGAACGCACCTTTGCTCACGACTGGCTGTTCACCACCGGCGAGGAGCTTGAATGCCGGCCCAAACGCGATTTCAGAGCCCAAGCTGACGACATGGCCTGCCGAGTGTTATTGGAGGGGCCGGCCGAAGATCAGGAGAGGCTAACCTGGGTATTGATGGGGGCGATTTCGGTAGCGCGCAAAAGCATCGCCATAATGACACCTTATTTTCTACCCTCGCGCGAACTTGAAGTGGCGCTGCAAACGGCAGCATTGCGCGGCGTGCAGGTTGACATCGTGTTGCCGGGCAAAAACAATATGCCGTTTATGACGTGGGCTGTGAAACATATGGCCTCGGCGTTAATGGACGTCGGCGTGAATATTTATCTCTCCCGCGGCTCCTTCGTGCATACCAAACTATTTGTGGTAGACGACTATTATGTGCAAGTAGGCTCGGCGAACCTGGACGCGCGCAGCCTGCGTCTCAATTTTGAGCTGGTTGTTGAGATTTATGATCGCGAGCTGGGCATCAGCATGGGTGAACATATCCGCTCCAATAAACGTGAGGCGATACCCCTCGTTGCTAAAGAACTGCGCCAGCGAAATTTGGTTTTCCGCCTGCGCAACGCGTTTATCTGGTTGTTCTCCCCTTATTTGTAGTCCAAGTGTAGTTTCTAACTTGCAATTCTCTCCCGCCGAAATTGACACCCAGCTAAGCGAACTTATGCTCGCCGACCAGGCGCATTTGCGGCGCAAGCTGAAGCAGGTGCGAGCGCAAACGCGACGCGGTCAGCGCGTGCCCAAACTTGAAGAGGCTATCCAGCGGCAGCTGCTCGCTGCTATCGAGCGTATCGCACAGCGACGCCAACGGCTGCCGTCTATTAGCTATCCTCAACAGCTGCCGGTGACCGCGCATGTGGATGAGTTGCAGACGGCATTGCAGCAACATCAGGTGATTATTGTTGCTGGTCATACTGGCTCCGGCAAATCCACCCAATTGCCGAAAATATGCCTCGCCGCAGGACGTGGCATCGCCGGTCAGATAGCGCATACGCAGCCGCGTCGCCTCGCCGCTCGCAGCGTAGCAGAGCGGCTTGCCGAGGAGTTGCAGCAGGAGCTGGGGGCGGCGATCGGCTTTCAGGTGCGGTTTAGCAAGATGTACTCTGAGCATACTCTCGTCAAAGTCATGACCGATGGCGTGCTGTTAAATGAGATTGAGAACGACCCGCTGCTACTGCGCTACGACACGATTATTATCGACGAGGCACACGAACGTACACTGAATATCGATTTTCTGATTGCCTACGTTAAACAGCTGCTGCCGAAAAGGCCCGAGCTGAAGCTGCTGATTACCTCCGCTACGATTGACACGCAGCGGTTCGCGGAATATTTCGGCCAGGCTCCTGTTATTGAGGTGTCGGGCAGTTTGCATCCCATTGAAGTGCGCTATCGACCAGCCGACTATTACCCTGCACTGGAAGAGGGCGATCTGACTGATCACATTAACTTAGCGGTGCAAGAACTGAACGGGGAGGGGCACGGCCGGCGGCGTGGTCCGCGCGATATTTTGGTCTTTCTCAGCAGTGAACAGGAGATTCACGAAGCCCAGCGAGGCTTGCGCAAAACGCTCGGCGACAACATCGACATTCTACCGCTGTACTCGCGCTTGCCGCAGCGGGATCAGCATAAAATATTCGCGCCAGCAAAGTCGGCGTCACGACAGCGCATCATTCTGGCGACCAACGTGGCAGAAACGTCGCTAACGGTGCCGGGCATTGGCTTCGTGATCGATGCCGGCTTCGCACGTTTGAGTCGGTATAGCTATCGCAGCAAAATTCAGCGCCTGCCGATTGAGCCGATCTCGCAGGCTAACGCCAATCAGCGCAAAGGTCGTTGCGGTCGGTTGGCGGCCGGTATATGCATTCGCCTATATAGTGAAGAAGATTTTGACGCCCGTCCGGAGTTTACCGAGCCGGAGATTCTGCGCACCAATCTGGCCGCGGTTATTTTGCAGCTATTGTCGATTGGTGTTAGCGATGCCGAGAATTTTCCATTTATTGAGGCGCCGGAGCGGAAGCAGCTTAGTGACGGATTCAAACTGCTGCAGGAGCTGCAAGCCGTCGATGCGCGCGGCCAGTTAACCGACATCGGTCGGCAACTGTCGCGGCTACCGCTAGAGCCGCGCCTGGGCCGCGTATTAATCGCCGGTGCTAAACATGGCTGCCTGCAGGAGATGCTGGTTATCGCGGCAGCGCTGAGTGCAGTTGACCCGCGCGAGCGGCCGCTAGCCAAGCAGCAGGCGGCCGATGTTTTGCACGCCCGCTTTGCCGATCCGCGCTCCGATTTCATGTCGCTGCTAAAGTTGTGGCGCTATATCGATTCAAAACGTAAGGCGTTGAGCTCTTCCCAGTTTGGCAAGTTATTGCGCAAAGAGTTTTTGTCGCCGCCACGCGTGCGCGACTGGCGTGAAGTGCATTCGCAGCTAGCCAGCATGAGCCAGGATCTGCGCTTGACCTCTAATAAGCGACCAGCGAATTACGCAGCTATACACCAATCCTTACTCACTGGCTTTATTACGCACGTAGGTTTGCGTGAAGACCGCAAGGAGTATCGCGGTGTGCGCGACCGGCGCTTTAGAGTTTTTCCAGGCTCAGGTCTGTATGCGCGACCACCGCGTTGGCTGGTTGCCGCCGAGCTGGTTGAAACCCAGGCACTGTACGCGCGCACCGCAGCCGACGTGCGCGTTGTGTGGATAGCTCATGCGGCTCGACACCTTTGCACCACCGAGTTTGCCGAGCCGCATTGGGACGCCAACAGCGAGCGCGTTATGGTATTCGCCAAACGTAAGCTCTACGGCCTGGTCATTGCCGAACGCGAGAAAGTAGCGTATCGCCCGGTTAATCCTGTGGTGGCGCGTGAAGTGTTCATTCGCACCGCGCTGGTTGAGCAGCAATGGCAGGCACCCTATGCTTTTTTCGAGCATAACCGGCGCAGCCTGCGTGCAGCCGAAGATGTGGTCGCGCGGCTGCGTCGACCCGAGCTACTGCACAGCGCCGAAGAGGTGCTGTATGAAGTCTATGACAAAACTTTACCGGCAGAAGTAGCCGACGCGGCGAGCTTTAGAAAATGGTCGGCAAGGCAATCACAGGAAAGCCTGGATACCTTGCAAGTAAGCGCCTCGCAGCTGTTATCCGAGCTGGTTAGCGAGCAAGACTTACAACACTACCCTGATACGCTGCACTGGAACGGCAACCAGTTTTCCCTGCGCTATCGCTGCGCGCCAGGTGATACTGATGACGGCGTCAGCGTGCTTTTACCGCAACATCTGCTTGCCTTTGTACCACATGATTTGTTCGCACGTTTGGTGCCGGGTATGTTGCAGCAAAAATGTGTGCAGCTATTAAAAGCGCTGCCCAAAGCGCAGCGCAAACAACTGGCGCCGGTTCCGGATACTGTCGCGGAGATTTTTCCACGCATACAGGCAAGCAGCGGACCCTTGCTGGAGGTGCTTGCCGAGTTGGTATGGTTAACGCGCAAAGTCAAAATCGAGGCCGACGACTGGCACCTTGAGCAGTTACCGGCAGAATACCGAATGCTCTATTCCGTCGTCGATCAAGACGACCAGCTGGTCGCCAGCAGCCGCAATTTGGATCAGCTCAAACGCGACGTGAGCGACAGCGACTGCCAACACGATCAAAGTTATTTTTTTCTCGACCGTTTCGATGGCAGTGTCGTGCTGCACAGCAGTATTCCCGCGCTGCCGGGCGACTATGCATTCAAGCGCGCCGAACTGCAATATATCGTTTACCCTGGTTTGTTTGCCGACTCGGAAGCGGTTCGCTGTGTGTTGTTTCATCGGCTCGAAGATGCCCGCCGACACAGTGCCCTGGCACTTGCAGTGCTTGCCACGCAGGCGCGCCGCGAACAAGCCAAGCTGCTGCGCAAACGCCTGTTCAACAGCAATGCGGCGCGCCTGCATTTGAGTTTATTCAGCGACCATCACGCATTTGTTGATGATTGCGTGTGCCGCATCTTCTATGCAGCATATGATTGTGCGGCGCAGTGGCCGATCAGCGGTGAGCAATTCCAACAGCGTTTGCGTGCTGGCAATGCGCGCTTACAAGCTCATATAGAACCGCTGGAAAAATTGTTTGAGCAAATACTGGCTAACCATTTTGCCTTGTGTCGGGCACTGGACAGCGTCAATGCCAGTCGCTACGCGAGTCTGCTAGCCGATGTGAAACGGCAGTTGCAGCGGCTCATCTATCCTGGTTTTATTCGCTTCGCTCCGGCGCGCTGGTTGCAACATTACCCACGGTTCTTGCAGGCCGCATGTTACCGCGTAGAGCGCATTGAACAGCACGGCAAGCGTGACGCGCTGTTAATTGAAAAATTGACTCCCTGGTTACAGCGTACTGACGACGCTGACCTAAGCGATGCCGACCTGTTGCTACCGTGGCTGGTTGAAGAGTATCGCGTGTCGTTGTTTGCGCAGCACCTTAAAACGTCAATGCCCGTATCGGCAACGCGGCTGCAGCAGCTCTGGCAGAAACAAGTGGGGCGGCAGCGTGAATACAACATTGCGCACTTGAAGTAAAGGCTTACCGCGCGGCACCCAAATTCGCAATTACTTCGCAATGGGGTGAAACTCTGATCGACCGCTTGAGTCAGAGTAGGTGATCGTTTTGCGAACAAGCCTACCGCTGTTTGCCGGTCGAAAATACAAATCTAACATCTGGAGATTTTAATCATGGCTAATAATTCAATCAAACCTATTGCCGCAGCTCTCGGCGCAGCGTTTTTAGCATCCACCATTGTTCCGGCTGCTTCTGCCAGTGCCAACCCGTTCGCAGCCACAGAATTGAATGCTGGCTATGATGTTGCCAATCACGGTAAGAAAGGCGAAGGCAAATGCGGTGAAGGCAAATGCGGCGGCGACAAAGCTGAGAAGGGCGGTGAAGGCAAATGCGGCGGCGACAAGGGTGAGAAGGGCGGCGAAGGCAAATGTGGCGGCGATAAAGGCGAGAAGGGCGGCGAGGGTAAATGCGGCGGCGACAAAGGTGAGAAAAGCGGCGAAGGTAAATGCGGCGGTTAATCCACACTCAGCTATAGTCTGTCCGGAAGCAGGCTATGCGCTTGCTTCCGGCGTAAGCTACGCACAATAAAATTTTGCAACGCTGCCATTGCTGCGTTATTAAGGAACGACCATGTTGAAAGGAGCAGGCCTTGGACTGCGGCGCGATTTCTCAGCTGAAGTTGCATCGTTAGCGCCCACCGCCGTCGACTTCTTCGAAGTGGCACCCGAAAACTGGATTGGCGTGGGCGGCCGATTCGGTAAACAACTGCGTGCCTGCAGCGAACGTTGGCCGTTGTCATTGCATGGCCTGTCGCTGGATATCGGCGGGTTCTCACCGCTCAACACCGAGCTACTCAAAAAAATCAAAGCTTTTATGCAGCAACATGGCTGCGAACTGTATTCAGAACACCTGACCTATTGTGCCGACGAAGGCCAACTTTACGACCTTTTGCCGATTCCTTTTACCGAAGAGGCGGTGCACTACGTAGCAGGTCGCGTGCGCCAGGCACAGGATATTCTGGGTCGGCGCATGGCGTTAGAAAATGCCTCTTACTACGCCGCTGCAGGGCAAGAGCTGACGGAGTTGCAATTCGTCAACGCCGTAATAACAGAAGCTGACTGCGATCTGTTGCTCGATGTTAATAATATCTACGTCAACAGTATTAATCATCGTTACGACCCTTATGAATTTCTGGCAGGTGTGCCGGGCGAGCGTGCGACTTATATTCACATAGCGGGGCACTATAAAGAAGCCGAGGACCTGCGAGTAGACACGCACGGTGCCGATGTGATCGACCCCGTGTGGGACTTGCTGCGTGCCGCTTATCGGCAGTTTGGTGTACTGCCCACCCTGCTAGAGAGAGACTTCAATATTCCCCCGTTGGCCGAGTTACTGCAGGAAGTAGAGCAGGTACGCGAACAGCAATGTCTCGCAACCGAACATGCAAACACAACCCGTGTGGCCGGTTGATATGACGATCGACGCTCCCGCAGTGCAGGCACAACAAAAACTTTGGACGGCACACCTGCGGCACCCTGAAGTGCATGCTGCTCCACCGGCGGTCGAAGATCGTCGCTTGCAAATCTACCGCGACCTGTTTTATAAAAATGTTGAAAGTTTTATCAGTGGTGGATTTCCGGTGCTGCGTAAAATTACCGAAGACGCAGCGTGGCATGCAATGATTCGTGACTTTATGCACAGGCATGTGTGTCACACGCCATATTTCATGGAAATTGCTCAGGAATTTATTCAATACCTCGAAAACGAGCGGGGGCAAGCAGAGGGCGACCCACCATTTCTGCTGGAATTGGCGCACTACGAATGGGTGGAAATTGCACTTGACCTGGCAGAGACAGATATCACTGCAATTGCAGCGAATGAGCACGGGTCGTTGCTGCATGAGCACCCGCTTGTGTCGCCGCTAGCCTGGTCGCTAGTGTATCGCTTTGCAGTACACACCATTGGCCCGTTCTTGCAACCGACGCACGCACCCGCTGAGCCGACGTATCTGGTGGTTTACCGAAACCGCAGCGATAAAGTGAAATTTATGCAAGCCAATGCGGTAACGGCACGGATGTTGGCGCTGTTGGCAGACGAACGCAAACTAACCGGCAAGCAGGTTTTGCAGCAAGTTGCCGATGAATTACAGCACCCCCAGCCCGAGCAAGTACTCGATAGTGGGCTGCAAACGCTGACAAGATTGCGTGAGCTGGATATTATTCTAACGACTCAATAGTGTTGCCAGCAATAAAAGGCTGCTACAGGCGTGGTGTTGCGAGGTTATTTTTGTTTAAATCCGCTCGAACGCATGCTGTTCTGCGAGTGGAGATGTACTAATGCTCAATCGTTTCAACCCCGTTTTGCTAATAAGCTTGCTGTTGTGTATGCAGCAGGTCAGCGCGCAAGTTGACCCGCCGCGTGATCCTGACCCTTTGGAGAGCTGGAATCGCAAGGTGCATACCTTTAATGACTTTGCCGACCGCTATGCGCTTAAACCGGTCGCCCAAGCGTATCAGGCCATTACACCCGATGTGGTTGATGTCGGCGTTACCAATTTTTTTCGCAATTTGCGCGAGCCGATAACCATATTAAATGACATATTTCAGCTCAAGTTAATGCAGGCCGGGGCCGACAGCAGCCGTTTTCTGATCAACAGCTCGCTGGGCCTGGCGGGGTTATTCGACGTCGCCAGCCGTTTGGGTTTGCAACGCAACCAGGAGGACTTTGGCCAAAGTTTGGGCTATTGGGGGGTGAAACCCGGTCCTTATGTAGAGCTCCCATTTTTTGGCCCAAGCAGTGTGCGTGATGCATTTAGTCTTGTGCCGGATATGTACACTAGTCCGATTCTTTATGTGAATGATGTGAGTGCACGCGCTGTTGCCACCGGTTTGCGTGTCACAGACTTGCGCGCCGACTTGCTGCAAGCCGAAGGACTAATAACAGGTGATCGCTACATATTCCTGCGTGACAGCTTTCTGCAACGCCGTGAGTCGCTAGTGCGCGACGGGGTAGTGGAAGATGATTTTGGCGAAGAAGATTTCTAGAACCCCCATCAAAGGGGATTCTAGCTGCTCGGTCTGTGTTGTTAGTCGAAAATTTCGTCAATAGACAGGGCCAGCAGACGTTCAGATTCGTTGCTGGTGATACGATTTACCGTTGCACTGGCCGAAAATTCGCTGCTTTTCTCATCCAGTGGCTTGATACGTGCAATCAGTTTGTCGCCTTCTTTCAGCGGCGCGTCAGTGGCTACCAGTAGGCCTACGCCGCTGATATCCTTGCACTTGCCGCGGTAGGTTTCAGTTCCCTCGGCAGGCTCTAAAATGACCGTACTGTCGAGCTTCATGCGAATAAAAGCGCGTTTGTCGTCTGCGGTGCTATCTACGCCAGGCATAATTTCCTCAGAATTTAATGTAACAGACCGCCTTTATATTATGCGCGTGTCGCCGAGTCAATCTACAATGTGTACTTGCACTTGGCAGGTGAAACGAGTAACGTTCGTGGCAGATTTTTCTGGGCAAAGAATAGTCGGCCCGTGTCGTATAAACCCCAAAAAAAGCCCTCAGCGGGTGTTGGTGATCTCCACCCCGAATGAATACTGAACGCCGTATTTTAGTTATCGACGATGACCGTGTTGTCCGCCAGAGCATCGGGGCTTACCTTGAAGATAGCGGCTTCGATGTGTTGCTGGCTGACGACGGTGCGACCGGCTTAAACGTCTACCGGCACGAACGGCCCGAGTTGGTTGTGTGTGATTTGCGCATGCCTGGTTTAGACGGCATCAGCGTACTGCACGAGATCGCCAAAGACGGCAGAGATACTCCCATCATTGTCATATCCGGCGCTGGCGTCATGGCCGATGTGGTCGAGGCGCTGCGTATCGGCGCGAGCGATTATCTGATCAAACCTATCATCGATTTGGAGATGCTTGAGCATGCGATCTGTCGCAGCCTTGAGAGTTCAGATCTGCGACGGGAAAATGCTCGCTACCGAGGCGAACTCGAACGGGCTAATAAAGAGCTGCAGTCGCATCTGCACGCGCTGCAGCAAGATCAGCAGGCTGGTCGCCATGTGCAAATGCAAATGCTGCCTGCCACGCCCACCATGATTGATCGTACTCGCTTCGAGCATAAAATTATTCCGTCGCTGTATTTGAGTGGCGATTTCGTCGAGTACTTTGCCGTTGGCAGCGATCACAGTGTATTTTTGATTGCCGACGTTTCCGGACACGGCGCATCTTCGGCTTTCGTTACGGTACTATTAAAAAATCTTGCCGCTCAGGCGCGCAGTAATTTCGGCCGGCTCGCCGACCGCAGCGTACTGTCGCCGGCAAAACTGCTGGAAAGCATCAATAAGGAATTACTGGAAACCGCGCTGGGCAAGCACATCACCATGGTCGTTGCGACGCTCAACAATAAAGAAAATACCTTGCTCTACAGCATTGCCGGCCATTTACCATGCCCGATTTTGACAACGGCAGATGAAGTTCATTATTTGGATGGTAAGGGTTTGCCCATTGGCCTGATTGCCGATGCGACGTATGATGAGGCGCAAATAGACCTGCCGCAACAGTTTCGCCTAACGTTGTTTTCTGACGGCATACTGGAGTTGCTAGAGCAAAAAAGTCTGCAGGATAAAGAAGACTATCTGCTTGATGTAGCACGCAACCCGCAGTTGAGTCTGCAAGAAATTATGACAACATTGCACCTTTCAGAGTTGCAGGAAGCTCCCGATGACATCGCTGTGCTTATGGTGTCGAGAGATGCCTAGATAAAGCCATGATGCAAACAGCGAAACTGCGCCCCGGAAAAATTCTTGCCGCTCGCCATGGCGGCACGACGGTGCTGAAACTGGTGGGCGATGTGCGCCTGACAATGAGCACCAGCCTCGACAGCTTCATCGTCTCGATGTTTGCCGAGCAGGATTTTGCCAGCGTCTCTATCGATCTTAGCGAAGCTGAAGGTCTCGACAGCACTACATTGGGTCTGCTTGCTAAAATCGCTATCAAGGCGCGCGAACAATTTCAGTTTACGCCCCTGCTGCTGTGCCGCGACCCAAGTATTCTCAAACTGCTCGACAGCATGTGTTTCGACACGATTTTCGATATTCGCCAGCAAGCACCCGACCAGCTCAGTGATTTTGGCGAGCTACCCGCTGCCGCCTCAAGCGAGGCCGAGGTAAGACAAAAAGTGCTCGAGGCACATCGCCTGTTGATGGGCTTAAGCGAAGAAAATGCCGAACGCTTTCGCGAGTTAGTGTGCAGTCTGGAAGCCGCGCCTACGGCTCTTTAGCGTTAATCCGTACGGATTTGATTCTACGCCGCTTGCTGCGTCATGTAGGTAAGGATTTATTCAGCCTGCAGCCTAATAATTTATTACTTTGCAGCTTTCAGTTTTGCTTGAATAAAGTCCGAGTGCGGCACGTAAAGCAAATCGGCAATCTTGCGAATATAATGCTCCTCAAATTTATCCAGATGACCGTCGGCATAGGCAACTTGCCACAGCATGCTAATAATCTGCACTCTCTCGCGTGCGCCGAACTGTTCATTAATCACGCTGGTGAAAGGATATACCGAGACGGCATCTTGCTTTTCCTGTTCGGCAAGTTCGATTAGTTCCTGCAATGCGCTTTCCTGCAGCGCAAAGGATTGTTTTAACGCTGTCTTGGCCGCGCTGATCTCAGCCGGATCTTTATTGTAGTCAGCGTAGATGAGCTCAATTAATAACGCGGCACAGGCAAGCTCGGTTGAAGGCGCGAGGTGTTTCTCTTCGCCGGTTATTGGAACGAGTAAGTTTTTCAGTTTATTTAACATCTAAGCCTTCAATAATTTAAGTCTGTAATAACTTTTCAAGTTTAATCTGGTCGGCAGCAAAATTTCGTATTCCTTCGGCCAATTTTTCGGTGGCCATGGCGTCCTCATTTTGCTGCCAACGAAACGCGTCTTCAACCAGGCTGATGCGCGCAATTTCTTCCTGCGGTTGGTCGGCGCGGAGCTGCTGTATTAGCTCCCCCGAGTCCGACGCCAGCTCGCTCATTAGTTGCGGGCTTATGGTCAGGCGGTCGCAGCCGGCCAGCGCTTCAATTTCGCCCGTGTTACGAAAACTGGCACCCATGACGACGGTGGCATAATCGTGCTGTTTGTAATAGTCGAATATTCTACGCACTGACAGCACGCCGGGATCATTGCTGGCGTCGTAGCTGAGGTCGGTGTTGGCTTTATACCAGTCGAGAATTCGGCCCACAAACGGCGAGATCAGAAATGCGCCAGCATCGGCACACGCTGCCGCCTGCGCGAAGCTGAACAATAATGTTAGGTTACAGTTGATATTTTCTTTTTCCAACACGGCAGCGGCTTGAATACCTTCCCAGGTGGCGGCAATTTTAATCAGAATTCTATCGGGGCCGATATCTTCGGCGGCGTATAAGTCAATAATACGGTGCGCGCGGGCGATAGACGCCTGCGTGTTAAATGAAGCGCGGGCATCGACCTCGGTCGACACACGGCCCGGCACAATCTGTAGAATTTCTTTGCCAATGCTGACGGCTAGCTTGTCGCAACACAGCTCAAGCTGTTGTGCCTGGCTGGCGCGTTGCTGTGCGGCCCAGGATTTAGCCTCGACGACCAACTGCTGGTAGTGTGGCAGCGGAGCGGCTTTCAATAATAGTGAGGGGTTGGTCGTGGCATCTTGCGGTGCGTACTGCGCGATTGCCTCGATGTCGCCAGTGTCGGCAACTACCACGGTCATTTTTTTCAGTTGTTCCAGTTTGTTTGTCATTGTTGAATCTCGAAAATGGAGGGTTGGCCTGCACCGACTAGTGCGTATGCCTGTTCCAATAGCTGGATTGAGGCACTGTCCTTATGTACGTTTTCGCTGATATGGCGACGAAAGCGACGCGCACCCGGTTGGCCGTGAAACAAGCCTAAAACGTGTCTTGCGGTATGTTTTAACGCCGTACCGGCTTGTAGCTGCTGATTCGCGTAGTCGACATAAGCGGCAAACACCTGTTCGCGGCTAGGTATTGGGCTTGTTGCACCGAAAACTCGTCTGTCTACTTCAGCTAATAAATAAGGGTCGTGATAAGCAGCGCGGCCGAGCATAACGCCGTCTACTTCACTGAGCTGCTGCAGGCCAGCTTCGAGCGTGGTAATGCCGCCGTTAAGCACGATCTCCAGCTGCGGAAATAACGCCTTAATGCGGTATACGGTAGCATA
>RCMY010001823.1_pt1 | contig 19664 bp, 8 predicted proteins | sample 2041341 | NCBI WGS metagenome assembly RCMY01 (sample SAMN09708234, study PRJNA481090) | Marine sediment metagenome, whole genome shotgun sequencing project. | reverse complement strand
ACCGTCTTCATGGGCGACTTCCCGATCATGACCGAGAAGGGCACGTTCATCGTGAACGGCACCGAGCGTGTCGTCGTGAGCCAGCTCGTCCGTTCGCCGGGCGTCATCTTCGAACCGGGTGAGCGGTTCCGCCTCCGTAACCTCACCAAGCACCAGCTCGTCAAGGGCACCATTCACCCGTACCGCGGTGAGTGGATGGAGTTCGACGTCGAGCACAAGCCCGGCAAGGACGTCACCGCCGGCACTCGCGTCGCCCGCAAGCGTCGCCTCGGTGTCTTCACGATGCTCCGTGCACTCGGCTACGACGAAGAGAACGCCCCCGGCTTCCTCGATCGTTTCGTCGCCCACTTCGACTTCCTCGAAGGCCAGTGGGACAAGGAGCGCGACACCGCGCCGACCCAGGACGAAGCACTCGTCGAGATCTACAAGCGTGCCCGCCCCGGCGAGCCGCCGACCGTCGAGTCCGCCAAGGCCTACTTCCGCAACGCGTTCTTCGAGAGCCGTCGCTACGACCTCAGCCGGGTCGGTCGCTACAAGATCAACCGCAAGCTCGGCGAAGAGATCAGCCAGCTCGGTGAACTCTTCGGCCTCGAAGGCGCCGTCAACGGCGAGGGCGAGCCGCTGCTCGACTACCCCGAAGACGACCAGAACGTGCTCAGCCGCTGTGAGGTGCTCGCCACCATCACGTACATGCTGCACCTCGTCAAGCAGGAGCCGGGCTACCGACTCGACGATCAGGACCACTTCGCCAACCGCCGCATCCGCAGCGTCGGCGAGTTGATCCAGAACCAGGTCCGCATCGGCCTCAGCCGCATGGAGCGTGTCGTGCGTGAGCGCATGACCACCCAGGACGTCGAGGCGATCACGCCGCAGACGCTGATCAACATCCGCCCGGTCGTCGCTGCGATCAAGGAGTTCTTCGGAACTTCCCAGCTCTCGCAGTTCATGGACCAGGTGAACCCGCTGTCGGGTCTCACGCACCGTCGTCGCCTGTCCGCACTCGGACCGGGTGGTCTGTCGCGTGAGCGTGCCGGCTTCGAAGTTCGAGACGTCCACTTCAGCCACTACGGCCGCATGTGTCCGATCGAGACCCCGGAAGGCCCGAACATCGGCCTGATCGGTGGCCTGTCGTGCTACGCACGGGTCAACGAGTTCGGCTTCATCGAGTCGCCCTACCGTCAGGTCAAGGACGGCAAGGTCACCGGCGAGATCGTCTACATGGCAGCCGACGAGGAAGAGAACTACGTCGTTGCCCAGGCCAACACGCCGCTCAACGACGACGGCAGCCTCCGCGACGAACGCGTGCTCGTGCGCCGTTCGCCGCAGTCGGCCAGCCTCGAGGATCTGCGCAAGATGCTCGAAGCAGAGAGCTTCTTCGGTGCCACCACCGACATCGGCTACGTGCCGCCCGTCGAAGTGGACTTCATCGACGTCAGCCCGAAGCAGATCGTGTCGGTCGCCACGGCGCTGATTCCGTTCCTCGAGCACGACGACGCCAACCGCGCCCTCATGGGTGCCAACATGCAGCGCCAGGCAGTCCCGCTGCTGCGTGCCGAAGCGCCGTACATCGGTACCGGCATCGAGAACCGTGCAGCGCGCGACGCTGCTGACCTGATCCAGGCCGAAGACGACGGTGACGTCACCGACGTGTCCGGCGACTCGATCACCGTGATGTACAAGACCCTCGGCAAGCGGGTCTACCGTCTCAACAAGTTCCGTCGCTCCAACCAGGACACGTGCATCAACCAGCGTGTCCGGGTCGGCGAAGGCGACAAGGTCAAGACCGGCTCGATCATCGCCGACGGTCCGTCAACCGACGAGGGCGAGCTCGCACTCGGCAAGAACCTGCTCGTGGCGTTCCTCCCGTGGGAGGGCTACAACTTCGAGGACGCGATCATCCTCTCCGAGCGCCTGGTGAAGGACGACGTACTCACGTCGATCCACATCAAGGAGCACGAAGTCGACGCACGTGACACCAAGCTCGGCCCCGAAGAGATCAGCCGTGACATCCCGAACTTGAGCGACGACATCCTCGCCGACCTCGACGACCGCGGCATCATCCGCGTGGGCGCCGACGTCGGTCCGGGCGATGTCCTCGTCGGCAAGGTCACCCCCAAGGGCGAGACCGAGCTGACGCCCGAAGAGCGTCTGCTCCGGGCGATCTTCGGTGAGAAGGCCCGCGAAGTCCGCGACACCAGCCTCAAGGTCCCGCACGGCATGACCGGCAAGGTCATCGACGTCAAGGTGTTCAACCGTGACGACGGCGACGAACTGCCCCCGGGCGTCAACCAGCTGGTCCGCGTCTATGTGGCCCAGAAGCGCAAGATCTCGGTGGGCGACAAGCTCGCCGGGCGTCACGGCAACAAGGGCGTCATCTCCAAGATCCTCCCGATCGAGGACATGCCGTACAACGCCGATGGCCAGGCCGTCGACATCATCTTGAACCCGCTGGGTGTTCCGTCCCGAATGAACGTCGGCCAGGTGCTCGAAGCGCACCTCGGCTACTGCGCTCGCTGGGGCTGGACCAACCCGGACGGCACGCAGATCGGCGACGACCCGATCCGCGGCACCGAGAACAAGACCCGCACGAACACCAAGCCCGCCACGTTCGTGGCGACGCCGGTGTTCGACGGTGCCAAGTGGGATGAGGAAGACAAGGCCGGCAAGCACCCGGTCATCCAGAACATCCTCGAGAACCTGAACGTGGAGTCCGCATCCGGCACACGCCTGGTCGGCACCGACGGCAAGCAGGTCCTCTACAACGGTCGCACCGGTGAGCCCTACGACAACCCGATCACCTGCGGGTACATGTACATCTTGAAGCTGGCCCACCTGGTCGACGACAAGATCCACGCCCGCTCGACCGGCCCGTACTCCATGATCACCCAGCAGCCGCTCGGTGGTAAGGCCCAGTTCGGCGGACAGCGATTCGGCGAGATGGAAGTGTGGGCGCTCGAGGCCTACGGCGCGGCGTACTGCTTGCAGGAACTGCTGACCATCAAGTCCGACGACGTGCTCGGACGTGTCCGGGTGTACGAGTCGATCGTGAAGGGTGACAACATCCCCGAGCCGGGTGTGCCCGAGTCGTTCAAGGTGCTGATGAAGGAGATGCAGGCACTCTGCATCAACGTCGAAGTGCTCACCGAAGACGGCCAGGAGATCGAAATGCGCGACCTCGACGACGAGGTGTTCCGTGCAGCCGAGGAACTCGGTATCGACATTTCCCGCCCCGAGCGCGGCACCGACGAAGACGACGCCCGACGCGAACGCGAAAAGGCAGAACGCGCCGGCAACTTCCGCTGACGAGACGTTCACGTTGTGCCAGGCACAACGTGAACGCTTCGTTGTCGCAAGTCAGATCTCCGTTCACGTTGTGCCTGGCACAACGTGAACGATGAACCCCGAACACCCAGAGCAACCACGCAAAGAGGAAATTCATGCTCGACGTCAACATGTTCGACCAACTGAAGATCGGCCTCGCTGAGGCAGACCAGATTCGCAACTGGAGCCACGGCGAAGTCAAGAAGCCGGAGACGATCAACTACCGCACGCTGCGTCCCGAGAAGGACGGCCTGTTCTGCGAGAAGATCTTCGGACCGACTCGCGACTGGGAGTGCTACTGCGGCAAGTACAAGCGCGTCCGCTTCAAGGGCATCATCTGCGAGCGTTGTGGCGTCGAAGTCACCCGTTCCAAGGTGCGTCGTGACCGCATGGGCCACATCGAGCTGGCCGCTCCTGCGGTCCACATCTGGTACCTCCGCGGGACCCGGTCGTGGCTCGCCTACCTCCTCGCCGGCATCGAGCCGAAGGAAGAGCTCAAGGCCAAGCAACTCGAAAAGGTCATCTACTTCGCGGCGCACCTCGTCAGCTGGGTCGACGAAGACGGCCGCCACGAAGCGCTGGCCAACCTCGAAGCCGAGTATCTCGAAGAGGTCGACGCGATCAACAAAGAACTCGAGATCGCCGTCGATCGTCGGTTCAAGGACCTCGAAGACGCCGTCAAGGCCGCTGAGAAGGAAGGCGCCAAGCCCGCCGACCTGAAGAAGCTGCAGAAGGAAGGCGACAAAGAAGTCGAAGCCATCCGCGAGCGTTACGCCATCGAGCTCGATCTCGTCGCCCGTACGTGGGACGAGTTCAAGAGCCTGCACTCCCGCAAGATCATCGAAGACGAGATGCTGTGGCGCGAGATGCGCGACAAGTACGGCGAGTACTTCGAAGGCGGCACCGGTGCCGAAGCCATCAAGGGCCTCATCAACCGCATCGACTTCGACGAAGAAGAGATCAAGCTCCGCGAAGCCATCGATGTCGGCGACTCCGGTCGCAAGCCGCTCAGCGCCCAGCGCAAGCAGAAGGCCATCAAGCGTCTGAAGATCGTTGCGTCGTTCAACCGTCGTGACGAGACCGGTCGCCGTGAGAACGACCCGATGGCCATGATCCTCGACGTCGTGCCGGTGATCCCGCCGGAACTGCGCCCGATGGTCCAGCTCGACGGTGGCCGTTTCGCCACCTCCGACCTCAACGACCTCTACCGTCGTGTGATCAACCGCAACAATCGTCTCGAGCGTCTGCTCAACCTCGGTGCACCGGAGATCATCGTCAACAACGAAAAGCGCATGCTGCAAGAAGCAGTGGACGCACTCTTCGACAACGGCCGTCGTGGCCGTCCGGTCACCGGCCCGGGCAACCGTCCGCTGAAGTCGCTGTCCGACATGTTGAAGGGCAAGCAGGGTCGTTTCCGTCAGAACCTCCTCGGTAAGCGCGTCGACTACTCGGGCCGTTCGGTCATCGTGGCCGGCCCGACGCTGCGTCTGCACCAGTGCGGTCTGCCGAAGCTGATGGCGCTCGAGCTGTTCAAGCCGTTCGTCATGAAGCGTCTCGTCGACCTGGAGTTGGCACAGAACATCAAGACGGCAAAGCGGATGGTCGAGCGTCGTCGCCCGCAGGTGTGGGACGTCCTCGAAGACGTCATCCGGGAGCATCCCGTGATGCTCAACCGTGCACCCACGCTACACCGTCTCGGCATCCAGGCCTTCGAGCCCGTGCTGGTCGAGGGCAAGGCCCTCCAGATCCACCCGCTCGTCTGTACCGCGTTCAACGCTGACTTCGACGGTGACCAGATGGCCATCCACGTGCCGCTGTCCGCTGAGGCTCGCGCCGAAGCACGCGTGCTCATGCTGTCCGCGAACAACATCTTGTCGCCTGCCTCGGGCCGTCCGATCGTGACCCCGTCACAGGACCTCATCATCGGTGGGTACTACCTCACCGAGCCGATCGAGGGCGCCAAGGGCGGCGGACGTACGTTCCGCCACTTGTGGGAAGTCCTCCGGGCCTACGACGAAAAGACCCTTGACCTGCACGCGCTGATCAAGATGCGCAAGCCTGGAGAGGACGAGTTCGAGACCACCGCTGGTCGTCTGCTGCTCGAAGAGGCTCTGCCGCAACGTCTCACCGACGCCAATGGCGAGGTCCGCCAGGAGAGCTACACCGACAAGTTCGGTCACATCGACTACTTGGTCACCAAGAAGGAGATGGGCGTGCTCGTCGAGCACCTCTCGGACAACTACTCGAAGTTCGAGATCGCCCAGGCGCTCGACAACATCAAGGACCTCTGCTACCGCTTCGCCACGCAGTCCGGCATCACCGTCTCCATCGACGACGTCAAGACGCCGAAGGCGAAGAAGGGCATGATGGAGGAGTACGAGCGTCAGGCCGACAAGGTCGAGACGCAGTTCCGTCGTGGCATCATCACCGACGGCGAACGCCGTCAGCAAGAAGTCCGTATCTGGACCGACGCCACCGCCGAGGTCCAGGCCGAGATGGAGCGCGAGTTCAAAGAAGCGCAGTTCAACCCGATCGACATGATGGTCGGCTCCGGTGCCCGAGGCAACATGACGCAGATGCGTCAGATCGCCGGCATGCGTGGTCTCGTGGCCAACCCTCGTGGTGACATGATTCCTCGTCCGATCAAGTCGAACTTCCGTGAGGGCCTCGAAACCCTCGAGTACTTCATCGCCACGCCGGGTGCCCGTAAGGGCCTCGTCGACACGGCGCTGCGTACTGCTGACTCCGGTTACCTGACCCGTCGTCTCGTCGACGTCGCGCAGGAACTCATCGTCCGCGAAGACGACTGTGGTTCGACGCTCGGCGTCTGGATCGAGAACGTCACGCCGGACACGGCCAACACTCGCTCCTACATCGAGACCAAGCTCTACGGCCGTGCCCTCCTGCAGGACACGACGCTCGCCGTGGCGATGGAAGACGGCCGCTCGATGCTGCCTCGCAACACCATCGTCGGCGACGAGGAGATGGAGGCACTCCGCGAGGACGCCGACATCACCCGCCTCCGTGTGCGGTCGGTGCTGACGTGCGACGCCGAACTCGGTGTCTGCGCCATGTGCTACGGCCGTTCGCTGGCCACCGGCAAGATGATCGAGCTCGGCGAGGCCGTCGGCGTCATCGCCGCACAGTCGATCGGTGAGCCCGGTACCCAGTTGACGATGCGTACCTTCCACACCGGTGGTGTGGCTGGCAAGGACATCGCCGGCGGTCTGCCCCGCGTCGTCGAGCTCTTCGAAGCTCGTACGCCGAAGGGTTCGGCTCGTCTGGCCAAGGCCACCGGCACACTGCACCTCCGCGAGGACGAGGGCAAGGGCATTCCGGTCGTCGTCATCGACGATGCCGGCGAAGAGCACGAAGTGGTGTTGCCGCTCGGTGCGCGCCCGATCGTCCAAGACGGTCAGTCGGTCAAGGCCGGCGATCCGCTCGTCGATGGTCCCTTCGATCCGAAGGAGATCATGGAGATCAAGGGCATCCGCGAGACCCAGCTCTACTTGGTGGAAGAAGTCCAGCGTGTGTACCGCGACCAGGGCGTGTCGATCCACGACAAGCACATCGAGCTGATCGTGCGTCAGATGACGCGTCGTATCGGCGTGCAGGAGCCGGGTGGCTCGGGCTTCCTGCCGGGTGAGCGCGTCGACTCCAAGAAGTTCCGCGACACGAACCGTCGCATGATCGAGGAATCGTTGGCCCCGGCCGAAGGTCGCCCGGAACTCATGGGCATCACCAAGGCATCACTGGCCACCGAGTCCTGGTTGTCGGCAGCCTCGTTCCAGGAGACCACGCGTGTCCTGACCGAAGCCGCCATCGACGGGCGCGCCGACCACCTCATCGGCCTCAAGGAGAACATCATTCTCGGCAAGCTGATCCCAGCGGGCACGGGCATGCCGAAGTACCGCGAGTTCGGTATCGAAGCGCCCGACTACGAGCCGATGACGTTCTACTCGAGCGACGACGGCGTCGAAGATCCCGCAGCGTTCCTCGCGAACCTGCACGGCTCGTACGACGCAAAGGACAAAGAGCCGATCGGCTGATCCGCCCCCAAATCCTGCGCTGCCGTCGCGCTGAGCGCGAGACGTGCGCAGGATTTGGTCGATGTCGCACTGCGGTCCGGGGCGCGCTCATCACGAGCGCGACCCGGGCCGTTGCGGTTTTCGGCGGTGTCGTTCTCGACGATGCGAGGCGTTGCGTTGCGCGATGGGTGGCGTGCTCGTAACCTCTCACGGTCCTCTCATCGGGTGTCACCAGGCATCAGGTGTACGGCGGTCGCCCACATCCGTGGCTCCGACCAACCCATCACATGCTGTTCACCCACCGGTGTTCACGCTCAGTCCAGACGAACGAGGTTTCATTCGTGCCAACAATTCAGCAGCTCGTCCGTCAAGGGCGAACTTCCAAGGTCACCAAGTCCAAGACGCCGGCGCTCAAGGGCTCCCCGCAGCGTCGCGGCGTGTGTACCCGTGTGTACACCACCACCCCGAAGAAGCCGAACTCGGCGCTTCGCAAGGTCGCCCGTGTGCGTCTCAACTCCGGTATCGAGGTCACGGCCTACATCCCCGGTGAGGGCCACAACCTGCAGGAGCACTCGATCGTGCTCGTCCGAGGCGGTCGTGTTCGCGACCTTCCCGGTGTCCGCTACAAGATCATCCGCGGCGCGCTCGATGCCGTCGGCGTCAAGAACCGCAAGCAGTCTCGCTCCCGCTACGGCGCCAAGAAAGAGAAGTGAGCTGACTCATGCCTCGTAAAGGTCCCGCTCCCCGCCGCGAACTCGTCGCGGATCCCATCTACAAGAGCCAGGTTGTCACCCAGCTGATCAACAAGGTGATGCTGCACGGCAAGCGCACCATCGCTGAAAAGATCGTCTACGACGCGATGGAGATCATCCAGAGTCGCCTCGAAGGTGACGAACTGGCGATCGACACGGTCAAGCGTGCGATCGACAACCTGAAGCCGCCGCTCGAAGTGCGCAGCCGTCGCGTCGGTGGTGCCACGTACCAGGTGCCCGTCGAAGTGCGCCCGCGCCGTGCAACGACGCTCGCCATCCGCTGGCTCGTCGACTACGCCCGGTCCCGTCGCGAGAAGACGATGTCCGAGTGCCTCGCCAACGAGTTGATGGACGCCTCCACCGGTCTCGGTGCGGCGATGAAGCGTCGCGACGACATCCAGAAGATGGCTGAGTCGAACAAGGCGTTCGCCCACTACCGCTGGTAGCCATCGACTGATCTTCGCGATCTGATTCGATCAGACGCCCCGGACCCTCGTGAGGGTCTGGGGCGTTTGTCGTTTTCGCCAGCAGCGCCACCCCTCCCCGCAACCCAGGGCCCGTCCCTGCCGCCCGACTCATCAACATCCTGCGCTGGCGTCGCGTCCGGCGGGAACTGAGCGCAGAAGAAGCGCCGCGTTCCGGAGTCGGTCGGACCGCGCCCACTGTCAGAGTGATGCTGACCTCACCGATACTCGAACGCGCCTGCGCCCAGAGCGGCACGCTGTCGCGCCCACAACTCCGGACCGAGTTCGGATGGTCGTCGTCCACGCTGTACAGAGCGCGCCGTCTCGGACTCCTCGTCGACATGGCCCCCGGGGTCTACCGGGTCGCGTCGCACGCTGATGGCTTCGCGGCCCGGTGCTGGGCCGCTCACCACTTCGGTGGCGATGTCGGATTCCTGAGCGGACAGAGTGCAGCTCGCCGTGCCGGACTCCGGAAGATGATGTCCCGGCGGATCGAATACACGGTGCCGCCGTCGTTTCGGCGCGCAGCTCCCGACTGGATGAAGCTGCGCGTGACCGAGTGGTACTCCGCCGAGCGGGACCGTCACGACCGAACCGGTGTCTGGACTGCGGTCCCGAACCGCATGATGTTCAGTCTGGCTGGCACGTTCAACCAGTTCCGGTTCGACCGCGCCGCCGACGACGCGTGGAACCTGCGGCTCATCCATCCGGCGGACCTCGCCGACTACCTGGAGCAGCACCGATGCAAGGGCAAGACCGGCGTGCTGCGGATCGAGACCTGGCTCGAACGAGCCAGCCACCAGGGGGCGCCGTCACAGAGCTACCTCGAACGTGACCTCATCGACGCCATCGAGGCTCGAGGTCTCCCAACGTTGCAACGCCAACACCCACTGCACCTGCAGAACGGTGAAGTCATCCGCCTCGATGCGGCCTGGCCGGAGCTGCAGTTGGCGCTCGAACCGGGTGCATCGTGGTGGCATCCGGCGGAGGCCGACCACGCCCGGGATCAGGCGTGCCACGAACTCGGATGGGTGATCATGCGTTTCGACGAACACCTGCTGGCCGATCTTGCACGAAGCGTCCAGAGCGTCGTCAACTCGTACGGCGCTCGCTGGAACTCACTCTCGAATGGTTCCCAATTCCTGCGCTGAGTTCCCAGTAGGCGCGAAGCCAGCGCAGGATTTTGGAATGGAGGGGTGCGGGGTGCGGGGTGCGGGGCGCGAGGCGGGGGACGGTTCTGCTGCGGAAGGTGCACGAGTGCACTAGCTTGAGTACTCGGGGGAACACCTGTGCAGAGAAGGGGAACTCGATGAACGTTCAATCCATCCTCGCGGCCAAGGGGACCAAGGTCGCCACGATCACCGCCGAGGCATCGCTGAGCGACGCCGTTGCGTCGCTGCGCGATCACGGCATCGGCGCACTCGTCGTCAGCGCCGACGGATCCAGCCTCGACGGCATCCTGTCCGAACGCGATGTCGTCCGGTCGATCGCCACACACGGCGACGACACCTTGGACCTGACCGTGGGTTCAGCGATGTCCGGCAACGTCATCACGTGTCAGCCGGCGGACTCGATCGACAAGCTGATGGGCATGATGACCGATCGCCGGATCCGCCACCTCCCGGTGTTGGAGAGCAGCGGAGCGATTGCGGGCATCATCAGCATCGGCGATGTGGTCAAGTACCGCCTCGTCGAGCTGGAGAGCGAGAACAGCCAACTCCACAGCTACATCGACGGGCGCGTCTGACCGCAGGCGACCGAGTCGGAGGCGGCTCCGATCGGGTGATGTGAACGCTGTGACCGAGTTGTTGACGGTCTGTGGACGGCGATTTCTACGTTGGCGACATGGGAGCTCAACGTTTCGGTCGTCATTGTCGTGTTGTCATCGTCGCAGCGCTGGTCGCCGGCATCGGAGTGCTGGTCGTCAGCGATCCACCGGCGGTCGAAGCGGCGTCAGACCCACAGGTGCCGGTTGCCCAGATCGCCCTGAACGACGTGGTCTACGACCGCTACGAACCGGTCATCGTCGATCTCGGAGCGATCGGCTTCTTCCCGTCCTGCCCGACCGGTGGTGTACGCGACTTCATCTACCCCTGGGCTGACGTCTACATCGTGCGCGGTCGGCCGGCGGTGGGGAAGCTGACCGATGTGAACGGCAAGCCGAACACGATCGCGGGATTCGGCGGCGGCGGATTCTTCGACGAGGTCATCGGCTACGCGGGTGTCAACGGTCTGCTGTCGGGGTCCTATTCGGTTGTGGTCGACGAATGCCAGGACGGCAACCTCGACTACAACGACGCGGTCTTTCCCGATCTCTTCAGCGTGCGGGTCCGGACGAGCGTCGACCCGCTCCTCGGTATCGGCACCCTGAAAGCAGGAGCTGGTCAGCGAGCCGTGGCGTGGGAGCAGCGGGGTCGCGCCTGGGAGGCGTTGCTCCAGATGGAGAAGGCGCTGGGTTTCGCCGCGCCGTTTCTGACCAACCCCCCACTGATGGCGGTGGGGATCGGCATCTCCAGTTTCGTGTCGTCGCAGTTCGCAGCGACCAGCCTGGCTGGGTTCCCCGACCCCAAGGTCGTCGCAGCGGTGAACTTCACGAACATGGGGCGGCACTACCGCGGGATCGAGGCCGACCCGCCGGACCCGAACTACACGCCGCTGACGACGCTCGGTCCGGCCATCGTCACGCCGCAGGTGTACGACGATCCGATCTTCGCGTCGGCCGCCCGCTTGTCCGAGGCCACCGCTGCCGAAGAGGTGCTCGCAGCCGCACTACTCCGTTCGATCGAGCGGTACCAGGGCGCCGCAGCTGCTGGTGACGGGTCCTTGGCACTGCAGCACGCTCGTCAGGCACAGGACTTCGCCACGCAGTTGGCCGACCATCTCCGCGCAACGGCGCCGAACTTCATCGATGCCGCCGCAGTGATCGAGGCCGATCCGCGCCCGATCGATCAACTGTTCACCGACGTCGGCGGAGCGATCGACGGCATCTTCGCCTCCGGCCTCACGCCCGAACAAGCAGCCTTCCTGGCAGGCAGCGGCGTCACCCGTCCGCAGTTGAGTGCCGTGCTGTCCCGTGTCGACCGCCTCGACCTTGCGAGCCTCGACGTCGCGACCATTGCGGCCGGTCTTCGGGATCTGTCCGCCGGCGGCATCGCCTTCGCCGACGAACTCGATGCGTTCGTCGTGTCGACCCAGACGAACGTCGATGCGCTCGTCGCCAACCCCGACGTCTACGACCCTGCACCGATCGCCGATGCCGGTGGTCCGTACACCGCTGCGGTGGGGACCGCAGTCACGGTCGATGCGTCCGGCAGCATCGCCGGGGCCCAGCCGATCTCGACGTATGCATGGGACACCGACGGCGACGGTCAGTTCGACGACGGCACCACGGCGACCGTGACGTTCACGCCGCTCGCGCCGCGTCAGGGCGTCGTCGCCGTGCGCGTCACAGGCGGTGATGGATCTGCAGCGATCGACCACGCTCAGATCCTCGTGTCGGGGAGCGACTCGGCGGCAGTCGTGTCGTCCAGCCCCGCCGATGATCGCGTCGTCGTGCTCGCTGACACCACCGCGGTCTTCGACTTCCAGCCATCGGCTGGCACGGTCCAGTGGAGCGTCGACGGTGTCGATGGTGCCACGGGGACGTCGTTCAGCTACTCGCCGACCATCGCCGACGCCGGTGCCCGCTCCCTCACCGCCCGCGTCGATCTGGGTGGCGGCCGAGGCCTGGCCCGCGACTGGATCGTGCAGGTGCAGGCACCGGATGCGGACGGAGACGGGTACCCGTCGAATCTCGACTGCAATGACGATGATGCGAGCATCTATCGGGGAGCCCCCGAGCTGCTCGACGGCAAGGACAACGACTGCAATCCTGCGAGCCCGGACGGCGGCACCGCCCCGACCGTCGACGCTGGTGTGACGGTCAGCGGTCTGGAGGGTGACCTCGTCGATCTCGTCGGGGCGACGGTGAGCGCCGCAGGAGCGACCCCTCCCTTCTCGGCGACGGTCGACTGGGGCGTTGGTGTCGTGGAGCCGGCAACGATCACCGGGACCGCCATCTCGGCGGCACATGCCTACGTGGACGACGGGACGTACCCGATCGAGGTCTGTGCGACCTCGTCGACAGGACTGACGGCATGCGACACGACCGTTGCGGAGGTGCAGAACGTTGCTGCATCGCCGACGCTGGCAACGCTCAGCGGATGGGTGGCCGAAGAGCTACCAGGCTCGCAGGGCCCGCCGAACTGGGTGGTTGCGCCAGACGGACTGTCGGTGCTGCAGACCAACAACTCGCGGCCGAGCTTCTTCGTGTCGGACACACCGCTCGTCGGAACCGAAGCGAGTGTCTCCATCGGAGTGGAAACCCGCGGAGACGACGACTTCATTGGTTTCGTGGTCGGGGCGCGTCAGGGGATCACCACCGACCCGAACGCGCGCTACCTCCTGGTCGACTGGAAACAGGGGACCCAACGATTTGGTTGCTCGTCTGCCGGAGGCGATGCCGGTCTCGCCGTCTCGATCGTCACCGGAATCCCCACCCAGACCGAGCTGTGGAATCACGCGGAGTGCGATGCGAATCCGGACAACAGCGTCACGGAACTGGTCCGTGCGAACACCCTCGGCTCGACCGGGTGGGCCGACAACAGCTTGAACCGCTTCCGCTTCGTGTACGGCCCCACGAGGTTCCAGGTGTTCGTCGACGAGGTCTTGGAAATCGACATCTCCTCTGATCTGATCGGTGGGGACTTTCCCGTCGACGGCTCTCTCGGGTTCTTCAACGACTCCCAGGACAGCGTTCGCTATTCAGGGTTTCAGATCTCGGCGATCCGTACGGTCGAAGGGACGCCGACAGTGCTGAGCGCGAGGTTCACCGACGCAGGTGTCGCCGACACGCACATCGGCCGGTTCGACTTCGGTGACGGCGAGCCCGTGGAGGCAGCAGAGATCACCGAGACCGACGGCGCTGGCACGGCTGTGGCGCGCCACATCTACGCACAAGACGGTGACGTCGACGCCCAGGTCTGTGTGACCGACGACGACGGGGCGACCTCATGTGAGCCCGTCGTTGTGCGCGTCGCCAACGCCGCACCCGTCGTGGCTGCCGGTGCCGATCGTTCCGGTGGGCCGACGCTCACGCTCGTCGATTCCGCGTTCACCGACCTCGGCGTGCAAGACGCACACACTGCAACCGTCGACTGGGGTGAGGGTGACGGGCCCGAGTCGGCGACATCGGCGTCCGCCCTCGGCCGTGGTCGGGTGGAGGGCGACCACGCGTACGCGACATCCGGTGTGTACACCGTGGCGATCTGCGTGACCGACGACGCAGCAGCCGAGACCTGCGACAGCTTCGACTACACCGTCGATGGGGAGAACAAGACTCCGACAGCGACTGCCAGTGAAGCGCTCGAAATACCCGAAGGGGTCGAAGTGCAGACCGGAGTCGGGTTTCTCGACGACAACCCGGACGATGCCCAGACCGTGACCGTCGACTGGGACGACGGCACATCAGGTGCGCCGACACTGCAGCAACGCCCCGGCATCGGCTCAGGAGCAGCGACGCATGTCTATGGCGACAACGGCGTGTATTCGGCCAGCTTCACCGTCTGCGATCCTGCCGCGGCGTGCGTCGTCGCGGCGTCGGAGATCACCGTCACGAACCAGCCGCCGGTGGTGACACTCGACGTCGCCACGAATGCCAGCGGAGGGCTCGACGTGGCGCTGTCGGCACCCTTCACCGACCCCGGCACCGCGGACACCCACACCGCGACCATCGACTGGGGCGAGGGCGACGCGAAGGTGAATGCGCTCACCCTTGCAACCAGCCCCGTCGTCGGTGTGCACACCTACGCTGCGGCAGGTACCTACGACGTCGAGGTCTGCGTGACCGATGACGACGGAGGGGTCGGATGTGCAGCACAGCCGATCACGATCACGGCGGCGCAGACATCACCCACCACGACCACGACCACCACGACGACCACCACGACGACCACGACGACCACAGCGCCGGCTGTCACGGTCGCCCCAGCACCGACCACGGCGACGCCACCGACAGGTGGACTCCCGACGACGGGCAGTTCGGGCCTGCCACGCACACTGATGCTCGCGGCGCTCGTCCTGGTCATCGGCATGCTGACCACGGCTGCGGCACGGCGCCGTACCTCCAGGCGGTGGTGACGGAGACTTCGTCGACGACGCCCACCGGCTCGAGCGGCCGGGACGCATGGTGCGGGGCTGGGTGCGAACACCTCGCGATCGCCGTCTCGACCGTCCAGACCGGCCACACTGGGTGAGTGACAGACTCCCCGTGGTCGAATCCTGATGGCGAGCGCGATGGCGAGCGCGATGGCGAGCGCGATGGCGAGCGCGATGGCGAACGCCCTGACGTGACCGGAGATGCTGCGGACACCACGCCCGGCTCGTCGCTCCCCGCCGGCGGACGTTCGCTCGGACCGCCGAGTTCGTCGCTGCCGAACATCCCCGACATCACGCCGGTCGCAGGAGTTCCCAGGTCGCCCGACGCTCCCGGCGCCGGGCCATCCGAGCCGCCCGAGGGCACGGCGGTGCTGCCCGTGACACCGTCCCTGCCGCCCGCTGCCCCACCTGCCCCGGCTGCCACGTCGGCAGCGGCAGCCTCGGGTCCGGTCGTGCCGGTCGAGTCCGGCACAGCAGGCCCACCGCGCTACGTGGTGGGGAATCAGGTGCCCTGGTATCGCACACCGGACGGGAGGACGCGAGCCGGTATCGGACTCGGCTTGGCGATCCTCGTCGCCGTTGCCGGCATCGTCTGGTGGGCCAGCAGCGGAGGCGACGACTCCTCGACCCTGGTGTCGGACGGGTCGACCACCACGGCGCCGGGTCAGTTCGGCACCGGACTCGACGCATCCACGACGACCGGCCTGGCCGTGCTGCCTGTCGAATCGTCCACGACGGTTCTCGAGTCGACGACAATTGACAGCACCACCACGGTCCCGACCGCCACGACAACGACGACCAGCACGGTGCCGGAGACCACGACCACCACCACGACCACGACGACCACCACGACGACGACCAGTACGACCACGACCAGCACGACGACCAGCACTGTGCCGCCACTGCCCGATGTTGTCGTGCCGGGTTCGACGTCGACGATCGGCGAGATCGTCCAGGCCAGCCCCGGCCTCGCCGAACTCGACGCGCTGATGAGCAGTGTCGGCTTCTATGCCGAACTCAACGCGATCACCGAACCGTTCACGTTGTTCGCGCCGAGCAATGCGGCGATCGCGGCAGTGCGGGGCTCTCTTCCGGCGGACCCCGAAGCGGTCAGGCAATTGCTGCGGCGTCATGTCACGATCGACGGACGACTGGGTTCGCGCGAGATCTTCCAGCGGACGGAGCTCACGATGCTCGACGCCAGCACAGCCGTGGTCGACGGTGCAGCGCAGACGGTCGGCGGCGCCAAGATCGTCGTTGCCGACAAAGGTGGGGCCGACACGGACCAGATCGTCCAGGTCGTGTCGGGGATCGTCGCCACCTGACCCGCTCGCGACCCACCGCAGCCGTCGGCATCCGGCGCGACGTTGTCTCCGGCCACGGTGTTGTGCTCACGATCTGGCCGGTACACTCGGTGTCCTTGTGCACGCATGCACGAGGCGACGTCCCCCCCCGATACGCAGCTCCCGGAGCATCCGGCTGGCCAGCGTGCGATACCTGAACATCGCCCTTTGAGATGGAAGTGAAGTAGAAGATGGCCAAGCGAGAGTTTCCCCTGGAGCGCACCCGGAACATCGGGATCATGGCGCACATCGATGCCGGCAAGACCACCACGACCGAGCGCATCCTCTACTACACCGGCAAGACGTACAAGATCGGTGAAGTGCACGACGGCGGCGCGACCATGGACCACATGGCCCAGGAGCAGGAGCGCGGCATCACGATCACGTCTGCTGCCACCACCTGTGTGTGGAAGGACCACCGCATCAACATCATCGACACGCCGGGCCACGTCGACTTCACGATCGAAGTCGAGCGCTCGCTGCGCGTGCTCGACGGCGCCGTCACCGTGTTCGACTCCGTGGCCGGTGTCGAACCGCAGACCGAGACCGTGTGGCGTCAGGCCAACACCTACAAGGTGCCGCGCATGTGCTTCATCAACAAGATGGACCGCATCGGTGCTGACTTCTATCGCACCGTGCAGATGGTCATCGACCGCCTGCAGGCCAACCCGCTCGTCATCCAGCTGCCGATCGGCGCCGGTGGTCCGGAAGCCGTCAAGGCCTACGAGGGAATCGTCGACATCGTGCGGATGAAGGCACTCGTGTGGCGCAACGTCGACGAAAAGGACCTCGGCGCCACCTACGAGATCGAAGACATCCCCGAAGACATGGTCGATCAGGCCAACGAGTACCGCGAAGCCATGATGGAGACCATCGCCACGCAGGACGAGGCACTGATGGACGCCTACCTCGGCGGCGAAGAGATCTCCGAAGACGACATCAAGGCTGCGATCCGCAAGGGCACCCTGGCGTTCGACTTCGTGCCGATCCTGTGCGGCTCGGCCTTCAAGAACAAGGGCGTACAGCCCATGCTCGACGCCGTCATCGACTTCCTCCCGAGCCCGAAGGACATCCCGCCGGCACACGGCACGCTCATGCGTGACGGCGAAGAGTTGGACCTCTACCGCGGCCCGGAAGACAAAGAGTTCGCCGCACTGGCGTTCAAGATCGTCGCCGACCCGTTCGGCAAGCTCACCTACTTCCGCGTGTACTCCGGCGAGATCGGCAAGGGCGAAGAGGTCTACAACTCGGTCAAGGAAGACCGCGAGCGCCTCGGCCGCATCCTGCTGATGCACGCCAACCAGCGCGAGGACCTCGACGTCGCAATGGCTGGTGACATCGTCGCAGGACTGGGCTTCAAGAACGTGACCACCGGTGACACGCTGTGCGACAAGGACAATCCGATCGTCCTGGAACGCATGGAGTTCCCGGAGCCGGTCATCCACGTCGCGATCGAGCCGAAGACCAAGTCCGATCAGGAGAAGCTGGGCAAGGCCCTCAAGTCGCTCTCCGATGAGGACCCGACCTTCCGCATTCGCTCGGACCACGAGACCGGCCAGACCGTCATCTCGGGCATGGGCGAACTCCACCTCGAAGTGCTCGTCGACCGCATGCAGCGCGAGTTCAGCGTCGAAGCCACCGTCGGCAAGCCGCAGGTCGCCTACCGCGAGACGATCACCAAGGAAGTCACCAACGTCGAGTACCGCCACATCAAGCAGTCCGGTGGTACCGGCCAGTACGCCGTGGTGAAGATCAACATGGAGCCGAACCCCGGCAAGGGCTTCGAGTTCGAAGACAAGATCACCGGTGGCAAGATCCCGCGCGAGTACATCAACCCGACCGCCCAGGGCCTCGAAGCCGCGATGGACAACGGCGTGCTCGCCGGCTACACCACCGTCGACGTCAAGGTCTCCCTGGTCGACGGCTCGGCACACGACGTCGACTCCTCCGAAATGGCCTTCAAGATCGCCGGCCAGCAGGCATTCCGCAAGGCCGCCGAGATGGCCAAGCCGGTCCTGATGGAGCCGATCATGAAGGTCGAAGTCGTCACCCCCGAGGACTACATGGGCGACGTCATGGGCGACATCAGCTCCCGTCGCGGCCGTATCGGCCAGATGGAAGCTCGTGGCAACACCCAGGTCGTGAACGCGACCGTTCCGCTGTCGGAGATGTTCGGCTACAGTACGGACCTTCGTTCACGCACCCAGGGGCGTGCGACCTACACGATGCAGTTCGAGGAGTACCAGCAGGTACCGGCCGCGATTGCAGACGACATCATCAAGCGCGTCCGCGGCGAATAGCCCCGGCCGAGCGACCCACTGAGCAACACAGTTCTTTGACAACCCACGAACATCGACACTGAGAGAAGAGTTATTGGAATGAGCAAGGCAAAGTTCGAGCGGAACAAGCCGCACGTGAACATTGGCACCATGGGTCACATCGACCATGGGAAGACGACCCTGACCGCTGCGATCTCGAAGACCTTGTCGGATCGTGGGTTGGCAGAATTCACCGACTTCGCGGGTATTGACAAGGCGCCTGAGGAGAAGGCTCGTGGTATCACGATCTCGATTTCGCATATCGAGTACGAGACCGAGAATCGTCATTATGCCCACATTGACATGCCGGGTCACGCTGACTACATCAAGAACATGATCACTGGTGCTGCGCAGATCGACGGAGCAATCCTGGTCGTGGCAGCAACTGATGGTCCGATGCCGCAGACTCGTGAGCACGTGCTGTTGGCCCGTCAGGTCGGTGTGCCGTACATTGTGGTGGCGTTGAACAAGTCTGACATGGTCGATGACGAAGAGCTCCTCGAGTTGGTCGAGCTCGAGGTTCGCGAATTGCTCGACGAGTACGAGTTCCCGGGTGACGATGCTCCGGTGGTGCACGTGTCGGCGCTCAAGGCGCTCGAGGGTGACGAGGCTGCGCAGGAAAAGATCATGGAGCTCATGGCTGCGTGTGATGCGAGCATCCCGGAGCCGGTCCGTGAGTTGGACAAGCCGTTCTTGATGCCGATCGAGGATGTGTTCACGATCACTGGTCGTGGCACTGTGGTGACCGGCAAGGTCGAGCAGGGCATTGTCAACACTGGCGATGACATCGAGATCGTGGGTCTGCGTGAGACGCAGAAGACGACGTGTACTGGTGTGGAGATGTTCCGCAAGCTGCTCGATGAGGGTCGTGCGGGCGACAACATCGGTGCGTTGTTGCGTGGTATCAACAAAGAAGATGTCGAGCGTGGTCAGGTGCTGTGTAAGCCCGGTTCGATCACGCCGCACACTGATTTCGAGGGTCAGGTGTATGTCTTGACCAAGGATGAGGGTGGCCGTCACAAGCCGTTCTTCAACAATTATCGTCCGCAGTTCTTCTTCCGGACGACTGATGTGACGGGCACGATCGAGTTGCCGTCGGGCACCGAGATGGTCATGCCTGGCGACAACGTGGAGATCACGGTGCAGCTCGGTAAGCCGATTGCCATGGACGAAGGTCTTCGTTTCGCCATCCGCGAAGGTGGCCGCACCGTCGGCGCCGGCCGCGTCACCAAGATCATCAAGT
>RCMY010003345.1_pt1 | contig 19670 bp, 21 predicted proteins | sample 2041341 | NCBI WGS metagenome assembly RCMY01 (sample SAMN09708234, study PRJNA481090) | Marine sediment metagenome, whole genome shotgun sequencing project. | reverse complement strand
GATATAGCAAAAATTGTCGGCAGCTCTGGAAAAGTTATTGGAATAGATAATACGGAAAATTTTATTAAAAGTGGCAAAGAGACATATAACAACATACAAAACCTAAGTCTTATACACTCTGACTTGTTTGACTTTGAAACTAACGAAAAATTTGACTTGATTACTTCAGCAAGAACTTTACAATGGTTAAATAATCCAAAAGACGCACTGTTAAAAATGAAATCATTATTAAAACCTGATGGCAGAATTTCAATTCTAGATTACAATCACAACAACCTAGAATGGAATCCTGAACCTCCAGCGAGTATGGAAGAGTTTTATAAAATTTTCTTAAAATGGAGAAATGACGCAGGAATGAATAATGGAATTGCAGATGATTTACCTGACCTAATGAAAGAAATTGGAATGGTGGATATTGAAAAAATAAATTCAGATGAGCACTATGAGAAACATAGAAAGGATTTTAACTCTAAAGTTGGAATTTGGTCTAAAGTAGCGGGTTCAAAACAAATGGTCGAAGAAGGATATCTAGATAATGAATTAAGGTTAAAAGCAATAGAAGAATATGATTATTGGGTTGATAATGTAGCAATTTCAATGACGATGAAACTAAATGAAGTAAGAGGAAAAACCTGCCTCGCCGGCAGGCAGGTAAAGCCGGTATCAGCTGAACAATAAACCAATCCTAAATGGCTCAGATTATATATTATGTGGCGATTTCAATTGACGGCTTTATCGCCGGCCCTAATGACGATGCCAGCGGATTTACCGCGGCGGGCGACGGGGTGGCGAGATATTTAGAAGATTTAAAGGACTTCAAAACGGTTATCATGGGCAGAAGAACCTATGAGTTCGGCTACAAATATGGACTTGAACCGGGTAGACCCGCCTACCCGCACATGCAGCATTACCTATTCTCAAAAACCCTGCATTTTGAAAATCAAAGCGACCAGCTCACCATTTGCGATATGGACCTGAAAATAATAAAGGACCTGAAAAAGAAATCAGAATCCGATATTTACCTATGTGGTGGCGGCATGTTCGCTGGTTGGCTTTTAGAAAACGAGATGATCGATGTACTGAAAATAAAGCTAAATCCGCTCATCTTGGGCGATGGTATCCGTCTTTTTGGGACATCGTCAAAGGAATATCAACTAAAATTAATGCAAAACGAGGTATTCGATGATGGGCTGTCCATCATTACCTACCACATCAATTATTAGAATATTATAAAATCGTATTTTCTTACCTATTTCTTCTTATTTTCTGTATAAACTTAATACAAAATTCATACTAACCGGGATTACCATCCTGTTCCACCGTGTATTTCAACCTAAAACAAACAAATGATATCGATTTTTCTTAACACTGTTTAGGTAAATCCAGCTATTCAGTTTACTTTTAGCGGCTTTGTAAAAAAAAGCTCCTTTTTAAAAGACGCTATTATGAAAAGTAAATACAGCAAATGGTACCATCCGTACAAACCTGCAAAGGAATTCAATAAAAAGACAGCCTATTTCAGTATGGAGTTCGCCATACACCAGGGCCTAAAAACTTATTCGGGCGGATTGGGATTTTTGTCCGGATCGCACATGCGTTCGGCCTTTGACATGAAACAGAACGTGATTGGTATCGGCATGCTGTGGAAATACGGCTATTATGACCAAGGAAGGAATCACGACCAGACACTACAAGTCAATTCCATAGAGAAAAATTATAGTTTTCTTGAGGATTCCGGATTGGAGGTCGAGGTAAAGATCAACGGAAATGGTTCGGTAAAGGTCCGTGCCTACGTGCTGAAACCAGAAACCGCGCAATCTGCACCTATTTATTTTCTAACCACCGATGTGGAGGGTAACGATTATCTTTCACGAACGATTACTGACCGTCTGTACGATGCCAATGATGATACCCGAATTGCCCAAAGCATTATTTTGGGTATCGGTGGCGCCAAAATCGTAGAGGCGTTGGGCGGTGCCGATGTCTATCACCTAAACGAGGGCCATGCCCTACCTGCTTTCTATTATTTGCGCGATCGTGGGATTAAAAAATCGCAGATGGTCTTTACAACCCACACCCCCGAAAAGGCAGGAAACGAGGAACGGGGCGGACATCAGCTTAATGATTTTGGCTTTTTCGGAAGAAAACTCTCGAACCGGGAATTGAAAAAAGAAACCATTGATGGCGGCCTCTTGAATTATACCGTTTCGGCATTACGGCTTTCCAAGAAAGCAAATGCAGTCTCAAAACTACATGCCAAGGTCTCCCAAAATATGTGGAAAGATTTCAAGGGTACCGCTAAGATCATCCCCATTACCAACGCCCAGAACAATGGGTTTTGGCAGGACTCTGAAATCAAGAAGACCTGGGAAAAACGGAATGCAAAGGCTTTCCAAAAAAGAAAAATGGAACTTAAGGCGCAACTGTTTCATGAAGTATTGGACCAAACAGGGAAACTTTTCGACCCCAATGTAATCACCATCGTTTGGGCCAGAAGGTTTGCGGCCTATAAAAGGGCAGACCTGTTGTTGCACGATATAGAACAGTTCCGGCAGCTTATTTCCAATACCGAATATCCGGTACAAATCATTTGGGCGGGCAAGCCCTACCCCACCGACTATGGGGCAATCGAAACCTTTAATCGTCTAGTGCATTTTAGCAAACACACGTCCAATCTCGCCGTTCTAACAGGCTACGAAATAGAACTGTCAAAAAAGCTGAAAACGGGATCCGATGTATGGCTTAATACCCCAAGGATAACCAGGGAAGCTTCCGGCACCAGCGGCATGACCGCTGCCATGAACGGATCGGTAAACCTAAGCACCAATGACGGTTGGATGCCCGAGTTCGCCCAAGACGGCAAAAACTGTTTTGTACTGCCCGAAATCGATCATACCCTTCCGGAATGGGAACAGGACAATCTTGATATGACCCACCTTTATAAAATCCTGACACAAAAAGTGATGCCAACCTTTTACGATGCCCCCGATAAGTGGCAACAGATTGTATTTAAGGCTATGGACGATGTTTCCCCTGAATTTTCAAGCCATAGAATGGCGCGGCAGTATTATGAGGAACTGTACAGTTAAACTGGCTTATATATCACGAAAGTTAAGCGCTTACGTCAGCTCCAATTTCTCCGCAAAGTAGGCGCAGAAATCCTTCATGCTGGCGGTCATCTTTTCGTCTTGCGTCGCCTTCATAAAGGTATCGGAAAGGGACACCAATGTCTGATGAAAGAACATTTTCATTTCATCTACGGGCATATCTTTGGTCCACAAATCGATTTTTAGGGATTCTTGGTTTTTGCTGTCCCAAACCGACAGCAACATCGCCTTGGCCTCTTCGTTGTCGATACCACCATCTTGGGCAGACCAATTAAGTTTTTCGGGCACTCGGTTTTCATCCAAACCTACTTTAAGGGTTATTTCGGAGGTATGTAGCTTTGCCATCTTATTTTTCAGGTTTGTAGTTCGATTTTTTAAAAATTTCTTCCGCCGGCAGCTTCAGCATTTGTTGTAAACTAATCTCGTTTTTTTTCATAAAAGCCCTGACGATCTGCCAACCCAGGAAACGGCCGACGCGGCCCGGGGATTCATTGTCGAGGTCCAATCCGAATTTTGAGAATGGGGCTGGATCTAAAAATCGCTGACCGAGTTTGTTATCGGTACTGTACAAATGTTCTTGTTCGATAAAGTTGCGCCAGACCTGTTCTTCGTTGGCATGCGCCCAAGCCAACTGCTCTTCCGAATAGTTGATTTTTTGGGCATCGGAAATGAAGGGCGCCAGTTTATCCTTCACGTATAATTCTTTGCCGTAATAAATCATCCGGGCCAGAAAGCTACGGTCCTTGGGTTTCGGCACCACCTGTTTGGCAAAGGCGCCCGCCACATCGCTTACCAGATATTGTTTGTCCAATTCCGCGGCGATATAGTTTGAAAAGCTTTTGTAGAACTTGTGATCCGCGCCTAAATAATTGTCAAGGCCGATCAACAGCAGACTGTCAGTCAGTATGACACGACTGTTGTAACTCACATCGGAGGTTACCGTGACCACTTGGGGCACCTTGTACTCTGGAAAATAGTATTTGATATGTTTAAAAAGGAGCTCAAGGTCTTGCTCCTCTTCGGAAAAATCAGAAAACCTTTGGTCTACTTCCGATAATAGTTCCTTTTGAAGGCTATCCTTTAACTTAACTACCCAGACACTATCGGCATATTGCGCAGGAAAAAGATAGGGATATTTGTTTTTTAGAATGGGAATGTCCTCCGGATCCGCTTTGGCAAATTCCCTGTCAAATCGATTGATTTTAAGGTTTACATCGATTTTATCGATTTCCGCGGCAGCTTTATTCGTATCGCCACAACCAAAAAGTAAGGCGGAAATTAGTAATATGATAAAAATAGGCTTTCCCATTAAAAGTAATCTTCGATACATTTTATTGTTTGCCTTCAAGACATTATTTTTAACGGGCAAAGTTAATCGATCTGAAAGAAAAGAGCATCTTATGAAGACAGAAAAGGTAGTTGACCATATTATAAACTGGTTGAGGGAATATGCCGAAAACGCAAAAATGAAAGGATTCGTAATAGGTGTTTCAGGTGGTATCGACTCTGCCGTCACCTCTACCCTATGTGCTAAAACCGGACTGGAGCTGCTCGTTTTAGAAATGCCGATACACCAGGCCGAAAGTCAAGTGAGCCGAGCTTCAAAACATATTGAATGGTTGCAGGAAAATTTTGACAGCGTAAAAAGATTGCCCATCGATCTCACCCCTGTCTTCGATAGTCTTGTCAATGCCTTGCCGCCCGTAGAAAATGAAGAAGAGCGGTTTATGTCATTGGCCAATACCCGCGCACGGCTTCGTATGACCACTTTGTATTACTTTGCCGCCCTAGATTCGCTTTTGGTAGCCGGAACCGGAAACAAGGTAGAGGATTTCGGAGTAGGATTTTACACCAAATATGGCGATGGCGGGGTAGATTTGAGTCCGATTGCCGATTTGTTGAAAACTGAGGTGTATGAAATTGCAAGGTTTTTGAAAATTAACGACCGAATAATCAATGCAGCACCTACAGACGGACTTTGGGGCGACGATAGAACGGACGAGGACCAAATCGGAGCCTCGTATCCGGAATTGGAGTGGGCAATGAAAATGCAGAACGAAGGGAAAAGCGAAAATGACTTTTCAGGAAGGGAGAAAGACGTGTTCCGTATCTTTAAGAAATTAAATTCGGCTAACCGACATAAGATGATTCCGATACCCATATGTGAGATTCCGGATATGTTAAAATAGTAATTTGACCTAAAAGCGTGTAATCTAATCGAATAAAATCATAAAAATGCTGGATTTTAGGAAAAAAAAATAACATTTGCTAAACAAATTAGATTTTAAAGCCTTACATTGCATGTCAGTATTTTTACACGTGCTAACCTGTGTTTTTTATCTAGATAAAAACTTTCAAAAATGATTAAAGTATTAATTGCCGACAACCACCCCATCATACGTATGGGTGTTACCAAGGTTCTGGAAGACGCCAATGGATTCGAAGTTATCGATGCCGTAGCAACAACTTCCGCCCTTTTCGAAAAATTAGAAAAAACTAGTCCCAACGTCGTGATGTTGGAAATGGACATTCCAGAGATCAACGGTATTGCCACGTTGCGGAAAATTAAAAAAGAATATCCCGAGATTAGAGTCTTAATGTATAGTGGCCAATCAGAGGATGTTTACGCCTTGAGTACAATCAGGGCCGGTGCTTTTGGTTATCTCTCAAAAGCTTCTGACATCGATTACATTATCTCGGCCGTAAGAAAAGTGAGCGAAGGCAACATGTTCATCACTAATGAACTTGCGCAACGCTTGGCTTTTGATGAAGGCACACAGAAACCAAGAAGGTTCTTTAGAAAACTTTCCACACGCGAGGTTGAAGTATTGAAATTGTTGGCTAGTGGAAAACGTAATAAAGATGTGGCCATCGGACTGAATCTCAACGAAAAAACGGTTAGCACGTACAAAGCACGCCTAATGAAAAAGTTGAACGTTGACAATATGGTCGACCTCTTGCAACAGGCGAAGGCGTTGGAATTGTATTAAGAGGCTCATTTTTAAAATTAAGACAAAGACCCCAAAGGTTGTAAAACCTTTGGGGTCTTTATTTGTTTACCTCGGTAACCTTCTGTTAGCTTCGGGTAAGACTTTTCAAGTTTTGATTAGACCTGTCAGGTAAGGTTCATGTCCGTTAATACCGCCGTTTTCCATTTACCTATACTTGCTTTTAAAACGAAACCTAACAGGTCTTACCCGCTAATAACAATTTTTTCAAGACAGCACCCTATTCAATTTCTTATTCAAGAGCTTGTTCAGGTTCAGGTAGTTCATAATTTCTTCGAGCGTCTCACGGTGATCGTCAGTATTTTCTTGCGTGTCCTTTTGTAGTGCCAGCATTCTTTTCTTGATCAAGAAGCATCGTAAGGTTAAAATGGTCTCACTGACCAATTGCGCTACGCCTGCTACCTTTTCTTTGGGATAGATATCTTTCCGCTCCCAGTTATGCAGTGCATATTTTTCTTCCTCCATTAAAATGGAAGAAATTTCGGATACCATTTCTTGATCCAGATCTGACAGAAAGATATTGATGGAAAAATCATCACTTTCGTTAAGGGCTCCGATCAGTTTGTAATAAATTCCTCTAAAATGTTCATTGGCCAGTTCGATCTCATCTTCCTGAAGGTCTAAATATATTTTCTCATATACCTTGGCTTCTAATGACAGCGGTTCTAAAATCAAGTCGCCGGCATCATTTTCTTTCAATACCAGATCTTCAAACTTTTGTTGCTCATTACCGTAAAGCAGTAGCAATTCTATGATTTTCCGTTCAAGCTCGTACTGCACGTCGACACTTTCGGTTATAGCCTCGTTCTTGACCACATCAAAAGCTTTCTGCTCTTGCTTATTAGTCTTTGCAATATCAGCTACCGCTTTTTTATTGATCTGAGCCAATGTGCTGAACAAGACCCCTTCGGAAACATTCATGATCTGCGCACATTCCTGAATATATATTTCGCGTTTGATCGCATCGGGAATCTTAGCGATACTGTTCACGATATCACGTACCGTTTCCGCCCGTTTTATGGGATCATTGGCGGCCTCATCGGCCAAAAGATTGGCCTTGAACTGAATGAAATCCTTGGAATTATCCGTAAGATACTTTTGAACAACTTCGAGTTCGTTGTTTTTAGCGAAACTATCAGGATCTTCACCCTCTGGAAACGTACACACCTTTACGTTCATACCCTGCTCCAAAATCAGGTCAATACCCCGAACGGATGCTCGAAGACCTGCGGCATCGCCATCGAACAAGACCGTAATATTCTTGGTAAGACGATTGATCAACCGAATCTGTTCGGGGGTTAAGGCCGTACCACTGGAGGATACGACATTCTCAATACCCCTTTGATAAAATTGGATAACATCGGTATACCCCTCTACCAGATAGCAATTGTCTTCTTTGGCAATAGCTTGTTTGGCAAAAAAGATGCCGTACAACACCTTACTCTTATGGTAGATATCACTTTCTGGGGAATTCAGGTATTTCGCAGCCTTTTTGTCGACTTTGAGAATACGCCCCCCAAAGCCCAACACCCGCCCGCTCATGGAATGTATAGGGAACATCACCCGACTCTTGAAACGATCGAATGTTCGAGGATTGTTAAGATTTTGCGAGTCTTCCTTAACAATGGTAAGTCCAGTTTTTTCTAGATATTTGAGTTGATATCCTTTATCCAGGGCGGCCTTGGTGAAGCCGTCCCATTGATCGAGACAGTAGCCGAGTCCGAATTTTTTGATGGTTTCGTCGGTGAAGCCGCGTTCCTTGAAATAGCTGAGTCCTATAGCCTTGCCCAGTTCGGTATCCCAAAGCATTTCAGAAAAATGTTTTTGGGCAAATTCGGATACCAAGTACATGCTTTCGCGTTCGTTGGCTTCCTGTTTTTGCTCATCGCTACGCTCGGTTTCTTCGACTTCGATGTTGTATTTTTTGGCCACATATTTAATGGCCTCCGGATAGGTGAAGTGCTCGTGCTCCATTAAAAAGGCAATGACGTTTCCCCCTTTGCCACTGCTAAAATCCTTCCAGATCTGCTTAACGGGGGAGACCATAAAACTTGGCGATCGCTCGTCTGTAAAAGGACTCAGCCCTTTGAAATTGGCACCTGATTTTTTCAACTGTACAAAATCACCGATGACCTCCTCTAAACGGGCAGTTTCGTAAACTTGGTCAATGGTGGTTTTTGCTATCAAAATTTGGTGATTCGTTAATCTAAGAACTTCATTAAATCCCTGCCTCCATACAAAATTCGTACAATTCTGATTTTGGTATCCAGTTTACGGTAAAAAAAAATATGTGACGCGTAGGGCAGACTGTAGAGGCCTTTCTTGATTTCTCTTCTATGCCTACCCATATCCGAATTTTTTCCCAATGTTTCGACATGTTCCTCAAAACCATTCAAGTATGTTGCAGCTTGGGCCGTTCCAAATTTGTAAACGCCAAAGTCATAAATCTCATCAATGTCCAATTCAGCTTCTTCGGAGAGGACATAATTATTCATTCCCCCTTTTCTTTGAGGCAATTATCTCGCCCATGGAAAGCTTGCTATCGGGGCCATTCCATCCTTTTTCAATTTCGTTTCTCAAATCTTGGATGACTTTCTCCCTATAAATTCCGTGAAGTCTAATAGCATCCCTGATTACTTCGCTATTATTTTGATACTCCCCAGAAGCGACTTGTTCGGAAATATATTTTTCCTGTTTTTTAGTAAAACTAATATTCATTCAGCAAGAATTTTGATTGAATAAAGATAATAAAATATCCATATATATCATATTTGGACATACTATTATTTTGCAGCAATCCTCCAAATAATCCCACTGTCATCATCGTTGACCAAAAGCGAACCATCTGGAGCAACGGTGACCCCCACCGGGCGGCCGTAGACTTCTCCTGCTGCTTCATCGGCAATAAAGCCCGTCAAAAAATCTTGAGGCTTTAGGGGTTTTCCGTTCTCAAAAGGAACGAACATTACCTTGTAGCCCGCAAACTCGGCCCTGTTCCAAGAGCCATGCTGGCCGACAAAGGCCCCATTTTTATACTTGGCGGGAAATTGATCCGCACCATAGAAAGCAAGTCCTAGCGATGCGGTATGGTTACCCATCGGCACATCGGGAACAATAGCCTTGTCGACCAGTTCTTGATGGGGATCATCTTCCCATCTGGGGTCGTTGATATTGCCGTAGTAACTATACGGCCAGCCGTACCAGCCTCCCTTTTTAACGCTTGTAATATAATCGGGAACCAAGTTGTTCCCCAGTTCATCGCGTTCGTTGACGGCCGTCCACAGGTCGCCGGTTGCTGGGTTCCAGTCCATTCCAACAGGATTTCTAAGGCCGTCGGCATAGACGATTTCACCACTGCCATCGGGGTTCACTTCTAGAATATTGGCACGGCGTTCTTCCTTTTCCATTCCTTGGTCGCCGACATTACTAGCCGATCCGACGGAGATATAGATTTTGTTACGATCTTTATTGGTAATGATATTCCGAGTCCAATGATTGTTGTAGCCGCTTGCCGAGAGCTCGACAATTTTTTCGCCTTCGCCCTCTAGTTTGTTCTGTCCATTCTTATAAGGATATCGGTAGAGACCATCGGTATTGGCCACATAGAAATAGTTATCCAAGACCAACATTCCGAAATTCTGGTACAGGCCTTCGCGAAAAATATGCCGCTCGTCGACTTCCCCATCGTTATCGGTATCCCTAAGCAAGGTGATACGGTCTGCACTATTTTTGGTATTAGACTCCGCTACAAAAATATCTTTATTTGGAGCAACGTATGTCCACCTTGGATGTTCCAGTTCATCTGCGAATCTCGTAACCGTGAAACCATCCGGTGCTATTGGGGTTTTATCATCGGGCCATCCGACAACATCGCTGTTCTTCGTTACGGATTCCGAGGAAAACGGTGCCACCAGTTCCAATGGGCCTATGGCGGTTTCTACCGTGGTCAGGCCATTGTCCGCCAAATCCTTTTTAGACTCTTCGGATATATTTTTCTCATCCTTACAACCGATAATAAGACCGGTAAACATTACTATAAAAAGTACTTTTTTCATGCTAAAGGTTTTAAGGGAAGGTAATTCATACACCGTCATAACTCAAGATTTAGGTATCGTTTAGGGTTTTTTTAACATCCCTCTAAAACACGCTCATCTTTCATTTAAAGGAAATCTCCCTTTTTCGCGGCACCATAGTTGTTCGGTCTTTCATTAGGTCCGATCAGTACGATTGTGCTTTCAAAAATAGTTGGGTATATTCGGACTTGTTTTAAGTGTATGGATTGGCTTGAAAATTGCAATGGAATCTAACATGAACCAATTATGAAAAGAACCTTTTCCATACTATCCATAGTGTTGCTCATCTTACAGGCTTGTGGGCAAAGTTCTAATTCTAATAAGGAAACAGGTATTTCGCAGGATAGCTATCTTAAAACAATTCATCTACCAAAGCCCGAAGGAAAAACCATAGAAGGACGTTTTGAAGTACCCGAAGTATACAAAAGAGTCAAGGTCGACAGGTCATCCTTTGAAAGCTACCTTAGAAATCTACCCTTAAAACCGGTAGGGTCAACTGTCCGCTATTTTAACGGAGGTATCAAACAAAACCGGGATGTATACGATGCCGTTATCGATCTGCCCATCGGAAAATGGGACCTACACCAATGCGCGGACGCGGTCATGCGATTGCGGGCTGAGTATCTCCACGAAAACAAGGAATACGATAGCATCCATTTTAATTTCACCAATGGGTTCCTGGCCGATTATTCCAAATGGATGAACGGGCAACGGATTTCAGTCACCGGTAATGATGTTCGGTGGAAAACCGGCGGGACAGCTTCCAAATCATACGATGATCTCTGGAAATACCTTGAAATGGTCTTTAGTTATGCCGGTACGGCATCGCTGTAAAAAGAACTGAAATCGATACCCCTTGAACAAGTTCGAATTGGTGATATTTTTATCCAAGATGGCTTTCCGGGCCATGCGGTTATCGTGGTCGATCTGGCGGTAAACCCATCTACCCATGAAAAGCTATTCCTTTTAGCACAGAGCTATATGCCGGCACAGGAGATACAGATTCTTAAAAATCCGAACAGCTCTGACTTAAGCCCTTGGTACAGTCTTTCACAAATAAATGATGAACTGCAAACCCCGGAATGGACTTTCAAGAAGGGCGATTTGAAACGGTTTTGAAAATAACCTAATACATACCAGGCTAACGGACGGGCAAATTTTCACTACTATAAAATGGTTCGTATTTTTGTTTTTAGTCTTACGTCTTATTATTCTTTAGTCTTATGTCAATTATTGATTAACTTTTCCAAAATCACGGTATAATGATCCTCTTCTTTGGCACCCGCCCCGGAAAAACGGAAATTGAGCAACTTCATGGTGTCGCCTGTCCCTTTTGTGAGCAAGTGAATACGCTCACGATGTCGAAAACCAGTAATTGGTTTCATCTGTTCTGGATCAAACTTTTCAGGATATCATCGAACATAGTTGCGGAATGTTCGCATTGTAAGCGGATGTACTATCAAGAGGAGTTTACCGAGCCGATAAAAAAAGCTATTGAGGCACCTTGACCTTAATTAAGATCGAACCTCAACCCCAACGAGATATTATGTTGTTCGACCGGAGCATCCTGAAAAATGGGGTTCAGATCATACTTGGCATATAATAAAAAACTGTCAAAACCGATATAGGCACTCAGGCCGTACACCAAATTCGTGGTATTATACTCCCGTTTCAGTTTCTCCTTTACCTTATCCCCATCGATTTCGTATTTCAATTTTTGACGGGCGCCCAGATTAAAACCACCATAGCCCCCAATACCAAAACGGAACTGGTTATCGATGGAATATCGAATGCTATCATCGTTTTGTCTAAATTTTGACGGGCCAAACTCAAAGTGTACGGGAAAGACCAGATTGTCCATCCGAAGCTTTGATTTATTCAGATTGAATTCAAATTCCTCAAGTTCCGCTTGTCCATCGTTGATTACAAAATATTGATTGTCGACCGGTTTTAATCCGTTGAACTGAAATGATGCGCCATAATGCAAGCGCAAGATGTTCGAATTTTTGAATACTCGGGTATTCCAAGCCCATCCGACTTCAAAAAATCGGCTACCTCCAATTTTATATGGAGAATCGTTTAACGACTGGCCGTCAATAATAACATTGTTCAGGCCGAAAGCGATAATAGGATCCCCGTAGGTACGTCGATCATAGATTTCTTTTTTTTGGTTTCCCGAATTATACTTTACTCCGAACAGTATGTCCCCTTCACTGTCGTCCGCGCCGAAACCGATTTCAATGTTGTTCGTATCGGTATTCAGGTCAACCGCACCCTTTCGTTTCAGCAATTCGATGGTATTCTCTAAAATGGCTACTTTGTTCTCTATATTTTTGGCTCTTTTTTCGGCAGCCTGTTCTTTAAGTTCTTGAGCTTTTTCCTTTGAAATTTCGCTCTTATCCACGCGTTTGTTGATGCTTTCCACTTCGTTTTTTAGGGCTTCGCGCTCGACTTGGGCTACGGTCTCCTTTTTCCTTTCCAGCTGTTCTACCTTGTATTGTAAAGTCTCGTCGTCTTGCGCTAACAGTTGTTGTGATAGTAGCGAAAGCAATAGCAATACTAGATATGTGACGATAGTTTTCATGACTTTTTGATTTAGAATGCCCCCCTCCCAGCCTCCCCAAGAGAGGGGAGGAGTTCATGTTAGACTTGATTAATAATTGATGGTAATGATTATTGATTGATGAAAAAACTCCTCCCTGTCCCTCCGTGGATTAAGCTGGGAAAATCGGATTTTTTTATGTCCGCGTTAATTATTTCGGTCGGCCACGGCCGTTCTCACTTTTAGGAAGCCATCCTTCAAGGCATCAAAGATCTGGTCGCGGAAAGATCGGTCGAGGTTGTCCTCTACATCGGCCAAAAGGGCCATGGCGTCCACAGAATTATCCTCTCGGAAGATTTTATCTTCCAGTATTTGCCGTTGCGCACCACGCAAGAGGGAATCGATTTCCACATCGGTCACAGTGCTATTTTGTTTTTCCAACACCTCGACCTGAGCGACGATCTCGGCTATCTTGGCGTCTATGAGTTCTTCGGATGTGTTCAAAGGGATACTCACTTTTTCAATTTTTATTTCTTCGCTTTTCGAGCTGACCAAAGCATCCTTTATGGGTTTATCTGCATTGCGCTTGTTATTACTTGGGATGGATTTTTCTTCTTGAACTTTGGTATCAACGACGGCATTATCTACCATATTTTTTTTCTCTTGGATGATCTCCGGGTTTGTATTTAATGGGATGGCATCCTTTTTAACGTTGGTTATTTCGGTTTCCGGAACGATTGACGGTTCATCCTTAGTAAAATATAGCACTGAAACGAATAAAATCCCGATAAACCCGGCTGCTATGCCAAACCATTGAAACCGATTTGATCTCGGTATTTCGGAAACTTCCAATTGCTTCGAAATTCTCTCCCAAGCCTTATCGGAAGGCTTTATTTCACGCCCCTGTAACTGCTCTTTTAGTTGCTTTTCAAATTTATTCCGTCCCATATCCTATGATATTTTGGTGCTTTAATTTTTCCTGTAATAAACGTCTTGCCTTGAACAACTGCGATTTTGAAGTGCTTTCCGAAATGTCGAGCATTTCGGCTATTTCTTGATGCTTGTAGCCTTCTATTGCATGGAGCACGAATACGGCTCTGTACCCGTCCGGCAGGGCGTCTATAAGGGATTGAATGTGTTCTACGTCCCAACCGAACGTGTCAACTGTGGATTGTGGATTCTCCTTTTCCAAAACCGTTTCGTCGTACACCACGAATTGATTTTTACGTAAATGGGTTATGCTTTCGTGGACCATGATCCGGCGTATCCATCCCTCGAAACTGCCTTCGTGCCGAAATGCCTCCAAATTTTTAAAGACCTTTACGAATCCCTTGACCATTACGTCTTCGGCAAACTGCAGATCCTTGATATACCTTCTACAGACGCCCAGCATTTTCGGTGCGTATCGTACAGACGTCGCTGAGCTTCCCGATTGCCCGAGGCCGATTTTTTGATCAGCTGCTTTTCGTTTTTGTAGAAGGGTATGATTTTCAAGATGGTTTTGATTGTCTTCTATTTGTATAGACGCGGTGGAGTTTAAAATGGTTGCCTGGGGATGAAAAGATTTTTTTAATTCCCTTAACTCCTCGCAAAGCCAGCTAGATGCTATTTCTTCCGATCAACAACATTTCACCATCAATTCCAAGGCATCCTTATATTCCGACGGAGGATACGTACCCAGCAACTTTAAAGCCTCTTCCTTGAAAGCTAGCATTTTCTGTACGGCATAATCCAGTCCCCCGTTATCCCTAACGAATGCGATGACTTCCTTGACGCGCTTTTTGTCCTGATTGTGATTTTTCACGGAATTGATGAGCCATTTTTTTTCTGATGCAGAACAATTGTTTAACACATAGATCAACGGCAAGGTCATTTTCTGCTCCTTAATATCGATACCGGTGGGCTTTCCGATTTTCGCGGCGCCATAGTCGAACAGGTCGTCTTTGATTTGGAAAGCCATACCGCAGAGCTCACCGAATTTGCGAAAAGTTTCCACATCGGGGGAATCCGGTTTGACGGAACAGGCACCCAAGCTACAGCAGGCCGCGATCAAGGTGGCCGTTTTTTGGCGGATGATATCATAATAAACTTCCTCCGTAATATCTAGACGTCTAGCCTTTTCGATTTGCAAAAGTTCGCCCTCGCTCATTTCGCGTACGGCCACGGAGATAATACGCAGCAGGTCGAAATCACCGTTGTCGATAGACAATAATAATCCTTTGGATAACAAATAATCGCCGACCAAAACGGCGATTTTGTTTTTCCAAAGTGCATTAATGGAGAAGAAGCCACGGCGTTTGTTACTCTCATCGACCACATCGTCATGGACTAAAGTAGCCGTGTGAATCAGTTCGATGACGGAAGCGCCTCTGTAGGTACGCTCGTTAACCGCGCCATCGTTCAGTAATTTGGCGGTCAAAAAAACGAACATGGGCCGCATCTGCTTGCCCTTACGGTTCACGATGTAGTAGGTGATCCGGTTCAGCAAGGCCACCTGTGAGGACATAGCATCCCTGAACTTCGTTTCAAAAAGTTCCATCTCCTGTTCAACAGGTTGTTTTATTTGGGATACGATTTTCAAATGTTTCGGTCTATCTGGTTCGGATTTCTAAAAATAGGGAAAAATAGTTGGCAGTTGCAGTTGCGGTAGGCAGTATTTATCTCAGTAAAGAAGAATCACGGGTCTTCATGTCGATTCAACCCTTTGACTACGTTCAGGACAAGGGTTCAATTCTACCTTCGGCAGGGCAGGTTCAAGGTGATGCCAATTCTCACAACGTTTTTAAACCTATAACCTTAAACTTTGAACAGCTACGAAGTAGCGATTGAACTTTGAATTTTTATTGCCTATCGCGACTGCTACCGCCTACTTCTTATTCGCCAATTGCCCACAGGCCGCATCGATATCTTTTCCCCTTGAGCGGCGAACGGTGACAATGATGCCGTTGCGCTCTAGAGTCTCGACATACATATCTAATGCTTTAGTGGAGGCTTGACGAAACTCCCCATCGTCGATGGGATTGTATTCGATCAAATTCACTTTCGAAGGCGCGAACCTACAGAATTCCACTAAGGCATCCACATCATTTTGGGTATCGTTGATGCCATGCCAGACTATATATTCATAGGTAATTCGACTGTTGGTTTTGGCGTACCAATATTCCAAGGCTTCGCGAAGATCGGACAGCGTGAAGGTTGCGTTAAAGGGCATTATCGAGGTACGGATTTCATCGATGGCGGAATGCAGGGAAACCGCCAGCTTGAACCGCACCTCGTCATCTGCCATTTTTTTTATCATCTTGGGTACACCGCTCGTGGAAACCGTGATGCGTTTTGGCGACATGCCTAATCCCTCTGGTGAAGTAATCTTATCGATAGCCTTGAGCACATTGTTATAGTTCATCAACGGCTCGCCCATCCCCATAAAAACGATGTTGCTCAAGGGCCGGTCGAAGTATAACCGGCTTTCGTTATCGATAGCGACCACTTGGTCATAAATTTCATCGGGGTTCAGGTTCCGCATGCGTTTCAAACGAGAGGTTGCGCAGAAACGGCAATCTAAACTGCAGCCTACTTGGCTCGACACACAGGCTGTGGTACGCGTTTTAGTAGGAATGAGTACTGATTCAACCACCAGATCATCGTGCAAGCGAACGGCATTTTTAATGGTGCCATCACTACTGCGTTGCATCTGATCGACCTTGATGTGATTGATGACAAAATTGGCCTCGAGCATATCACGCGTCTCCTTGGAGATATTGGTCATGCCCTCGAACGAATGTGCGGATTTCTGCCAGAGCCATTCATAGACCTGATTGCCCCGAAAGGCCTTATCGCCCTCGGATACAAAGAAATCGCGAAGCTGTTCTTTGGTCAGGGCCCGGATGTCTTTTTTACGCTTTTCGCTCATTCTATTGAAAGATAGGAAAGTAAATAATTTTCGGGGCAAGCCTAGGGGAATTAAACCCAATGGAGATTAAAAATCCCGTTAAACAAAAAATGTAGTTTAAACGGGATTTTAGATGGAGTTCGTTAGATTCCCGCCGAAGTTTATCCTGAGCGGAGCCGAAGGGCGGGAATGACAAATAATTGTTCTAAATTATCAACATAGCATCCCCGTACGAATAGAATTTATACTGCTCCAAAATAGCTTCTTTATACGCTTTTTTCATCAAATCGTGCCCCATAAAGGCCGATACCATCATCAACAGTGTCGATTTAGGCAGGTGAAAGTTCGTGACCATTGCATCTGCGATACTGAACTCATAAGGCGGGAAGATAAATTTATTTGTCCAACCGTCATGCGTGTTCAGCAAATGATCGGAAGAAACGGCACTTTCCAGTCCCCGCATCGCGGTTGTACCTATCGCACATATTCTTTGCTTTTTGGCCTTGGCCCTGTTTACAATTTCAGTCGCTTTTTCGTCGATAATAAGCTCTTCACTATCCATTTTATGCTTCGATAGATCTTCGACCTCAACGGGGTTGAATGTACCCAATCCCACGTGTAAGGTAACCTCTGCAAAATCGATGCCCTTGATTTCCAAACGTTTTAACAGATGCTTTGAAAAATGAAGTCCGGCTGTAGGTGCAGCCACGGCTCCTTCATGCTTGGCATATATGGTCTGGTACCGCGTCTCGTCTTCCGGCTCAACATCCCTTTTAATATACTTCGGGAGTGGCGTTTGACCTAAATCACGCAATTTTCGTCTAAAATCAATATATGAACCATCATATAAAAAACGCAAAGTTCTACCTCTTGAAGTGGTATTGTCGATAACCTCTGCTACCAAATCTTCATCGTCTCCGAAATACAGCTTGTTACCGATACGGATTTTACGGGCAGGATCTACCAGTACGTCCCAAAGTCGTTGCTCTTCGTTAAGTTCACGCAACAAGAATACTTCGATTCTCGCTCCGGTCTTTTCTTTATTTCCATACAAACGGGCCGGAAAAACTTTGGTATTGTTCAAGACCATTACATCGTCTTCTTCGAAGTAATCGATCATGTCCTTGAACATTTTATGCTCGATTTTTCCTGTTTCGCGATGAACTACCATCAATTTTGATTCATCTCGGTTCTCGGCAGGGTATTCGGCCAACAAATTATCGGGCAGTTCAAAACTGAAGTGCGATAATTTCATCTTTTGGTACTTGTTCGGTTTTATAGGCATAGTTCGAATTTGTTGAATGTAAAATGTTCGCGTACTCTTTTTTGCGGATGCAAATATACGACCCGCGGATAGGGGATGTCAAGTAAAAGAGTGATTATATTATGGTTCGGTCGGAAATGGGATGCGGGGAGGGAACTTCGAACCTATAAGTTCTTACGGAAGACGGGTGATGGATGACAGAAGACGGGTGCTTGGTGCTTGGTGCTTGGTGCTTGGTGCTTGGTGCTTGGTGCTTGGTGCTGTAAATAAAAAATGCCCTTATACTTCCTTTACATCAAATCGAAGGTCTTTTAGGTCTTCCCAAAAATCCGGATAGGATTTGGATACTACTTCGGCATCGTTGATTTTCAGGGATGTCTTTAGGGCCAGGGGCGCAAAGGCCATCGCCATTCGGTGATCGTTGTAAGTGTCGATGGCCACGTCCTTTTTAATAGCTTTCGACGGGCGGAGTGTCAACGCCTTATCCGTTACCGAAATATCGGCACCTAATTTAGATAATTCGGTATATAGGGCCTCTAGCCTATCGGTCTCCTTTATTTTTAAAGTATGCAGACCGGTCAAGTGGCAACCTATTCCCAGGCCGAAACAGGTAACGGCAATGGTTTGGGCGATATCGGGAGCATTGGTCAATTCACAGTTTAAAGTTGTCAATTGACAGTCCGTGGTTTTTTTTAACAAGATGTGATTATCGGAAAAAGAAGTTTCCACTCCAAAATTTTTGTAAATCTCGGCCAGTATGCTATCGCCTTGTAGACTATCTTTTTTATAGGCGGATAATTTAATTTCGCTGCCGACCTCACAAAGGGCTACAATACTATAATAATAGGATGCAGAACTCCAATCCGATTCTACCGTCAAAACGGTCGGTGCCACTTTCATTTTAGGTGAAACCTTGATGACATTGCCTTCAAAGGAGCTTTCTACCCCGATTTGGGACAAAAGGCCCAATGTCATTTTAATGTAGGGTACGGATGTTATTTTTCCGATCAGCTCGAGTTGGAGTCCGTTTTCAAGACTTGGCGCAATCAATAACAGCGAAGAAATATATTGGCTACTGATATTGGCCGGAAGACTTACATGGTTTTTGACCAGTTTTTTTCCCTTTATCCGTATCGGTGGAAAGCCTTCGTTTTTTTCATAGGCAATATCCGCACCCAAATTTCGTAGAGCTTCCACCAAAACTTTGACGGGACGCTCGGTCATACGTTGTGAGCCGGTGAGCGTAACTTCCTTTCCTTCTTGGGATGCGAAATAGCCGGTCAAAAAGCGCATGGCAGTGCCGGCATGGTGAATATCCACTACTCCATTGTCGATTTGTAATCCTTTTATCATAACCTCTGCATCATCGGAATTGGAGAGGTTTTCGATGGTAATTTCTGGATATAATGCCTGGAGCAGCAACGAGCGATTGGACTCACTTTTGGAGCCGGTAATCTCGATGTTTGCCGTGATATGGTTGCTTGGGGGGGTGGAGAGGTGTAGTTTCAATTTCGTGATTGATTTTGATACAGAAAAATAAAGCCACGAATATAAGGCTATTTAAGTTTTTTATTATTTTGGTGCCGGTCGTGATCGCGTTTGGCTTTTAGCTCCAATTTTTTATCGAAGGCTTCTTGCAAATCGACTCCCGTTTGGTTGGCGAGACACAGTACTACAAAAAGAACGTCGGCCAGTTCTTCGCCCAGATCTTTGTCTTTATCCGATTCTTTTTCGCTTTGCTCCCCGTACCGGCGGGCGATAATTCGTGCCACCTCCCCTACTTCTTC
>RCMY010004765.1_pt1 | contig 19673 bp, 17 predicted proteins | sample 2041341 | NCBI WGS metagenome assembly RCMY01 (sample SAMN09708234, study PRJNA481090) | Marine sediment metagenome, whole genome shotgun sequencing project. | reverse complement strand
GTCGACCCAGAGCATCCGCCAGCGCGTGCGACCGGCGGTGTGGCTCTGGCTCGCCCAGGCATGCGTGTCGAGATGATCGTGGTGGCACACCACCCGGGTTCCTGACATCGCCCATACCTTGGAAAGACGGGGCAGAATCAGATTGCTCTGTTAGCAGGATGGCGGAGTTTTGATCGCTGGGGCAACTTCGTTGCCCCGTTCAATTGCAGTATATCTTCAACGTTTAAAGGGTACTTTCATGATTAACACATCAGGCACGCAGGGTATCAGCGATACACAGGTTGCCGCCGCCATCGAACAGGAACTGGGACGACAGCGCAATACGATCGAACTGATCGCCTCGGAGAACATCGTGTCCGAGGATGTGATGCGAGCGCAGGGATCGGTACTGACCAACAAGTACGCCGAGGGCTATCCGGGCAGGCGCTACTATGGTGGCTGTGAGCATGTCGACACGATAGAGACGCTGGCCATCGAGCGTGCCAAAGAACTCTTCGGTGCAGGCTTCGTCAATGTACAGCCACACTCGGGTGCCCAGGCTAACCAGGCGGTTTTCCTGGCGCTGCTGCAACCCGGTGATCGCATCATGGGCATGTCGCTGGCTCATGGTGGCCATCTGACGCACGGATCCCCTGTCACGATGTCGGGCAAGTGATTCGATGTCGTCAGCTATGAGGTGCGCAAGGAAGATCACCTGATCGATATGGATCATGTTCGCAGCGTCGCGCTGGAAACCAGACCGAAGTTGATCATCGCAGGCGCTTCGGCCTATCCCCGTGCCATCGATTTCGCGGCATTTCACAAGATTGCCGATGAAGTGGGTGCGTACCTTATGGTGGATATGGCTCACTACGCCGGCCTCATTCTGACCAATGATGAAGCGCTGGCAAAGAAATTCAACTCGGCCGTGTTTCCCGCTAATCAGGGGGGTCCACTGATGCACGTGATTGCCGCCAAGGCGGTCGCCTTGGGCGAGGCGTTGCAGCCTTCTTTCAAGACGTATTGTCAGCAGGTAGTCACTAACGCCCAGGCTTTGTCCGACACCTTGAAACAAGGCGGTCTGGATATCGTTTCAGGGGGCACCGATACTCACCTGGTGCTGGTCGACCTGCGGCCCATGGGCGTGACCGGGCGTGATGCGGAAGAGGCACTAGAACGTGCCGGACTGACGTGTAACAAGAACTCCATACCGTTTGATCCGGAGAAGCCGTTCGTCACATCCGGTGTGCGTCTTGGAACCGCGGCGGGAACCACACGTGGGTTTGGATCCGATGAGTTCGTGAAAGTGGGCAAGTGGGTGCTTGAGGTCGTTCAGGCCTTGTCGCAATCCGAGGGTAAGGGCGACCCTGCGATTGAGTCTCGTGTGCTGGAGCAGGTGCAGGGTCTCTGTACTGACTATCCGATTTACGCTACCGAAAAGCGCAGTTGATATCTACCGACCTCAGGTTGAATATCCTTGATACAAAACCATCCCGGAGGTGGTGCGCGATCGTGTGGAAAATTCAGCGAAAGAGCCAAACGTCGGGCGAGTAAAACCTGCTCGTATTGAAGTAACTCTACACGGTTAACTGGCCTTTACCGGCAAGGGGCATGCGACAGACAGGGCAGTGATTCTCGGCCTGACTGGCCTGCTGCCAGACACCCGGCCCCGGACGATGCTAAACGGCTGGAGGCCGAGGTGCGTCAGAATCGGCGCAGCACGCCTGAGGGGCTGGGCGATCTGGCGTTTAATCCCGCAACCGATCTGATCTTTGACTATGGACCTGCCTTGCCAGGACACGCCAATGGACTGATCTTCAAGGCGCTGGATGCGGACGGCGCATTGGTGCTGACGGAAACGTATTACTCGATCGGTGGCGGGTTTGTCGTCACTCATTCGGAATTGTCTGAGTTACTGAAGGGTGGCGGTCAGGATCTGGAGGCTGCGAGGGTGGACCAAGGCTATCCCTATCCGTTTGGATCTGCCAGGGAAATGCTGCGCATGGGGCAAGAGTCCGGTCTCAGCATTGCCAAGATGAAACGCGCCAATGAAGTTGCGCACTCTGGTAGTGAAAGAGTCGAGACACTTCGTCAGGCCATGAACGGATGCATTGATCGTGGCTTGCAGAAGGAAGGCGTTTTACCCGGGGGATTGGGTGTCAAGCGCAGGGCTCGCGCCATTCACCAGCAGTTGTTGGCGGAACGCGGCCGTAATTTCGTGCAGCCACACGCAGAGAACGACTGGCTGGCAGTCTATGCCATGGCGGTAAATGAGGAAAACGCAGCGGGTGGCCGAGTAGTCACGTCCCCCACCAGTGGAGCCGCCGGTGTCGTACCGGCTGTCATGCGGTACTACCGGGATCATTGTATTGGCGCAACCGACGAGGGCGTCATCGATTGTCTGTTGACCACTGCGGCCATTGGTGGACTGATCAAGCACAACGCGTCCATTTCAGGGGCGGAAGTCGGCTGCAAGGGTGAAGTAGGGTCAGCGTCTGCGATGGCGGCCGCGGGACTGCGTGCCGCACTGGGAGGCTCCAACGAACAGATCGAGAACGCGGCGGAAATCGCACTCGAACATCATCTGGGCATGACCTGTGATCTGGCCGGCGGCCTGGTGCAGGTGCCGTGCATCGAGCGCAACGCACTCGGGGCGGTCAAGGCTGTGTCTGCTGCGTCCCTGGCACTCAGGGGAGACGGCAGCCATTTCATGCCGCTGGACAATTGTATCGAGACAATGCGCCAGACCGGTCTGGACATGAACCACAAGTACAAGGAGACTTCACTGGGTGGGATAGCCGTGAACTTTCCGGCGTGCTGACGGATTGTTCTTGAGTACGATTGAAATCACGGATTCGGCCGCAATGTCGCCCGCTGGAGAAAGGGCGCGTGCAGAAGGTGCACACCCCGCGACTTACTGGCCAAACTCGATATCCACCATCAGTTGGTCTTGCAATGCTTCGAGCGCATCCTGCACATCATCATTGCTGATATCAGGCTGAAGGCCCAACGTGATTTTGGCCCAAAACAATATCTCCGAACTCATCGAGGCTTCCCGCTGCTCGCTCTCCAATTCGTTGATATTGACGCCTAGTTTGGACAATGCACCGGTAATGTCGTCAATAATTCCAGGGCGGTCAGCTCCGATAAGTTCAAGTGTTAACTCGCGCTCGTCAACGTCGATTTCAACGTTGGCCTCTTCCATCAAAATGTTGAGCTTGTTGTCGGCATCATGCAGGGCTTGCAGTTTTGCTGTCAACGCATCCAATTGATCCGTGGGTACCGATACTTGCACCAGGCCCGCAAATTTGTCGGCCAGATTCGCCATGCGGCTGTCGATCCAGTTGGCGTTGTGTGCACGCAAAGTCTCGGACAGCGTGTGCACGATACCTGGCCGGTCCGTAGCCAGTACGGTGATAACCAATGTTTTGTTCATTGTGTGTTGCTCCGTGGTGAGGCCATGTTTATTGGTAGTCGCTGATGGGCAGGCAACTGCAGATCAAATGTCGATCGCCGTGCACGTTATCCACACGCCCCACCGAGGCCCAGTATTTGTTGTTATACAATCCTGGCACCGGATAGGCTGCTTGTTCACGACTGTACTGTCTGTCCCATACGTCAGCTGTCACAACCTTCAAGGTGTGGGGCGCATGGTGCAGGGCAGACTGCTCGTATTCAATCGTTCCGCCTTCAATATCACGTATCTCGTTGCGAATCGCGATCAAGGCGTCGCAAAAACGATCAATCTCTTGCAGTGACTCACTCTCGGTTGGCTCGATCATCAACGTGCCTGATACGGGGAATGACATGGTCGGTGCATGGAAGCCGTAGTCGATCAGGCGCTTGGCCACGTCATCAACGGTAACATCGCAAGTATCCTTGATATTGCGCAGGTCGATGATGCACTCGTGTGCGACAAATCCCTTGCGACCCGTGTATAGCACAGGGTAATGCGGAGACAATCTTGCCGCCATGTAGTTGGCATTGAGAATTGCGGTGCGAGTGGCTTCAGTCAGGCCTTCGGCGCCCATCATGGCGATGTAGGCCCACGTGATGGGTAGGATGCTGGCGCTGCCCCAGGGAGCCGCGGACACCGGTCCGGTCACTGCCGGGGCGTTTTTAGCGTCGATTACCGCATAACCCGGCAAGAAAGGCGCGAGGTGCGCAAGCACACCGATTGGACCAATACCTGGGCCACCGCCGCCGTGAGGAATACAGAAGGTTTTGTGCAAATTGAGGTGGGAAACGTCTCCACCATAGTGGCCGGGTGCACACAGGCCCACCTGTGCATTCATGTTGGCGCCATCGATATAGACCTGGCCGCCGTGCTCGTGCACCAGGGCGCAAACTTCGCGCACATGCTCCTCAAACACGCCATGTGTAGAGGGATAGGTGATCATGATCGCTGACAGTTCATTGCTGTGCTGCTCACATTTTGCTGTCAGGTCACCCATGTCGACGTTGCCCTTGGCATCACATGCGACGACTACCACCTTGAGACCCGCCATGATAGCCGAGGCAGGGTTGGTACCGTGGGCTGAACTCGGTATCAAACAGACAGTGCGCTGATCGTCGCCGCGGCTATGGTGATAGCCCTGAATAGCCAACAGACCGGCGTATTCGCCCTGTGATCCCGCGTTTGGTTGTAGCGATACATTGTCGTAGCCGGTGCAAACGCAAAGCATCGCTTCAAGCTCATTGATCAGTGTCTGATAGCCCTGCGCCTGGTCCAGTGGCACAAACGGGTGCAACTTGCCAAAGCTGTCCCAGGTGATGGGCATCATTTCAGCGGCCGCGTTCAGCTTCATGGTGCACGAGCCGAGTGGGATCATTGCGCGGTCAAGCGCTAAATCCTTGTCGGCAAGTTGGCGCATGTAACGCATGATCTCTGTCTCGGAACGGTAACGGTGAAACACCGGATGCGTCAGGTAATCGCTGCTGCGAACAAACTCAGCAGGCAGACTTGAGGCAAGCACTTCATCGAGGTCGATGTCGATATCCTGGCCTTGCGCAAACACGGCAATCAGTTTGCACAGGTCGTCGCGCGTTATGCTCTCGTCCAGTGATAAGCCAAGTGTCGTGTCGTCAATCTCACGCAGATTAAAACCTGCATCGCGCGCCGACGTGTGCAGGGCTGCCGTTTTCTCATGGGTGCTGATGGTCAACGTGTCGAAGAATGTCTCTGTGCGCAGTGTGAATCCGAGTTTCTGCACGGCTTTGGCCAGCAGTGCCGTCTGGCGGTGAACCCGCTGAGCGATACGTTTGAGCCCTTCAGGGCCATGGAACACCACATAAAAACTTGCCATCACAGCCAGCAGCGCTTGCGCGGTGCAGACGTTACTGGTGGCTTTTTCACGGCGTATATGTTGCTCACGGGTTTGCAGTGCCATGCGCAAGGCAGGGTCGCCGGCGCTATCAACCGATATGCCTATCAAACGGCCTGGCATGGAACGTTTGTGCTTGTCGGCGGTGGCCATAAAGGCCGCGTGTGGCCCGCCGTAGCCCAGTGGTACGCCAAAGCGCTGGCTGTTGCCGATAACGATGTCAGCGCCCATTTCACCTGGAGGTGTCAGCAATGTCAGTGCCAGCAGGTCGGTCGCCATGATGGCCAAGCCTTTGTTGGCTTGCAGGTCTTTGATGGCGTCGCGGAAGTCGGCTATTGTGCCGTTCACCGACGGATACTGGAACAATGCGGCAAAGCATTTCTCGGCCACGAAGTCAGTGCGATGATCACCGACCACGACTTCAATGCCGAGTGGCCTGGCGCGTGTTTGCACGACGGCAATAGTTTGCGGCAGGCAGGCCTCGGAGATAAAAAACTGCGTGGCTTTGCTGCGGCTGATGCGCTGCGCCATGGTCATCGCTTCAGCCGCCGCGGTGCCTTCGTCCAGCAAAGACGCGTTGGCGATTTCCATACCGGTAAGGTCTTTGATGATAGTTTGAAAGTTGAGAATAGCTTCAAGTCGACCTTGGGAAATCTCGGCTTGGTAAGGCGTATAGGCTGTATACCAGGCCGGGTTTTCCAACACATTGCGCTGCACTACAGGCGGGGTGATGGTGTTGTAATATCCCATGCCAATCAAGGATTTTTTTACGACATTCTGGTCGGCGATCTCGCGGATGCGCGCGAGTGTAGCGTATTCAGTCTGAGCCCTGGGTAGCGCCATGGTCTCCGCTTCGAAGATACTGGTCGGCACGACGTCAGCGATAAAACCGGCCATGTCGTCGTAGCCAAGGCGGCTGAGCATGGTGGTTTTTTCAGCAGCGCGCGGACCGATGTGACGGCCAATAAAGTCGTCGTTGTTCTCTAGATCGGATAGGGTAAGTTCAGTCACGGTGCTGGTCCCTCAGCTCAAAGTGGCGTTATAAGTGTCTTCGTCCAGCAGGGCGTCGAGCTCGCTCGGGTTGCTCAACTTGATGCGGCAAAACCAGCCGGCATCCATCGGATCATCATTGATGATGTTGGGCTCGTCAGGCAACAACTCATTGATAGCGACTATGCTGCCGCTAACGGGTGCTTTGAGCTCGCTGGCAGCCTTGACCGACTCTATCACGCAAATGTCATCGCCCTGACCAAAGGCTGCGTCTATTTCTGGCAGTTCGACAAATACGATATCGCCCAATTGTTGTTGCGCGTGATTGGTGATGCCGACCTGTACGATGTCATCGGCTTCGAGTTTGACCCACTCGTGGTCTTCCGTGTATTTCAAGCTCATGGTGGTATTCCTGATAAATTGAAAAAGGTCTATTAACCGCGGTGGTAGTGCTGAGGCACCATGGGCATTTTGGCCACAGTGACGGGGATTTCCCGGTTGCGCACTAGCGCAATCAGCACGGTGCCAATGTTGGCAAATTCGGTAGCAACGTAACCCATGGCGACAGGCGCTTCTATGGTTGGACCATAACCGCCACTGGTCACTGTGCCGATGGTGTTTCCCTTACCGTCTTGCAGTTCTGCGCCTTCACGAACGGGGGCACGACCCTGAATGAGCAAGCCCACACGTTTGCGTGAAACGCCTTCAGCCAGTTGCTTGAAGATGATATCAGCACCTGGGAATCCACCGGCGCGCTCACCGTCGGCCCGACGCACTTTCTGCATCGCCCAGAGCAAGCTGCCTTCGACGAGGGATGTGTTGCTGTCGAGGTCGTGACCGTACAAGCATAAGCCGGCTTCGAGTCGCAGTGAATCACGTGCGCCTAGACCAATCGCTTCAACGTCGTCATCGGCCAGTAGGCGACGAGCAAAAGCCTCAGCCTTGTCATTGGGCACAGAGATCTCAAAACCGTCTTCGCCGGTGTAGCCCGCACGACCAATAAAGCAGTCGATGCCGTCAATCACCATTGGGCGCCAGTCCATAAATACCATTTGAACGGTCTCGGGGGCGATGCGTGCCATCACTGCACCAGTGGCTGGGCCCTGCAGTGCCAATAGGGCGCGGTCGGAAATAGCGGTGACTTCGCAATTGGGCAAGCCGCTTTGCATACGCGCCAAGTCTTGCTCTTTACAGGCAGCGTTGACCACAACAAACAAGTGATCGCCTGCGTTGCTGACCATCAGGTCGTCGTCGATACCGCCTTGCGCGTTGGTGAACAGAGCGTAGCGCTGCGTCATGAGCTCAATGCCGACGATATCCACCGGTACCAGTGTCTCGAAGTCGAGCGCGGTGTTGTCGCCTCGAACGCTCACCTGGCCCATGTGCGAGACATCAAACAACCCCGCTTTAGCGCGGGTGTGTTTGTGCTCACCCATGATGCCGAGTGGGAATTGCACTGGCATGGAATAGCCAGCAAAACCGACCATTTTACCACCCAATTCAATGTGCAGATCGTGTAAGGGGGTTTTCAACAAGCTGTCTTCGCTCACGGCTTAAACTCCTCAGTTGCTCGGCGGCGGCGATGGTGCACGAGACCGAAAATGGTGCTTTGATAAGTCACTAAGCCCTGAATGTCTGCAGGGCCTCGCGTGGAAAATACAAGCGTCTACTCTGATGTTTTGAGCTTGAAATTGCAAGCAGTAGCTTTGCATTATATCGTGCGCTTTAGTCTTGATCCGAGGGAGCCTGACTATCTCGAATTACTATTCTGTGATCCTGACTGGTCGTACTCCTACCGTTGTGAGCTTGCCTGTTAGAGCCAGTTGAATAGCAACAATGGGTGGTATCCGCGGTATATCGGGAAGCGGCCATGGCCAAGCTTTGGTTCAAGTCTCGGGGGACGGCCTTGCACAGGATAGTCGGCACATCCTGAACGAATTCATGCAGGATTGTGAATGGTTGGTTCAGCAGTTCCACGACGCCGTTCTCCTCATCAAATTTGGTGTTCTTACACCGACCTGAAAATGGTTGGTCTTTCAATTCAGTCTACTCCGCCCGCAGGCTAAGGGTTGGCGTTAAAATAGATTCACATGCATGCTGGCCATCTGAACATATTCTTCGAGGCTCAGCAGTTGGTTATTCAGGGAGATTGAGCTGCGGAGTTGAGGCCATCAACTAACGCACCTTTATTACTAGGCTTTATATATAGTACTGTTTCCAAACCCCATCCTCTCAAGCAGTTCAGATCACCACCTTGTGCCCACTTGCGTGAGGAGCAGATTGGGTAGCATTCATAATGATGTACTGTGTATTATATGATTGAATGAGTTAATGGTATTACATTATGAATACTACCCGGTTCCATGCCTCGACGATCAGAACGCTGCTAAAGAAGCAGAAAATAGCCACTATTGATGAGTTGAAAGCCGCCTTGGGCAGCCAAACTTCAGTGACGGTGTTTCGCAAGCTCGCAGAGCTGTCCTATCTCACCAGCTACTCACACGGGGCTTGCTACTACACGCTTGAGGAGATAGCACAGTTCAATCAGGATGGATTGTGGTCCTGTGACTCTGTCTGGTTTTCATCCCACGGTACGCTGCTGAGCACGCTCGAACGATTCATCAATAGCGCTGAGGCGGGTTACTATGGGCCGGAGCTCAGGGAGCGGTTACACGTGGAGGTGAACTCCTCTCTGCTGAAGCTGATCACTCAGGACAGAGTGCTCAGGGAAAAAGTGGATGGCATGTATCTGTACTGCTCCGCGGATCCGGTGATCCACGAGCGTCAGCTGGCCAGTCGGGAGATAGCCTCCGCACGTGAAGGCACCCGTGGCATCATTCTGAGCAATGATTGGGTATCCGATGAGATCAAGGCGGCCATCACTCTATTCTTCAGTTTGCTCGACGAAGACGACGACGGGTTTACGGGTGCGGGCGTGTCTGGTAAAGAAGACCTACGAAAAGGGCATCAAAATATCCAAGGCGCAGTTTGATGCGCTATCGATCAAACGTCACAATACGCTCTCACAATGGAATTACACGCTCTGAACTCGATGAGTCGGTCATGAGAAAATGTGAAGTTCTTTTGACACCAGCCCTAAGGTCAGACGCTTAGGGATAGTCTTTTCATAGTCAATAAAAATGACTGAACACCCGCACCCGCTGGATCATGGTGATCCGGCGCGGGTGTTCAGTGCTCCTGACGAGTCAGCTCGGATTGTTCAGTGCGACCTTTCAACGGCGCACTGAATGTTGCGGGCTAGTGTTTATTGGCACCGTGATAGCGCATGGGAGTTTTTACACATGCACCCACAATTGGTACTGGTGGTCAAGTCTGCTTGACAGGTGGGCCATGCTCGGCGCGTCTCGGCTAACGGGAGCCGCCGGTAGTGGACTACCTGGCTGCACCAGAATCTTCGTCTGCTGTTAATCGCCGATTAGCCAGATTCACCCAATACGCGGCGCCCGTTGCCAGTACGTCGTCATTGAAGCGATAAGTCGGGCTGTGCAGTACGCAGCCGGGGTCGGGCAGGCCAGCACCCAGCCAGATAAAACAGCCGGGCCTTTCGTTCAGCATGTAGGAGAAGTCCTCTGAGGCCATGGAGGGAAGTTCTTCGGCCAGAGCCTCGGTTCCTGTCGTGTCTCGGGCGGCAAGCAGAGCCGTTCCGGTTTCCTGCCAGGTATTGACGGTAGCGGGGTAGCGGCGATCATAGCGCAGCTGCACGTCCAGACAGTAACTGGTGGCAATGCCATCACAGATTTCCTGCATCCGACGTTCAATCATATCCTGCGTGGCAGCACTCAAGTGGCGAGTGCAGCCGCGCAAGACGGCATGGGATGGCAGCACGTTCCAGGTATCGCCACCGTGCATTTCAGTGACGGACACGACACCGGCATCCAGCGGATCCAGTGACCGCGAGACAATGCTCTGCAGTTGCATCTGCAGGCTGGCAGCGGCCGAGAGCACATCCTGACCCAGGTGGGGCATTGCTGCATGCGCGCCCTGGCCGTGCAGTGATATCTCGAACACGTCAAATGCTGCCATCTGCGGGCCAACTCGAGCGGCGAATACACCGCTTTCCATTCCAGGCCAGTTATGCAGTCCATACACTTCGTCGATGGCGAAATCACGGAACAGCCCATCCTCTATCATGGCACGGGCGCCGGCTTCACCCTCTTCAGCAGGCTGGAAGATGAAGTGAATCTTGCCGGTCGGGCCATCGTGCTCCTGCAGATAACGTGCGGCGGCGAGCAGCATGGTCATGTGGCCGTCGTGACCACAGGCATGCATGGTGCCCGCTGTCTCAGACGCATAGGAAACGTCGGCCTCCTCTTGAATGGGCAGAGCATCCATGTCTGTCCGAAGGGCGATGCATGGACCCGCTCCTCGGTCCAGCGTCGCTACGATACCAGTGCCACCGATGCCACGAACCGGTTGATAGCCGAAGGCCTGCAGGCGTTCGGCGAGAAAGTCCGCCGTACGAAACTCCTTGTAGGCCAGTTCCGGGTGACGGTGCAATTCATGCCGCCATGACTCCATGTCACCCCGCAGCTCATTGAAGTAGTCTATAACCGGTGAACTCATTGACAGTATTCTCAAGCGTCTGGTGCGTAACCGAAGGCAATGCGAGGCGTGCTGGCAGTATCGATCCAGACGCTCTTCGGGCTAGTGTATTCCATCAGGGCGTCGGTACCGCTGGAGCGTCCGAAACCCGATGAACGGGAACCGCCAAACGGTGATGACACATGGATGGCTTTGTAGCTGTTTATCCAGAAAGTACCGGCGCGCACAGCTGCTGCGACGCGGTGGGCACGACCGACATCGGCCGTCCAGACAGCGCCTGCCAGTCCGAAATCGGTATTGTTGGCGATTCTGATGGCGTCGGCTTCATCGAAAAATAGAATACTGGTCACTACCGGGCCAAAAATTTCCTGGCTGGCTGCGGTGGCATCGGGGGCCAGATCCGCCAGTATCGTGGGAGGTATGAAAAAGCCGTCGCATTGTGGAGTTTCACCGGCTATCACCCGTCCACCATCATTTTCACCGGCCTGACGAATCATCTCGCTGACGTGTCGGAACTGTCTGGCGTTGCTGATAGGACCCACTTCAGTGGACTCATCCAGAGGGTCTCCCAGCGTCAGCTTCTTCATACCCGATTCCAGCATGGCAAGAAACTGCTCCTGTACATCCTGGTGAACCAGAAGTCGCGAGCCGGCCACGCAGCTTTGGCCCGAGGCTGAAAATATCGCTGTGCCCCACGACAGGCGGCCTCCAGGTTGGCATCCGGGAAGATGATGTTGGCGGACTTGCCACCCAGCTCCAACACCACGGGCTTCAGTGCCCGGCCTGCCGAGGTGGCAACGATTCGCCCCGTTTGCGGTGAACCGACGAAGACCACCTTGCGAACGGCATCGTGGGCAATGGCGGCTTCGCCGGCAGTGGGTCCCAGCCCTGCCAGCACATTGACCAGGCCCTTCGGCAGACCTGCCTGTTCAGCCAATCGGACCAGGGCTACGCTGGTGACTGGCGTCAGTTCGCTGGGTTTGATGACCACGCCATTGCCAGTGGCTATAGCGGGAGCAATCTGCCAACCGGCGGTAAATACGGGGGCATTCCAGGGTGTGATCTGGAAGACTACACCCAATGGCTCACGCAGGGTGTAGTTGAGATGGCCCGAGGGCACCGGGATGACTTCGCCGTGCAGCTTGTCGGCCCAGCCGGCGTAGTAGCGGAACATTTCCACTACCTTTGAGACTTCTACACGACAGTCTCGAAGCGGTTTGCCAGCGACAAGAGCTTCGAGTTGTGCGAGTGCCTCCGTGTTTGATTCCACCGCTACTGCAATCGACTGCATGACATTACCTCGTGCTGCCGCGCTATAGTCCTGCTCCCAGATCTTCTGTGCATCTGCGGCACACTCACAAGCGGTGCGGGCCAGGTCGGCATCGCAGTCGGCGTATGTTGCCAGGGTCAGACGGGCGTAGGGATCCTCCAGCGTGATGGCGGCACCGCGTCCATCGCGTAGCTCTCCGCCAATCAGGCTTTGTGGCGAGGCACCGAGGCCTAGCCCCGTCATGAGTTTTTTGAACAATTTTTTGCGGTCAGACATCAGAGGTATTTCCAAACTTGAAGATTTCATTGAAGTCGGCGGTATCGGGTATGTCAGCACGACTGGCTTCCCAGATAGCGGCGATGGCTCGTGTTGCGGGAAGGTCAAGGGTGGTGCGCTCGGCCAGCGACACCGCCAGACCGACGTCCTTGCGCATTAGTCCCATGGTGAACCCAGAGTTGTATTGTTTATTCAGTATCCAAAGTGGAAAATTGACTTCGCTGACACCACTGCGTCCAGAGCCCGCGTTGATGCCTTCAAGAAGGTTTTCCAGGCTGACGCCCTGGGTCTCGGCCAGTCTCGCCATTTCACTCATCAGTGCCAGGTTGGCGGCGCACAGAAGGTTGTTGGCGATCTTTGCCGCATGGCCTGAACCGGAAGGACCGATGTGAACTGTCTTGGCTGTCAGCTGTATCAGGAGTGGCTGGATGCTGTCAATGGATGCTGCCGGGCCACCCAGCACCATCGTCATGGTGCCATTTCGCGCCCCGTTGGGCCCGCCACTGACGGGGCCATCAATGAACACATATCCAGCGTCTGCCGCTTTTGACGCGAGCTCCCGGGTAGTGTCGGGTTCTGATGTGGAGGTGTCCAGTATGATGCTGCCGCTCTGCAGCAGGGGGCCGAGATCGTGCATGACGGCTCTGACAATCTCGGCCTTTGGCAGAGAGAGAATGATGGTGGTGCATTGGCTTGCCACAGTGGCCAGATCATCGGCAACCTTGGCACCTGTGTCCGCCATTCGTGCGCGGGTCTCGGGAATCGCATCATGGCAGATGACCGATTGCCCCTGCTCCAGCAGTCTTTGCACCATGGCGCTGCCCATGGCACCACAGCCTATGATTCCGATCATGGTTTGAGTTTCCGGTTAGAATTGGAGGGTAGATTGGGAATGCTGGTCGAGCCGAGGAGCGATATCGAGCAGTAATCGGGTGTATTCGTTGGCAGGGGTGTCGAAAACCTCTTCGGATGGGCCGAACTCGACAAACTGACTATTGCGCATGACTGCAACCCGGTCAGAGACTTGCCGGACCACTGCCAGATCATGGCTGACGAACAGCATGGTCAGGCCCAGGCTTTGTTTGAGTTCCATCAACAATGCAAGCATGTCAGCCTGGATGGATACATCCAGTGCTGAGGTTGGTTCATCACACAGCAGAAATCGAGGTCGGACAGACAATGCACGGGCTATGCAGATACGCTGACGCTGGCCACCGGAGAACTGGTGCGGATGCTTTCTGGCAGCGTCGGCCGGCAAGCCCACCCGCTCCAGCAATGAAGCAACCAATCGCGAAACCTCGCGTCGACTGGCCAGGTTATGGAACAGGATAGGTTCTGCCAAAATACGATCGACCCGCATGCGTCCGTTCAATGAGGAATACGGATCCTGGAAAATGACCTGGACATCACGGCGGAAGGCCTTTCGACGGGCCTTGTTATTCAGAGCTGACAAGAGGCCATGGTCGGCAAACTCGACTTCGCCAGAGGTTGGCTCCAGCAGGCCGGTCAATAAACGGCCGAGTGTGGATTTTCCCGAGCCGCTTTCGCCCACCAGACCCAGTACTTCACCACGCCTGATGGTCAGCGCAGGGCTTTCAACGGCCCGAAATCGCTCCTTGCCGGCAAACAGTCCCGGTGTGCGGATGTCAAAATCCTTGATCAGTGGAGTACAGCTCAGGTAGTTCTCGTCCGTCGAGCTGATCCGTTCCTGCATCAACCAGCTGTCTATTTCTCCGCCACGGCTCACAGGATTGCGAAAGCGATCCTCGCGGCGGTCGATGCGGGGAATGGCTGCGATCAGCTCTCGGGTGTATACCTGTGTTGGCGCAGCCAGCAGCTCGCCGGTCGGACCACTTTCCACCAGTGATCCGTGGCGCATGACGTAAACACGATCGGCGGTCTCAGCGATGACTCCCATATCGTGCGTGACCAGTATGACTCCCAGCTGTCTGTCGCGGCAAATTCCCTTGATCAAGTCCAGCACCTGCTTCTGAACAGATACATCGAGTGCCGTGGTGGGTTCATCGGCGATGAGCAGCTCCGGATCGCCGGCCAGTGCCAGAGCGATGACTACGCGCTGACGCATGCCTCCCGAGAATTCGTGCGGGTATTGGCGCATGCGGGTAGCGGGCTCTGGAATGCCGACATCGGCCAACCGCTCACAGGCCAGCTGACGAGCGTTGCTGGTAGAGAGTCCCTGAAGTATGGCTATTGATTCAGTAAGCTGGTCGCCCACCTTCATGAGGGGATTGAGCGAGGTCATGGGGTCCTGGAAGATCATACCGATACGGCGTCCACGCAGCATCGCCATGCTGTGCACATCAAGCTGCGTCAGGTCCTTGCCGTCGAGCTGAATCTTCCCCTGACTGATCACCCCCGGATTAGACAGCAGCCCCATGATGGCATTTCCTACTGTGGATTTTCCCGCCCCACTTTCTCCGATCAGACCGACGATTTCTCCGCGGTTGACGTGCATGTCAAAGCCGTCAACGGCGATGAAATCACCAAAACGATGCGGAAAGGTGATTTGCAGGTTCTCGGTCTGCAATAGAAACGTGTTCATCGCAGCCTCGGATTCAGGAAGTCCCGGACCCAGTCAGCGACAAGGTTGAAGGCAATCACCATGATCAACAGCATGGCGCCGGGAAAGATCACGACCCACCAGATGCCGGAGAACAGATACTGACTGCCGATCTGAATCAACGCACCAAGCGACGGTTCGGTCAGTGGCGTGCCCAGACCGAGGAACGATAGCGTCGCTTCAGTCACAATGGCTACCGCTATCTGCAGCATGGCCAGAACCAGCACCGGGCTGAGAATGTTAGGTGTGATGTGGCGTAGCAGGATGGTCATTGTCGACAGACCGATAGCCCGACAGGAGGTCACGTAGTCTTGACTGCGTTGTACCAGCACCGAACTTCTGACGATGCGTGCAAACTGTACCCAGCCTGCCAGACCGATAGCCAGAATCATGATTGGCACTGCCGCCTGAGCAAACAGGTGGGCGGGCAGTGTCGTTTTCAGAATGCCATTGAACAGCAGGGCGATGAGGATCGGAGGGAAGGCAAACTGGATCTCTGCAATGCGCATCAGGATGGTGTCGGTCAGCCCACCAAAATAGCCAGACAACAAACCGACTGTCATGCCGATGAGTGCGGAGAGCGCCACCGCGCCAAGTCCGACCATCAGTGAGATCCGGCCACCGTAAAGCATGGCAGACAGGACATCGCGGCCCTGGATATCGGTGCCCAGCACAAACCTGGAATCACTGCCTGTCAACCAGACGGGAGGTAGGTTGTTGTCCATGATTGACAGGGTTGCCGGGTCGAACGGGGTATGAGGAGCGACCCAGTTGGCTAACACGCAGGCCAGCACAATGACCAGAATGATAATGGCCGAGACGACGGTGACGGGCGAGCTCAGGAACTGGAACCAGAATTCAGATCGAATACGGTCAAGCATCTCAGCGTGCACCGTGTCGAATGCGAGGATCGATCAACACATAGATCGCATCCACCACAAGATTGGCCAGCGTAAAGACAAAGCCAACGAAGATCAGGTACGCCGCCAATAGTGGTATATCGCTTTGACCGATGGCGTGCAACAGCAGAGATCCCATGCCGGGCCACTGGAATACATATTCGGTGATGATGGAAAATGCGAAGAGCGAGCTCAATTGCAGACCAATCGCGGTGACCACCGGTACCAGCGTGTTCTTGAGAGCGTGATGCAGATAGACACGCTGGGACGGCAAGCCGCGCGCCCACGCAAAGCGGATGTAATCGGTACGCAGCACCTCGAGCATTTCCGAACGTATCAAACGCAGGATGACGCCCAGTTGAAACAGACACAGCACCGCGGCCGGCATCAGCGCATGCCGTAAACCATCCAGCGTGAACAGGCTGGACTGGAAACCTGCAAACCCCGCTGCATCGCCACGCCCAAAGGAGGGCAACCAGTTGAGCCAGACAGAGAACACGAGTATCAGAAGAATGCCCAGCAGGAAGGAAGGAACGGAAACACCGATGACAGATAACGCCATGATCGTCTGAGCCATACCGCCCTTGCGGTGTATTCCGGTATAGATGCCTGCGGGAATGGCCAGCGCAAGAGACAGAACGCCCGATAAAAGAACCAGCTCTACGGTCGCCGGTAGTCTTTCTGCAATCATGGCACTGACATCACGATTGAAACTGTAGGAAATACCGAAGTCGCCCTGCAAGGCCTTCCCCACATAGCGCAGGTACTGAAAGAGGATCGGGTCGTTCAGGCCCAGTTGTTCGCGCAGTGCTTCGCGATCTGCCACCGAAGTTTCCTGCCCCACCATGGCTAACACTGGATCGCCAACGTACTGGAAGACCAAAAAGCCGACCAGAGCGACACAGAGCATGACGATGGCAGCCTGGACCAACCTTGCGATAAGTAAATACATGACGTTCCTGTTACGAAAAAGTCACTGCCATCGCTGGCCGAGACTATGGGGTGAAACGACCTGTTCTGTATTGACGACCTCAGTTGACGTTGAAGTACTCCAGTGGAAACTCGAAGGTGGGGTGCTGAACGATGTCGATATTTTCGGCGGCACCCCAGACCAGCTGCTGCACATGCAATGGTACGAGACACACATTTTCCACCATCAGTGCCATGGCTTCGCGGAGCATGGCGATTCGTGCATCGGCATCCATGGTGACCGCTGCCTTTTCAACAATAGCGTCGGCTTCGGGAACAGAACAACCAGAAATATTCCAGGCGCCCTGGCCGTTGTCCAGATCACGGCTGCCCAGAACGTTCTGGAATACATTGAGGCTGTCCATGGTAGACGGCGTCCAGCTCAATAGAAAAAATGAAGTACCAAAATCAGGGGCAATCACTTTGGGAAAGAACTGCGCCTTGGGTTGGGCAATCAGATTGACCTTCACACCAACTCTGGCCAAAAGGCTGACTGCTGCCTGGCAGATCTGGCCATCGTTGACATAGCGGTCAGTGGAACAGTCCATGGTGAGTTCAAGGCCCTCACCATAGCCAGCTTCCGCCAGCAGAGATTTCGCCTTTTCGGGATCATAGGCGAGTCTTTCCAGTGACGGGTCGAAACCGTTGACCTTGTCCATCACGTATTGCGTGGCGAGGGTAGCCTGACCTTGCATGACGCGGTCGATGATAGCCTGCGCATCGATGGCATGGGCAAAGGCCTGCCGTACCCGCAGATCCTTGAATGGATTTCCCTTGACAGGACTTTCGATGATCTGGTCGCGCCACTGGTCCATGCCGATATACATGGTTCTGGCCTCGGGTGAGGATACGACCTTGATGCCGTCAGCGGACTCAACGCGGGCAATATCCTGCAATGGCAGCGGCATGACAAGGTCCACTTCACCGGACAGCAGTGCCGAGACCAGAGTCGAGGCATTGTTGATTGGTGTGAATTCCACCTTGTCGATATTGCCAGTTTCATTCCAGTAGTCAGCATATTTCACCAGTTCGGTCTTTTCTCCCTGGGCTCTGCTGCTGACGGCAAATGGTCCGGTACCGTTGGCATTGGTGGCACTGAATGATTTTTCTTCAGCTTGCAGATTGATGGGTTCCTCTGCGCCATTGGCCTCGGCCCACTGCTTGTCGACTATCATCAGATCGAGCAAGTCATTGAGCAAGATTGGGTTGGGGGCTGTGGTGACGATCTCGATTGTCAGGTCATTAATTGCCCGGTAGCTGTCTACCGATGCCAGTACATGCTTGAAATTGGAAGACTCTTTCAGCGCTCTGTCGAAGCTGAACACCACATCCTCGGCACTGAAAGCCGAACCATCATGAAAGGTGACGTCGGGGCGCAGTTCGAAAACCCAGGTGGTGTCATTAACCTGTTCCCAGCTCTCTGCCAGCTGGCCACTAATCTGAAAATCCCGATCACGTCCAACCAGCCCTTCGTAGACATTGGCCAGAAAGTAGTTGGTAAAACTCTCGTTGTGGCTGTGCGGATCCAGACTGGTAGCATCCCCCTGAGAGGCAATGCGAATTGTGGTGGCAGAAGCCTGGGAAGCGGGGAATAGCATGAACGCCAGGACAGCAGCTGCAGTTGGAATTAGCTTCGAATGCATTGGACTGACTACCTTTAGAATGAACGTCGGATCAATATAGCCGCATTGTTTCCAGGCGAGAAGTGCATTCTTTGGAGTTTATTGTTGCGTTGGACGCAACAGGTTTTCCGCGCATCTTGCCTTTTTGGGTCGTCGCAAACTTGAATTCGACTCAGCGGAATGCCTGCAATGGCAGTTCTGAGGAAAACGCCACCATGGATCGTATGGCGTGTTCTGCCAGTCGCAGGGCGCCTTCTGGTAGTCGTCGTCCACTACGGGCCAGCATGGAGACTTCCCCGATATGCAGTTCAGGATTGCTCAGCGATTTTGCAATGATGACGCCATCGCTGATCTCGCGAGTAACGACGAAGGCGGGCAATATGGTCATGCCCAGGCCCTCGCGAACAAAGTTACGCAGTACCGTCAGCGAGTTGGTTTCAACCAGCGACTGGAAACGGATTCCGTGGAGCGCTTCTGCCTCACGAACCATTGCACCGACACCGAAGCCGGGGTTGAGTAGCGCACAGGGAACATCCGAGAGTTGCCGGATATCGAGCTGATCGGACAATCCAGCCCAGGAAGAGGAGGGGCTGACCAGCATGTCCAGCGGTTGAACGGATTCCCCGATCACGCGTATGGTCTGATCTTTCGGTGCATTGAAGGCAATGCCGATGTGTGCCTGATCATTGCGCAGGGCGTGCAGCACCGAGTCGGTGGAGCCTGTCTGTAACGAAAAAGAAAAACCGGGGTACAGGGCGCTGAATTCGGGTAAAGCATGCGCAATGAAGTCACTGACGAACCCGTCACCCAATACAATCTCGATCTGGCCACGTCGCATGCCGCGCAGAGCATCAAATTCAGACTGGATGGCTTCCAGTTCATGCTGTTGCCGCTTCAGGTGTTGCAGTAGAAGTGTGCCTGCTTCGGTAGTTCTGATACCCTTGCGACCACGCTCTATAAGCGTAATCGATAGCATCTTCTCAAGCGCCTGAATCTGGCGGCTGATGGTGGATGGCTCGATACCGATGTGTTCAGCAGCGGCCCGTATGGAGCCTTCGGCGCAGCTTGTCACGAAAGCCAGGGCCTGTTTGTGTTCGATGTGTGTCATTCGGTATCGCCCTTGTGCTGGACCTGGTATCGCGGGTGGCAAAATGACAGCATAACGTGAGATCCGGTGCTCCGTTGAGGGGGCCGGGGGTA
>RCMY010001822.1_pt1 | contig 19685 bp, 20 predicted proteins | sample 2041341 | NCBI WGS metagenome assembly RCMY01 (sample SAMN09708234, study PRJNA481090) | Marine sediment metagenome, whole genome shotgun sequencing project. | reverse complement strand
CAACGGCATGGTGCCGCCGTGGCCGGTTGGCACGAGCGGTCGAGTGGTGAGGGACTCATCCTCGTGTTCGGTCACGTCGGTCAGCGCCCGTTCGAGCAGCACAGCCCAGATGCGAATAGCCACCACAATGATGGCGAGTGTGGCCACCAACTCGATGGCTGGAACCAGCAGAGCGCCGGTGGAGGCGCGGCCAAGGGCGTCGCCAGGCCAGCCGAAGGGGGTCAGTCTGACAACGTCGGCGATCCTTGCGAGCGTCGCTAGATCGAACGACGAGCCGTAGACGATGAAGAGTTGCAAGCCGACCGCAGCAGCGCCGATCGTCAACCCAGTCAGCAGTGTGGCCAAATCGCGTGACCGCCTCTTTCGGAGACCAGATCCCAACGCAGTGAGCAACATCCGAGACAATGTCGTGGCAAAAGCAACTGTGGCGATCACCGCAAGCGCGGCCAAGAGGGCAGACGACACGCTCGGTGCTCGACTGGCGATGCCGCCGAGCGCGATGACAGCGGCGATCGGGCCGGGACCAACCAGGGCTTGCACGGCGAGGCCGGTAGCCAACCGATTGGGGTCGAGAGGGATCAGCGCCAATCGTGTGGTGTCGATGGTTTCGTCGCTGTTGCCGAAGAGGACCGGGCCGAAAGCCCAGGAGATGACGAACAAGACGCCGAGAATGGGTGTGACGATGAAGCGCTCGGAATCGTCAGCCCATCGCATGGCTTGTCCAGCGACCCCGCCGATCCCTACGGCGAGAATCGTGAAGACGACGAGCCCTGGCCCGGCAGGCGTGCGCAGCACGTTGCGAAGTAGTCGCAGCTTGAGCCGGACGAAGAGTCCAATCAAGGAGTGAGCCAATCGAGATCGACCGAACTGTCAATCGCACCGACGGTTTCAACGAAGACGTCTTCGAGTCGCCGGCCGTCGCACAGTTCGGCGGTGGCGCCCTTGGCCACGACGTTGCCCTCGTGCATCACAGCGACGTGGTCGCAGAGTCGTTCGACGACCTCCATCACGTGGCTCGAGAACACCACCGTTGCCCCTCCAGCCACCAACTGTTCCAGCAGGTCGCGGATCAGACGCACCGAGAGCGGGTCGACCGATTCGAACGGCTCGTCGAGGAACAGCACCCGGGGTCGGTGCAGGACTGCGGCCCCGAGAGCGATCTTCTTGCGCATGCCAGCGGAATAGTCGATCACCAACCGGCCGCTCGCCTCTTGGAGCCCGAGGAAGCCGAGGAGTTGCTGGCCCCGATGGTCGGCCTCATCTCGGTCGAATCCGCGAAGGAGCGCTATGTATTGCAGCATCTCTCGCCCGGTCAGCCGTTCGAACAGCCTGAGGTCCTCGCCGACCACGCCGATGCGCGTCTTGAGCTCGCGAGGATCGCTCCAGACATCGATGCCGTCGACCACGGCGACGCCAGCGTCGGGCCGCAGCAAGCCCGTGGTCATCTTCAGCGTGGTCGATTTGCCCGCGCCGTTGGGACCGACCAGGCCGAAGAAGGTCCCGACGGGAACCTCGAGGTCGACCGACTCGACAGCAACTTTCTTGTCGAAACGCTTGTGCAGGCCACGAAGGGAAACAGCGCTGGCCGGCGGAACCGCCTCGGTCACAGGTTGGAGTCTCGCAACGTGGCGTAGCGAGGCTTGATGATCTCGTTGATGATCTTCAGCCGCTGCTCGAACGGCCAGAACGCGCTCTTCATGGCGTTGAGCGTCAGCCACTCCATGTCGCTGATCCCATACCCGAAGGCCTCGTGCAGCTTGGCGAACTCGTCCGAGAGTTGGACGTTGCTCATGAGCCGATTGTCGGTGTTGACCGTGACGCGGAATCGAAGGCGACGCAGCAGCCCGATTGGGTGTTCGGCGATCGACGGTGCAGCACCGGTGTTGACATTCGACGTTGGGCACACCTCGAGCGGAACGCGCGTGTCTCGAACGAACGCGGCGAGACGGCCGAGTTCGGCTCGGCCCTCGTCGTCGACCGTGATGTCGTCGACGATGCGCATGCCATGGCCCAGGCGTTCGGCACCGCAGTAGCTCAGCGCTTCGTGAATCGAGGGGAGACCGAAGGCTTCACCGGCGTGGATGGTGATGTGGAAGTTCTCGCGCATGCAGAGTTGGAAAGCATCGAGGTGGCGAGTCGGGGGAAAGCCAGCCTCGGGACCGGCGATGTCGAAGCCGACGACGCCTTCATCGCGATGCCGTATGGCCAGCTCGGCGATTTCGTAGCTGCGAGCTTCTTGCCGCATCGCCGAGCAGATGATGCCGATGGTGAGATCCGTGCCCGCTGCCCCAGAGCGAATGCCACGCAGCGATGCCTCGACGACTTCGTCGAGCGAGAGCCCCTTCTGCATGTGTTGTTCAGGAGCGAAGCGGACCTCGGCGTAGACGACCCCGTCGTTGGCGAGATCCTCGGCCGCCTCATGGGCGGCCCGCTCGATTGCGTCGGCAGTCTGGGTGACGCCGACCGTGTGAGCGAAGGTCTCGAGGTAGAGCTCGAGCTTGTTGCGGTCGGCGCCGCGACGCACCCACGCTGCCAGCTCATCGGCGTCGGTGGTCGGGAGATCGGTGTAGCCGGTCTCGGCCGCGAGCTCGACCACGGTTTCTGGGCGCATGCCGCCATCGAGGTGATCGTGGAGGAGCACCTTCGGGGCCTTGACGAAGATCTCTGGTGCAAGTTCAGCCATGCCACAGCCTAGGACTTCAGCGAATAGGCGCAGCACGCAGTTCGACAACGCGTCGATTCCGAGGAATCAACGCGGCAGAAAGCGCCCACCATCGATTCCTCTGGCGGGTCGGCGAACGGGCCGTGGCGCTAGGTTCGACATTGTGGATGCTGAACGGAACAGCGAAAGGCATCAACCCATCGGCGCCGATGAGTTGAACGACGTGACGGTGATCGGGTTCGACGCTGATGACACGCTCTGGGAGTCCGAGTCGTTTTTCGCTGTGACCGAGGAGCGCCTTGTTGCGCTGCTGGCCCCGTGGTGTATGTCGGCAGACGTGTCCGCCGCCCTCATAGCGACCGAGCGGGCCAATCTTTCGCACTTCGGCTACGGCGTGAAGGGTTTCACTCTGTCGATGATCGAGACGGCGATCGAGCTCACTGAGGGAGCGATTCCGTCCAACGCACTGGCCGAAATCATTGGCTGGGGCCGAGAGATGATGGCGCACCCAGTCGAGGTCATCGATGGTGTGATCGAGGTGCTTGACACCCTCGGCTCAGCCTTCCGGCTGGTCCTGATCACGAAGGGCGATCTCTTCCATCAGGAGTCGAAGGTGGCCGAGTCCGGGTTGGCCGATCGATTCGAGACGGTCGAGATCCTGAGTGAGAAAGACGAGCGTTCGTACCAGCGCGTGCTTGATCGATTGGGAGTCGAGGCACGTCAATTCGCCATGGTCGGGAACTCCGTTCGATCAGACATCGATCCGGTCGTCGCTATCGGCGGAAACGGCATCCACATTCCTCACGCGATCACGTGGGCGGTTGAGCAGGCGACCGGCGAAGCCGACGCTGCGACGGGCTGGACCACGCTCGAGTCGATCCGTCAAGTGCCAGGGTTGCTCGGCATCAGCTGATCTTGGCTCAAACAGAAACGGCGTAGACCACCCAGTTTGACTCGTAGCTCCGCTCGGAACGGTCGAACTCGCCGCCGCAGGTCACCAGCCGAAGAGTGGGTTCCTCGCTCGTTCCGTAGACCCGCTCGGTCGGGAAGGAGTCCTTGTCGTAGAGGCCCTTGTCAACGACGGTGAAGCTTTGTTCGCGACCGAGGTCGTCGATCACGATGATCGAGTCGCCAGGCTCCAGCTCCTGAAGTCGGAAGAAGACTGCAGGGCCGTTCTGATCGTCGACGTGCCCGACGATGACGGTCGGCCCCTCTTCGTCTGCGACAGTCCCGCCGGCCCACCACCCGGCCATGTCGAAGTCGGTCGGCGTCTCGAGCGCTCCATCGGGGGTGAGGCCGAGGTCGATGATCTGAGCATCGACGTCGATCGTGGGCATGACCACCCGGCGCGGGGGAGACACAACTGGTCGCAACTCGGTGGTGTCTGACGCGGTGGTGTCTGACGCGGTGGTGTCTGACGCGGTGGTGTCTGACGCGGATGCTGGCCAGGAAGCTGCACTTCCGACGTCGACGCCGAAGCGGGGGACTCCATTGTTGCCAGCCGGCTGTGGAGGCGACGGCACCGTTGCCCGTGGTGCCTCAGATGTAGCGGCTCGATCCGTCGTTGAGCCACCGGCTGCACACAGGGCGGCCGCCACGAGAATCGCGACGGCCGCCCGATGGCGAGCGGATGAGATCACGCCTGGCGACGACGCACACCCGTGGCGACCGCGAGGGCGCCGGCTCCTGCGGCGACGATCCACAGAGTTGAAGTGGAACGTGCCGAAGTGGAGTCATCTGGTGCAGTTCCGCCAGCTCCTGCGGCCACTGAGCCGGTCGGCGTCACGCCGGCGGCGACCAGTGTGGCGCAGCCTGCCGGAATCGTGGCTTCGAGCGGGAGTGATTCGTCGAGCGAGCTCGGAGCGTCGCCGTCGTACTCGCCGCTGCCATCCAAATCGATCCCGTGGACGACGACGATCATGTTCTCCAGGTCGTTGGTGAGTTCCTCCGGCAACTCGATCGTGCGGCTGTATTCGTAGCTGCCGCCGCTCGCGACGGGAAAGCTCGTGATGGCGAGGGCATACGACGCGTCGGTCGGACCTTCGGTCACCAACGAGGCCTTCACTGTGCCGTAGGAAGGAACACCCTCGACGGTGCTCACCAATCCGTCACCGTCGACGTCGAGGGCTACGGTCGGACAGACGTTCTCGGCTCCGAACTCACCGTGGAAGTGTTGGGCGTGCACCAGGTCGACCACGCCGTCGATGCTCAGGGTGACCTCGGCGCTGGTGCCAGTGAGTGACACGCTCACCTCACCGCTGAGCCCCGAGTCGTTGAGCTGGCCGAATGTGCCCGTGAACTCTTGTGTGTCCTGGGCTGCTGCAGGCGATGCAGCGACCAGAGTGAGCGCTGCTCCAGCTGCCAAGCAGCGAAAAAGGTCACGGCGAAGCGAAGACGATTCGGTGTACATGATGAGGTCCCTCTCTTTGAGACGGCGACGTGTTCGAACGCCGTCTTGTCTTGCTTGCAAGCTAGAGCAGATGTTGGGCGGGAGGCGACCCGTCTGCCGATCCTTGGACGTCATGACTGGGCGATCGGAATGTCGCGATCAGACCGAGGGGCCCGTCGTGAGGCACGATGGAACGTGTGACCGACGCCCGTGAGATCGAGTTCCTCGACACTGTCGGGTCTCGGGACTCCGATGTCGAGGCCGTCATCAGTGCCTTCTCGCCCTGGCGTTGGCTGGCTGTCGGGGCCATGCTCGTGGTGTGCGTCTGGGTTGTCACGTCCGCCGGCGCCGACACGGTCCCGGAGGAACCAGCCGCCGACACGCTTCCAGATGAGCCTGCCGCCCGCATTCCAGTCGAGCCCAGGCCGCCAACGTCAGCGCCCCACGTCATCGACGCCTGGCCGAGTCCTCCCACCGAACGCGATCCGTTCGTCGTCAGCGTTCCCGGTCCGACGGAGTTGCCCTCCGAGGTCCAGAAAGAGGCGCTCCGGGCCACCACCATCGTCTACGTCAACACGGCGGGCGATCCAACCGTTGTCTCGTTCGAGACCGGCGATGTGGCCGAGGTCAGCGTCGCGGCGACTCGTGTCCACGAGACCTTCGCTGTCGAGGCTGGTCGTGTCGTAACGCTCCAGGGGGCGAACGCAGCGCTTGTCGATGCCTTGGACCGAGCGATCATCTTCCACACCTACCGAGATGTCGACCGGCCAGGCGTCGGCACGATGGGGGACGAGCGCGGCATGGGGCGAGGGCCCGAGCTCTGCCTGTCCGGCTCGACCTGCGCTCGACCGGGACTCGGACTCGAGCGGACAACCAGTGGCGGCTTGGTGGCCGAACGCTTCGATCCGGAGCGGCACTGGGCGATCGACGAACTGCTCAACGGTTGGGAGCCGATCGATCGTTGGCTCGTCAGTGCCGATGGCTACCGAATTCCCGCTCCCGTTGGCGTGGCGTGGGTGATGTGGGTGATCGGCCCGCCGGAGCGCGGCTCGTCGTCATCGAGTGGGCTCCTTTGACCCAGCCTCGGCGGGGCGGTGCTGGCGCTCAGGACCTCGATGGGTGTCGCTCAGCCCTCGGCGAGGCGTGACGAATCGAAGCCGCCTGGCAGGATCTCGGCCACGGTCCGGATCGTGCCGTCGCCATCGACGAGACACTCGGGTCCGCCCTGTTCCAAGAGCAATTGGCGGCACCGGCCGCATGGCATGCAAGGTTCGCCAGAACCGGAGACACAGACCATCGCCACGAGTCGACCGCCGCCAGATCGATGCAGTTCGGAGACGAGCCCGCACTCGGCGCAGAGGCCGAGTCCGTACGACACATTCTCGACGTTGCATCCGGTGATGATCCGCCCATCATCGACCAGGGCAGCCGCACCGACATGGAAATTCGAATACGGGGCGTAGGCGCGGGACGTGGCCTCGATGGCTGCGGTTCGCAATTCGGCCCATGGGATCTCTGCGGCGGTCTTGTCGCTCATGCCTGCTCCTGTTCGGTTGCTTCGTGCCTAGCTGTCTGGTGCCTAGCTACTTGGTGCCGTAGATGCGATCGCCAGCGTCGCCGAGTCCGGGGACGATGTACGCGTTCTCGTTGAGCCGTTCGTCGAGTGCTGCCAACGTGATCGGCACATCGGGATGGGCGTCGTGGACAGCGGCGACGCCCTCGGGACAACCGATGATCGAAATCAGCATGATCTGCTGCACGCCTGCCGTTTTCAAGTGATCGATCGCGGCGGCAGCGCTGCCGCCGGTTGCAAGCATCGGGTCGACAAGGATGACCGAACGATCAGCGATGTCGGCGGGCAGCTTGTTGTAGTACTCGACTGGCTTGTGGGTGTCTGGATCGCGGAAGAGCCCGACATGGCCGACTCTGGCGGTGGGCAGGAGGGTCAACATGGCGTCGACCATGATGAGGCCAGCCCTGAGGATGCCGACGATCACGGGCGTGTTGCCAGCCAGTTGTCGCCCCTCGGTCGTGGTCACCGGTGTGGTGACCGGCCGGGACTCGGTGGGAAGGTCGCGAAGCGCCTCGTACGCAGTGAGGAGAGTGATCTCCTCGCACAGTGCTCGGAACTCCGGCGAGCCGGTGCTCTCGTCTCGGAGGAGCGTGATCTTGTGATCGACCAGCGGGTGGTTGATGACGGTGAGTGCTGGGCTCGAGGTGGGTTGTTCGCTCACAGGTGTCTCCGGTTCATGAGGGCTGCTTCGGCTCGTCGTGCCATGTCTCTGGCTTGTTCGATGTCGTCGCCGAGAGCGGTGACATGGCCGAGCTTGTGGCCGAGAATCGGACGTTTGCCGTAGAGGTGGACATGGACACCCTCAACAGCGAGGGCCTCGGCGAGGTGGTCGGTTGGATCGACGCCGTCGGGCCCGCCAACGACGTTGACCGTGACGGCAGCCGGTGCAAGAGCCCAGGTGGGGCCGAGGGGAAGGTCGAGCAGACCGCGCACGTGGTTCTCGAATTGCGATGTTGGTGAACCCTCGATGGTGACGTGGCCAGCGTTGTGAGGGCGAGCGGCGACCTCGTTCACGACGAGTCCGTCGGTGGTGAGGAACAGTTCGACGGCGAAGAGGCCAACGGCATCGAGCTCATTCGCGATCTTGGTCGCGATTTCCTTGGCCTCAGCGGCGATGCGGTGCCCGACCGGGGCGGGTGAGCGAATTTCCTGCACGGCACCGTCGCTCTGGATGACTTCGGTGAGCGGATAGCAGCGACTGCTGCCGCCAGGCCGCCGCACGACGAGGGCGACGAGTTCTTTGACGATGGGCTGGAAGTTCTCCGCCATCAGGGTCCGCCCGGCTTGTTCGGACATCACCCGCATCGCTTCGGCCTCGTTTTCGACGATCCACACGCTGCGTTCGTTGCCACGACCGGCCCTGACTGACTTGAGGACGACGGGAAAGTCGAACACCGTCGAGAAGTCCATGAGATCGTCTGGCCCACGAAGCTCAGCGAAGACGGGAACCGGGAAGCCACGGTTGAGGAGCAGGCGCCGCTGGTGCAGTTTGTCGAAGGCGGCGCGAAGCGTTTTGGTGCCAGGGCGGATGGTTGCCCCGGATTCTTCGAGCCGCTCGAGGAGGCCGATGTCGATGCGCTCGTGTTCGACGGTGAGCACCTCGCAGGACTCGGCGAAGGAATAGATGGCGTCAGGGTGACGGTAGACGGTGTCAGGCGAGGCCATCGCAGCAGAATCGTCAGACTCCTCGGCGAACAGCCGGGGCGTGATACCGAGTTTCACCGCGGCTTGGTGCGTCATGCGGGCGATTTGGCCAGACCCGATGATGCCGAGGCGATACAGAGCAGGCAGGTCGCTGGACACGCTGAGAGAGTAGTCGAGACACGATCCAGCTCCGCGATGCTTGATCGACTCGCCCGACCTGTTCGGGTAGCGATGTCACAGGGCGCTGCCATCATGTTCCTCTCAGTGGCCCCGGCCCTCGCCTCGACGTCTTTCCGAAACGAGTGGTCATGTCAGAGCTGTCTTCCTACGTTCAGCGTTCTTCTCATGCGGTGTTGTCCACGAGCGACCTCGCCGCCATCCAGCGCCAGGTCCGCCGAACCCCAAGCGGTCGACACGGCCCGGTGATCGACTTTGAGCTCCGGTCAGAAGGTCCGGTGTTCGGGGCCGTGCCACTGCGGGCCTTTCCCGTGTTGTGGTCGAGTTGGTCATTGTCAGCTGATGCCGTCGGGCTTGGGCTCTGCCTGCCGGTCGAGGGCGCCGGTCACCTCGGTGTGGCGATGAATCGCTGGGGTGACGCCACGTGGTTCTCGATCGACGATGGCCGGGCGTGGGGAGACACCCCACCTGCGTGCCAGCTGCTCGATGACGTGTGCCGTGTTCGGTTGGGCCTGCCGACGGAGCCTCCGGACCGCTTGCCTGATTGGTACTGGCTTGGGCAATGGCTGGCAGATGTGGTCGACACTTCTGCTCCCGACGGCTGGGCTTCTGACGATCGGCTCTGCGATGTCATCACGGTGGCAACCGCTCACCCGGCCGTCGCCTCCGATGAGCTTCGGGATCTCGACATGGATGGCTTGGCTGGCTTCGTGGTGGAACGGCATCGAGAACACGTCCGCGTCGCTGACTGGAGCTGCATCCATCTCGACGCGATGGAGGATGCGGAGCATCCTTTCCACGAGTTGGCTGGTGTCCTCGATGTCGGAGCGTTCAGCCGTTGGGTCAGTGCTGCCTCGCCACCGCTCAGCGACCTCGCTTCGGCGTTGATGGCGAGTTGTACGCCGCTCGGTCTTCGACTGCTCGGGTCGGTGATTGCGGACACGGTGCTTCGTCAGCGCATGGAACCTTGACTGGAGCCGGGGGATTCCGGTCCCGGTCGCGGCCCGGCGACAACCCCCTCTACGCTGCCTCGAATGCCTGGCCGCCCGTCGCCTGAACCGCCGAATCCGCGGCGCCGACTTCTCATTGCCCTTGGCTTCGGCGCGGCCACAGCGGCGATCGGTCGCAGCCTGCCCAGTGACGACGCCGAGATCATCGATCTCGGCCCGGCGGCGGCGCCGACGACCCCCGGGGCAGAGTCGGGCACAGAGCCGGGCGAGGCATCGACGCCTTCGAGTACCGAACCGACAGCCAATCTGACCGAGCCACCCTCGTTGCCAGACGCCGGGCCCGAGGTCGACCTTGCCGTTCACGTGTTCGATGTCGTGATTCGTGGCGGCCGCGTGATCGACCCGATGTCGGGGTTCGACGGCGTGCTCAATGTCGGTCTCAACGCCGGAGTGATCACGGCCATCACAGCGGGTTCGCCCCTGCCGGCCGAAGTAGAGATCGACGCCACGGGCCGCGTGGTCAGTCCCGGCTTTGTCGATATTCTTTCGTACGAGCCGAACCCATTTGGCGTGTGGACCAAGGCCGCCGACGGGGTGACGACGAATCTGGCGATGCACGGTGTCAACAACTACGCACCAGCGTTCTTCGAGCGATACGCCGGCAACTCGCCGATCAACTTCGGCGGGGCGTTTCACCAACATTTCATGCGCGGCCAGGACCTCAAGGCCCGCCCTGACGTGGTGCTCGACGACGCCCAGGTCACTGCCTTCGCCGAGCTGGCCAGGCGCAGCATTGGTGCCGGGTTCGCCGGTGTTGCGTTCTCGCCGGAGTACTCGCCAGCGACGTCCGCAGCCGAGATCGACGCACTTGCCGCTGTCGCAGCGGACTTCGGCCACGATGCGTTCTTCCATACGCGCAGCAGTGATCCGGCCACCAGCCTGGCTGGTGTGACCGAAGCGCTGGATCTGGGGCGCCGCACTGGCATTGGTGTGCACATCTCGCACTTCCACAGCACCGGCGCCACGAATCACATGGGCGCGGCCATCGCCGCGATCGAGGCAGCGCGCGCCGACGGGGTCGATGCGACCGCATGCGTCTACCCGTATGACTTCTGGGCCACGACGCTGCAGAGCTTCCGTTTCGTTGGAGATTGGCAAGCCCGATACGGCCTCAGCTTTGAGGATCTGCAGATCGCTGGCACCTCGACCACGCTGACCGCCGACTCGTACAACGCGGCGTTCAGCGACAACAAGCTCGTGGCTGCTCTGTCATCGATCGATCAGGCCGAGATCGACCTTGCCCTTGCTCAGCCGTGGGTCATGCTCGGCTCCGACGCCATCCTCGAAGCCGACCTGAACAACCACCCGCGGGCAAGCGGCACCTTCAGCCGGCTCCTCGGTCGGTACGTCCGAGATCGCGGCGTGCTCAGCCTCGTCGATGCTCTCGCCAAGATGACGAGCCTTCCGACCCGCCGCGTCGAAGCCATGATCCCTGCGATGCAACGCAAGGGCCGTCTCCAGCGTGGAGCGGATGCCGACATCACGATCTTCGACCCTGCCACCATCATCGATCGGGCCACGATCGAAGCACCGGGCACATCTTCGTTGGGCATCGATCAGGTTTTTGTGAACGGGCGTCGAGTCATCGCTGACGGCGAAGCTCGACGAACAGTGTTTCCTGGGCTGCCGCTCATCAGCGGCTGAAGGCCCTTGTCCGGTCAGTGACCGAGTGTCCGGTCAGTGATCGAGTGAGGCGCCGAGCGAGGCGCGGACCTGATCACACAGTTGCTCCTGGCACGACCCTTCAGCCGTGAGGCCATCCACCAACGACTGCACTACGTGCATCATGAACGGATGATGGGCGGCGAGCTCCTCTTGAGTAGCGCGCTTGGCCAAGTCGGTGGAGCGCAAGCAGCGGTCGAGACCGTGCAGCAGGTATTCGGCGGTCTCGCATTCAACGTTCTGCGACCAGCGGAATTCCGGCTCGCCGAGGGCAGCGTCGCGTTCGAACACATCAATGACCTGTGTGCATTGGTCGAGGAAGTCCGAGGTGGCAACGCCATCGAGATCAGCCGGATCAACCCGCAACTCGCAGATCATTCGGCGGACGAAACGTGCCCACTGCTGTACTTCCCCGGCGGCGACGGGACCCAGTTCCAAGAGCATCGGGAGGCAGAGTACTGAGGCGTTCGCCCGTTGTCGCCTCCGAACGCATGTCAGTTTCGAGACAGCCCTCGACTGAGGCCTTGGCGGTACTCGTCGTCGCAACCAGTCACCGATGGGTCACTGGCTGATGGGTCACTCGTTGATGTCGCTCGTTGATGTCGCTCGTTGATGTCGCTCGTTGATGTCACTGGCCGACGCTGCGACGCTGGCCGGTTGCGGCGATGACGTCATCGAGTGGCGGGGTCCAGTTGGCCGGAGCAGGCATCCTGTCGATCAACTTCTTGGCTTGTCCCCATCGCCGTTCGGCCAACACCCGGGCCAGACGTGCGTCACGCGCCGGTTCGGGAGCGGTGCTGGCTTCGGATGCCGGCGTCAGTGCCTCGGGGTCCAGTTTGCTCCGGATTGGTTTCCACCACCGCGCGCTTGCGTCGTAGACCCGTCGAAGTTCGAGATGGCGATGGCTGTACCAATCGCTGCACCAGGGGTGTTCGAGGCCTTCGAGGGCGCTTGTCGGTGCCGGGCGATGATCGGCTCGGAGACGGATGCCAGTTTCCAGCCCATTCGTTCTTGCTCGATCGACGATGAGAGGGAAGTCGAGAATGGATCCCTGCCAGGTGACCACGATGCCAGGCGGCAGGACCGCGATCCGGTGATCGACGAGGTGGAGTACCTCGCCCTCGTCGCCTTCGTAGACCTCTTCGCCAGCTGGGGTGCTGATCACGATCTTGGTGATGCGATGACGCGCGCGATCGATGGTGGTCGCCATTGCATTGGTGGAGAGGTCAAAGCCATAGATGGGCGGGTGAGGCACCGTGGAACTCCCGATGTGGCTGGTCGCAGAACGAGGACAAACTAGGCGCGCTTTCCGCTGTCACCGGTGGACACGTGCCGACTTTCTGAGCGGCGTCCTGATTTCATCGGCCCAGCAACCTCATTCGGAGTTGGCCGACGAGGGGACCTTGCCCCTTGTGGAGCGCTCCTCCAGCGTCGGAAAGAGCCACCCATGTCGCCCGATCGACTTCGGGAAATAGTTGCTTCTGTCCGGACCGGGGCGGCCACTCCAGCTCGACCATGCTGCGGTGTTCGTCGTTGGGCTGGATGATGTCTGCGTCGAGATCGCCCTCGATGGCGAAGGCGTGGAGCTGTTTCTTGCCGGCTCGGAACGGGTCGAGCGTGAGGATCTCGCCCTCGGGAACGGGCAGCCCGACCTCCTCGAGGAACTCGCGGAAGGCTGCATCTGCGGGCGTCTCGGTGGCCGGATCGAACTCACCCTTCGGGATCGACCACGCGTGTTCGACCTTCTTGGCCCAGAACGGACCGCCAGGATGGACGAGGAAGATCTCGATGCTGTCCTCGAGTGGCCTGCCAGAGCATCGTCGCCAGACGACGACGCCGGCAGTGGAGGTGGGCGCGTGCCCAGAACGTCCCGCAGCTGGAGCCATCCTCCGAAGCTACCTTGGCACCATGACCACGAACCTCACCATCGGTGTGCTCGGCGCCGCCAGGATTTCTCCGCCTGCATTGCTGCAGCCAGCCGCCGACACCGACGGCGTCGCAGTGACGGCCATCGCGGCAAGGGACCGATCCCGAGCGCAAGCACAAGCCGACGAGTTCGGGATTTCGCAGGTGTTCGGGTCCTACGGCGAGGTGCTCGCCAGTGATGTCGATGCGATCTACAACCCACTGCCGATCAATCTGCACCGTGAGTGGACGCTGAAGGCGCTCGCCGCGGGCAAGCACGTGCTGTGCGAAAAGCCCTTCGCTTCGAACGCCAGTGAGGCCAGGGACATGGTGGCGGCCGCTGACGCTGCGGGCTTGGTGTTGGTCGAAGCGTTCCACTGGCGTTACCACCCTCTGGCCGCACGTATCGCCGAACGGGTGAGTGAAGTCGGATCAATGCAGCACATCGAGGCCGACTTCTCGGTTGAGATCGCGCCAGAGGACGATGTCAGGCAGAGCTACGAACTTTCCGGCGGCGCCTTGATGGACCTCGGTTGCTACCCGGCGCAGTGGATCCGCTTCGTCGGCAACGGCGAACCGACTGTCACCTCAGCAACGATGGTGCAGGGCCGACCCAATGTGGACATCACCACGACGATCGACATGGTGTTCGCCGATGGTGTGACGGCCCAGCTGTCGACGGGCATGCAGCCTGGTGCCGAGCGAGGAGCGTCGCTCACTGTTTCCGGCGATGCCGGGGTGCTGCACGTGGTGAATCCGATTGCCCCGCACCACGGACATCAGCTCACGTTCACGCCCACGGGCGGGGAGCCTCAGAACGAAGTTGTCGAGGGCCGAACCACCTACCACCACCAGATCGAGGCGTTCCGAGCCGCTGTGGTCGATGGTGTTGACGTTCCGACCGGCGGTGCTGACTCGATTGCCACGATGGAGCTGATCGATGCTGCGTATCTGGCCGCTGGCCTGCCGCTCCGTGGTTTGTAGCTGAGAGTCAGATCGGTCGAGTTCAGTAGACGATCTCAGCCCTCCTCCCTCGGGGATCGACCTGATCGCCCAATCTGCGATCGGTCCGGGTGACGATGTGGCGAGCGGTGACCGCGAGGGCGATGGCGTCGAGTAAGTCGACCAGCGGAGCGACCTTCGATCCAAGCGCACGGTCGAGGTCCTCGGCATCGAAGCGCCGCGATGCGCGAAGTAGCCCAGTCCGTAGGGCCCTGCCTTCGTCGGTCGACTTGGCGTGGTCGAGCGGTATGTCTCCCTGAAGGCGCACGAACGCACATTCGGGGTGGGCCTCGGCAACAGCAGGTTGATCCGTGGCCTGGATCAACGCATCGAGTTCCCGGATCTTCGGCATCAGATTCCAGGCCTGCTTCGAAAGCGACGTGCCGCAAGCGCTCAGGGAGCGGGTTCGAGCGTCGTCGTAGTCGACGGCTTCGAGCGTTGCCAGCAGCGGTGTCGGAAACACTGAGGAGCGTCGCGGTCCGAGGAGCTTGCGAGCCTCGACGTCAGCGGTCCTCGGATGTTCGTTGATCAAGCCGATCGGCATGTCGATCGCCAGAGCGCTCAGCGTGCCTTCGCGCACCCTCGCAATCGTGGTGTCGAGTGTCTCGACGAACGCGACCTCGAGATCGATCAACACTTCCCCGGTCACCCTTGCGGTGGCGACCGCCCACCCTTTCGGGCAGCCGTCGACGCCGGCGATCAGCACGAGCTTGCTGTCAAGACCGACTCCGCTCGAGCGGAGTCCCCATCAGCACAGTTCCTCGATCAGAGGTCATCGATGAGCTTGAAGACCTCGGCCATCTCGACGCCCGTGGCTGCACCAGCGGTCGTGAGCTTGCCCTCGACCCTGGCGCGGAATGCGCTGAGTTCGTCAGAGTCCTTGGCCTTCATCGTCGATTCGAATTGGCTCTCGTGGGCAAGGAGCGCGGCGTACTTCTGCTCGAAGAATCCGGTGACGTCCTCGACGTGGTCCGGCTCGTCGGCCTCCCACAGCAGCAGGCTGTCTGGCCGATGATGGGGAAGATCCTGCTCGGGGAAGAACTTGGGGTCGCGGGCGGCGACGATGCCATCGGTGGCAAGCCAGCCGGCGTTCCGGTGGTCGGGATGCAGGCGGTACCGCTTCCACGGATCGTGTCCGAGGACAACTGTCGGCCGGAGCTTGCGAATCCAGTACGCCACTTCCCAACGCTGACGCAGGGTCGAGTCGAGTTCACCGTCTGGCCATCCGAGGAAAACGACTTGGCCGGTGGCGCCGAGTGCGGCGGCGGCGGCCCGTTGTTCGACCTGGCGGGTGGCCACCAACTGTGCCGTGTCGGCGTTGGGGTCCCACGTGCCTTTCGAGCCGTCGGTGCACACCAGTGCACTGACCTCGCAGCCGTCGGCGGCCCACTTCGCAAGTGTGCCCCCGCATCCGAAGTCGACGTCGTCTGGGTGTGCGCCGATGGCAAGGGCGCGTGCCGGTGTCGCCAGCTCGCGGCTGGCGACCGTGATCTCGAGCGGCGCTGGTGTGAGCGGGTTCTGGGCAGCGGTCATGAAGTGGCATCTCCTGCGGAAAAGAGTTGGGGATCGTTCGCTGTATCAACCGGGGCCTGGCCAAGCAGTTCTGGGTCAAGCACAGCCAGATCCTCGGGGACGTCAACGTCCCATCCGAGATGCTCATCGACGATGGTCTCGAAGGGAAGCCCGACCCGGTCGGCCTCAGCTTGGTGGGCGGCGGCAGACCCCGGCCCGTAGTGGAAGGTGAAGTCGCGACCGAGCGGGATCGACATCACGTTCGATCCGTCATTGCGACGGTCAGGGACCAGCACCACGCGATCGTCGGCGATGTCGAGGAAGGTGAGGTCAGTGGCAAGGGGAAGGTCGGCGTGAGCAATGATTGCACGGTCGAACCCTCTGGCGAGGAGGTGCTTGGTGCCATCCTCTATGGCGCCGTTGAGCCCGCGAGGAGCGCGCCAGATCACGTGTGCCCCGTTCGCTCTGGCGAAGTCAGCGACGGTGTGATCGCCACACACGACCCAGACAGTGAGCTGTCGGGCGGCTGCGATCACCGTCGCGGCCATGTGCTCGGCGAGTGCCGCTCGGCGAGCGGGTTCGACCGCCGCGGAGAGGCGGCCCTTGGCCAAGTCGAATGACTTGATCGGAATGAGAACAGCGCCGGGCACGGGCGCATCGTAGCCAGCAGTCTCGTGGTCATCGGTGGGACGGCATCGCCTCGGTGTGGCACCCTTGGCTGATGACGCAGCCTGCCTCCGACCTCGACCAGACCGAAGCGCCGATTCGGGTCACCGTTCTTGGTGGTGGTTCGTGGGGAACGACGGTGGCGCACCTCTGTGCCCACAACACTCCGACCGTGCTGTGGGCCCGAGATGAAGCAACCGTTGCTGGGATCAACGAGCGGAACGAAAACACAAAGTATTTGGCCGGTTACGCGCTGCATCCCGATCTCGTGGCAACGACCGACTTCGCTGCCGCCGTGGCCAACACCGATCTGTTGGTGATGGGGGTTCCAACTGGTGCGTTCAGGGAGACAGCCAGGCTTGCTGCGGTTCATCTTCGCCCGTGGGTTCCCGTGGTCAGCTTGGCCAAAGGGTTCGAGGCGGGATCGCATCTGCGCATGACGCAAATTCTCGAACAGGAACTGCCGAGTCGGCCCTTGGGTGTGTTGACGGGGCCCAACCTCGCGAAGGAGATTCTCACCGGCGACACGGCTGGCGCCGTCATCGCCCTTTCGGAACTCCACATAGCGGAGCGTCTGCAGGCGATCTTCACCACGATCAACTTCCGAGTGTTCACGCACCACGATGTGATTGGTTGCGAGCTCGGTGGTGCGTTGAAGAACGTCTATGCCGTCGCTGCAGGTGTCGTCGAGGGTGGCGGCATGGGCGACAACGCTCGAGCCACGCTGATCACTCGCGGGCTCGCTGAGTTGATCGCGCTGGGCACGAAACTCGGTGGTGAGCCACTCACGCTGGCCGGCCTCGCTGGCATGGGTGACCTCGTCGCCACATGCATCAGTCCGCAGAGCCGTAACTCTCACGTCGGTCGTGAGCTTGGTCAAGGCAAGTCAATCGACGACATCCTCACCGAGATGGATCAGGTTGCCGAAGGCATCAAGGCCGCGAAAGTGGTGAAAGCGTTGTCCGTTGAACACGACGTCGAGATGCCGATTGCCGACGTGGTCTATCGGGTGTGCTGGGAGGGTGAGCGAACGATGCGAGCGTTCGGTTCCTTGGTGCGGAGCAGCCACGGGCACGAGTGATGGTCGCTGCCGACGCCTGGCGTCGGCCCAAAACTGTTCCAGCGGACGTAGATTGCCTGCATGCCTGATGGTCTGTCACTCGGACCTCGCTCGGTCGAACGTCCAGCCGATGCTGGGTTCACTTTCGTAGCGACGCTCGATTCCGAAGAACCGGCACGCGTCGATGGCGGTGGCTTGGTGCAGCCGTTCCAAACTGGCTGGGCCATCGACTGGCTGGTCCGCGCTGACGATCGTTGGTACGTGCCGTCTCGAGAAACGTCGGTTCGTCAGCGTCGAATCGGCGCCGGTGCGGTGCTCGAGACGTCAGTTCGAATTCCCTCCGGCGACGCGATCCAGCGGGTCTACTCAGTGAACGCACCGGGTGGCGATGCCACAGTGATCGAGATCGAGAACGCATCTCCGGTCGCTGTCGCTTTGGCCCTCGCGATTCGCCCGTACGACATTGACGGTGAGACCACTGCGGCTGACATCTCCATCACCGACGAGACCATTTCTGTCGGTGGGCGAACGGCGTTGATTCTTCCTCGGCCCCCCATCGAGCGTCAGGCTTCGGCCAGCATCGACGTGTCGGCTCGCTTGATCTCCGGCAACGTCTTGAACGGCGACGCGACGGCAAGCGGCGATACCGCCAGTGCCGCTGCGGTGTACCCGTTGGCGCACGGTGCCACGATGACGTTTGTCATTCCGCATCCGCAGGCCGGCGCCAGGCTGGGGCCGTTGCCAGACGCCGACGCAGTCGCAAGAGGTTGGTCAGCCGTCATCGAAAAGGGCGGTCGCTTCTCGTTCCCGGATTCTGGCATCACTCAACAAGCGATGGCGGCGCGAGCTCGACTCCTTGCTGAGACGCCGGGTCTGCCAGCGAAGGTCGCCGCCCTCGCTCCTGGCTCTGGGCGGCTGCTCGAGGCCCTGGCGCTCAGCGGGGCTGTCAGCGAGATCATGGGTTCACTTGGTGCGTTGGCTGGCACGTTCCCCACCCGCCTGCCCGGCACTGCCGGTGATGCCGCTGCCATCATCTCTGGAGTTGGCCGAGCGGCGCGCCTCGTCGATGACGAGGCCGTAGCCGAGGCGCTCCTCGAGCCGGTCGCTCAGCTCACCTACCTGGTCGAGAAGAAGGGCGATGCAACCGTGAGCAGCGAGGCGTTGATGGGTCTCAGCCGGCTGTTGATCGCCGCAGGCCAACGCCACGTTGCTGAGGAACTCTTGCCGCGGATCAAAGATCCCAATGCTCTGGTCGGTGTGCCTCGGGACATTGCCGAGCTCACGAAACTGGCCGAGCAGGCAAGCCCGGCCGGTAGTTGGGGCGGAGACGATGTCGTCCGTGCCGCAGAGTTCTGGCTGGGAGCTCGCAACCTCGTGCTCGGCGGCGACCCCCGCCATCTGGCGTTGCTGCCTTCGTTCCCTGGTGCATGGATGGGTGGCGAGGTCGAGATTCACAACGCCGTCACGACCCACGGTCGCATCTCATTCGCGATCCGTTGGCACGGTGCCAGACCGGCGCTGCTGTGGGACCTCGAAGCAGAAGACGATCCTGTGCTCGGCCCGATCGAAATCCGCTGCCCCGGCCTCGACCCGGATTGGTCGACCACCGAGAAGCAGGGCGATGCGCTCTTGGCCGGCACCCCAGACGGCCTGCTCCCGACCCCCACCGAGGGCGACTCGTTCGTCTGAGTGAACGCGTCGGCCCTTGGCGGGCCTTTGGCGTTCCTGGAGTTGCTCGCTTCGCTCTCAACATCCCGTTCGTGAACGCGCGTGAGTCAGGGCACTTGTAGCGAGTCTGCGGTGGGTGGGCGGACGTAGCGGGCGGTGGGGCGGAAGCGCACCGGTGATTCGTCGAACTCTTCGATGCCGTGGGCGACCCAGCCAACGGTGCGGGCAATGGCGAAGATCACCTCGCCCGCCCACGACGGCGCCTCCATCAACCACGTGAGGGCACCGAGTGCGAAGTCGATGTTGGTGACGAGATCGATGTGGTCCTGCATCGCCGCTCTCATCGACACGACCGTGGCCAGTCGCTCGTCGCCGTTCCAGACCTCCTCGATCAACGAAGACAACAGGACCTCTCGCGGATCGACCTCGACGTAGATGGTGTGTCCGAGCCCGGGCAGCCGCCGGCCCGACGCCAGATGTTGGCCGAGCGCCTCGTTCACCCCGGCCGCTGCGGCTTCGAGGAACAGCTGATGCACGCCGAGACTTGCCGCACCGTGGAGCTGCCCGCCGACGGGCCCCATTCCTGCTGCAACGATCGAATACGGGTCGGCTCTGACCGACGCTGCTATGCGAGCGCTGAACGTCGAGGCCGCCAGGCCGTGGTCGGCCAGGAGCACCAGAGCCAGGTCGACGGCTCGAGCAATCTCGGCTGTCTCGGGTCCCGCTGGCGCTGCACGCGTGGCCGCCTCGGTGCC
>RCMY010001821.1_pt1 | contig 19697 bp, 16 predicted proteins | sample 2041341 | NCBI WGS metagenome assembly RCMY01 (sample SAMN09708234, study PRJNA481090) | Marine sediment metagenome, whole genome shotgun sequencing project. | reverse complement strand
ACACTTGTTCGCAGAACAAGGCACGCACATCGCTTTGGCCGATGGCCAAACGTCGGATTCAAGAATCCGACCTACGCGGATGATGCTGCTGAACTGCTTTATTTTGTAAGGTTATTTTTTAGAATTGGTATGAAAGGCTTTCAGACGGCATCTGCCGTTTATTCTTTGCTTTTTTGCGCCAACATGGCAGTAAGGCCGGCGAGGCGGCTTTTACCCTCGGCTTTGTCTATAATCGGTTCACCGCCTTTGCGCCCCAATATTTTCAGATCTTCCTGCGGCATTTCGTCGATAAAGCGGCTGGGCTCGGGAAACTGCCATTGCCCCTGCCTTTTACGTTTGACGCAATAAGTGAGCGTGAGCTGGCGTTTGGCGCGGGTGATGCCCACATACATCAGCCGGCGCTCTTCTTCGAGGTTGCCCTCTTCAACGCTGTCGCCGTGGGGAAACAGACCCTCTTCGCAGCCGACCAGAAACACAAACGGATATTCCAGCCCTTTGGAAGCATGCAGGGTAGACATTTTCACGGCATCCACTTCTTCATCGTCGCGGCCTTCGAGCAGGGTCATCAGGGCGATGGTTTGGGCGATTTCGATAATGTTTTTGCCATCTTCTTCGCCTTTGCGTGTGAGCCAGCCGGCCAAATCCTGCACGTTGCGCCATTTGATTTCGCCGGCTTTGCCTTCTTCGCTGCCCAGCAGATGGGCTTCGTAGCCGATGTCGGCGAGCAGGCTTTGCACCAAGGCACCCGCAGGCTCTTGTTCGGCGCGGCTTTGGTAATCGTGCATCAGCTGCATAAATTGTTGCAGATGCTCGCGGCTTTTGCTGTTGAGCTCAGCCATGGCTTCCATGCTCGAGGCCGTCTGAAACAGGCTGCAACTGTGCTGGCGTGCATATTCGTTGAGCTTGCCCAAGGTGGTGTCGCCGATGCCGCGCTTAGGCGTGGTGGCGGCGCGCAGAAAGGCCGGGTCGTCGTCGGGGTTGGCCAATAGGCGGATGTAGGCGAGCACATCTTTGATTTCGGCTTTGTCGAAAAAGCTTTGGCCGCCGGAGAGCTGATAGGGAATGCGGGCGGCGCGCAGCGCTTCTTCAAACACACGCGCTTGATGGTTGCCGCGATAGAGAATGGCAAAGTCGGCATAATTCACTTTATCGCCGCCGATGAGCTTTTGGCGGCTGATGTAGCCGGTGACCACTTCGGCTTCGTGCTGCTCGTGCTGACAGGCCACCACTTTCACAGGCTCGCCCAGGCCGTATTGCGACCATAACGTTTTGGGAAAAAGCTTGGGATTATTGGCAATCACTTGGTTGGCCACTTTGAGAATGCGCGCGCTAGAGCGGTAGTTTTGCTCGAGCTTGATGATTTTGAGCTGCGGATAGTCGGTTTGCAGCAGGCGCAGGTTTTCCATATTGGCACCGCGCCAGGCGTAGATGCTTTGGTCGTCGTCACCCACGGCGGTAAACATGCCCTCAGCGCCGGTGAGAAGGCGCATCAGCGCGTATTGGCAGGTGTTGGTGTCTTGGCATTCGTCCACCAAAAGATAGCGCAGCCGCAGCTGCCATTTGTGGCGCACTTCGCTGTTGCGCTGCAACAATAAGGTGGGTAGGCGGATTAAGTCATCGAAATCAACGGCTTGATAGCTTTCCAGCGTGGCTTGGTAGCCGGCATAAATCACGGCGATTTGGCGCTCCCATTCGTTGGCCGCCGCTTGCAGCGCCTGCTCGGGCGTTTGCAGATCGTTTTTCCACAGTGAGATTTGGTGCTGCGCTTTAAACACGGCTTCGCGGCCGCTGCTGCCCAATAATTCGTTGATGATTTTGCTGCTGTCGGTGGCATCGAGAATGGAGAAATTCTTTTTATAGCCGATGTGCGGCGCTTCTTCGCGCAGCATGCGCATGCCTAAAGAGTGAAAAGTGCACACGGTGAGCCCGCGCATGGCTTTTTTGCTCAACATGCCGCCGATGCGCTCCTGCATTTCTTTGGCGGCTTTGTTGGTAAAAGTGATGGCGGCGATATTGTGCGGCGGCCAGCCTTTTTGGGTGATCATATAGGCGATTTTTTCGGTAATCACACGGGTTTTGCCGCTGCCGGCACCGGCCAGCACGAATAAGGGGCCGCCGAGATAATGAATGGCTTGTTGCTGCTGGGGGTTGAGCTTCATGGTGTGTGCCGTGGAAAGAGGCCGTCTGAAAAGAGTGGCTGATTATAGCGCAATTTATCGCGCTGCCGATGCTGCGGCCTGATGGCGGTTGCTGTTTTCCTTGAGGTTGGCTTGTTGTATGATAAAGCTGTGGCGGCCCGAAGAAAGCGCTTGTGCTGCACTTAATTTAAATATAAATGAAAATATCTTATCCATAGAAAATTTAGCTTTTATTTTTATATATTTCATATGGTTATAATAAAAATTAAAATAATGTGCGAAATACATATCCATAAGCTGTTGAGTTTACGCCGGCCATACCCATATGGCTTTTATTCGACCATTGATCTATAGCGATATAAGGAGTGTATTGATGAGATTTGATAAATTAACCGCCAAATTCCAGCAAGCCCTGCAAACCGGGCAGAGTTTGGCTTTGGCGCAGGATTGCGGCTATTTGGAAGCCGGTTTTGTGTTGAAAGCGCTGCTGGATGATGCCGACAGCGGCATGTCTGCCCTCTTGGTGAAGGCGGGCGGCAATGTGGCGCAAATCAAGCGCGCTTTGCAGCAACAGCTTGATGCATTGCCCAAAGTGTCGGGGCAGGGCGGTGAAATTCTGCCCAGCCGCGAGCTGCAAAACACCTTAAACCTGATGGACAAAGCCGCCGCGAAGCGCGGCGATGCCTATATTGCCAGCGAATTGTTTTTGCTGGCGCTGGTGCAGGAAAACGGCACCACCGGCAAAATTCTGAAAAACGCCGGCATTACCGAGAGCAAGTTAAACGAAGCCATTGATGAAGTGCGTGGAGGAGAAACCGTGGACAACCCCAATGCCGAAGACCAACGTGAAGCCTTGAGCAAATACACGCTTGATTTAACCGAGCGCGCCCGCGAAGGCAAGCTCGACCCCGTGATCGGCCGCGACGATGAAATCCGCCGCGCCATTCAGGTGCTGCAACGGCGCACCAAGAATAATCCCGTGCTCATCGGCGAGCCCGGTGTGGGCAAAACCGCGATTGTGGAAGGCCTGGCGCAGCGCATCGTGGATGGCGAAGTGCCCGACAGCCTGCGCAACAAGCGCCTGCTGGTGCTCGATTTGGCCGCGCTGATTGCCGGTGCCAAATATCGCGGCGAATTTGAAGAGCGGCTCAAAGCCGTGCTCAACGATTTGGCCAAAGACGACGGCCAAACCCTGATTTTTATTGATGAAATCCACACCTTGGTGGGTGCGGGCAAAACCGATGGCGCGATGGATGCCGGCAATATGCTCAAGCCGGCCTTGGCGCGCGGCGAATTGCACTGCATCGGCGCCACCACGCTCGATGAATACCGCCAATATATTGAAAAAGATGCCGCGCTGGAGCGCCGTTTCCAAAAAGTGCTGGTGAGCGAGCCGAGCGTGGAAGACACCATTGCCATTTTACGCGGTCTGCAAGAGCGCTATGAAATTCACCACGGCATCGACATCACCGACCCGGCGATTGTGGCTGCCGCCGAATTGAGCGACCGCTACATCACCGACCGCTTTTTACCCGATAAAGCGATTGATTTGATTGACGAAGCGGCCAGCCGCATCAAAATGGAACTCGACAGCAAACCCGAGCAGATGGATAAGCTCGACCGGCGCATCATCCAATTGCGCATGGAAAAAATGCACGTTGAAAAAGAAAGCGACGAGGCGAGCAAAAAACGCTTGGTGCTGATCGACGAAGAAATCAGCGGCCTGCAAAAAGAATACGCCGATTTGGATGAAATCTGGAAAGCCGAAAAAGCGTCTTCTTCCAGCACCGCCGACATCAAAAAACAAATCGACGATATTAAAGTGAAAATCGAGCAGGCCAAGCGCCAAGGCGATTTCGGCCGTGCATCCGAGTTGGAATACGGCGAATTGCCCAAGCTGGGCGCGCAGCTGCAATCGGCAGAGAGCAACCCCGAAGCCAAGCAGGCCAACAAGCTTTTCCGCACGAAAGTGGGTGCGGACGAAGTGGCCGAAATCGTGTCGCGCATCACCGGCATTCCGGTGGCCAAAATGATGGAAGGCGAGCGTGAAAAGCTCTTGAAAATGGAAGATGTGCTGCATGCGCGCGTGGTGGGGCAGGATGAAGCCGTGCGCGCCGTGTCCGACGCCATCCGCCGCTCGCGCTCCGGCTTGGCCGACCCCAACAAACCTTACGGCAGCTTCTTATTTTTAGGCCCCACAGGCGTGGGCAAAACCGAATTGTGCAAAACGCTGGCGAGCTTTTTGTTTGACAGTGAAGACCATTTAATCCGCATCGATATGTCGGAATACATGGAAAAACACAGCGTTGCCCGCCTGATCGGCGCGCCGCCGGGCTATGTGGGCTATGAAGAGGGCGGCTATCTCACCGAGCAGGTGCGCCGCAAGCCTTACAGCGTGATTTTGCTCGACGAAGTGGAAAAAGCCCACCCCGATGTGTTTAACATTTTGCTGCAGGTGCTCGACGACGGCCGCCTCACCGACGGCCAAGGCCGCACGGTAGACTTTAAAAACACCGTGATTGTGATGACTTCCAATATCGGCAGCCAGCACATCCAGCAAATGGGCACCCACGATTACGAAGCGCTCAAAGAAGTGGTGATGGAAGACGTGAAAGCGCATTTCCGCCCCGAGCTGATCAACCGTATCGACGAAGTGGTGGTGTTCCACGGCTTGGATCAGGCCAATATCCGCAGCATCGCCAAAATCCAGCTGCGCAGTCTCGAAAAACGCCTGGCCGCCCAAAACCTGCATCTGCATGTGGACGATGCCGCGCTGGACATCATCGCCGAAGCCGGCTTCGACCCCGTGTATGGCGCCCGCCCGCTCAAACGCGCAATTCAGTCGGAAATCGAAAACCCGCTGGCCAAAGCGCTTTTGGAAGGTCGCTATCCGGCCGACAGCAGCATTAAAGTTGAAGCCGATCACGGCAGGCTGGTGTTTAAAAACTAAAGCGGTTTGATATGATGGAATCAATATGATGCAAAAGGCCGTCTGAAATATAGGTTTCAGACGGCCTTTCTTTTTGGTTGCGGTAATAATACCCATTCAAAAAAATAATAAACAAACAGGCAGCCTGTAGGTTGGATTCTCGAATCCGACACTTGTTCGCAGAACAAGGCATGCACATCGCTTTAAAAGCAGCACTTTGCTTGTTTCACACATTTCTGAAAATAATTAATTCTCTATACAATCAAATTGATGGCGACTACCAGCCGGACAACTGAAGCTTGTGCTTCAGGCTGGCTCCTGCCTGCGCAGGAGCAACGGGAAGGGCGTTTTGTAAAGGTCTCCAAGTAATAAAAAGGCCGTCTGAAAAAACTTTCAGACGGCCTTTTTATTACCGCAAGATTGCGCTTAATGCTGGCTGTCTAGCCAGCGCTCGGCGTCGAGTGCGGCTTGGCAGCCGGAGGCGGCGCTGGTGACGGCTTGGCGGTAGGTGTGGTCTTTCACATCGCCGGCGGCCCACACGCCTTCGATATTGGTGGCGCCCACGTTGTCGGCGCTGCCGCCGCGGGTTTTCAGGTAGCCGGTGGCGTCCATATCGAGCTGGCCTTTGAAGATTTCGGTGTTGGGCTGGTGGCCGATGGCGATAAACACGCCGCTCACGGTCAGGTCTTCGCGGCTGCCGTCTTTATAGAGCAGGCGCGCGCCGGTTACGCCCATGTCGTTGCCGAGAATGTCTTCCAGCGTGGCGTTGAGCTTGAGGATGATTTTGCCTTCGGCTACGCGCTGCATTAGTTTGTCGACCATGATTTTTTCGGCGCGGAAGGTGTCGCGGCGGTGGATGAGGGTGACGGTGTTGGCGATATTGGCCAAATAAAGCGCTTCTTCCACGGCGGTGTTGCCGCCGCCGACCACAGCGATGTCTTGTTTTTTATAGAAAAAGCCGTCGCAGGTGGCGCAGGCCGACACGCCTTTGCCGGCGAAAATCTGCTCGCCGGGCAGGCCGAGGTATTTGGCTGATGCGCCGGTGGCGATAATCAGCGCGTCGCAAGTGTATTCGCCCGCATCGCCTTTGAGTGTGAAAGGGCGGTGCTGTAAATCCACGCTGTGGATTTGGTCGAAAATCATTTCGGTGCCGAAGCGCTCGGCGTGCGCCTGAAAGCGCGCCATCAGCTCGGGGCCTTGCACGCCTTGCGGGTCGGCGGGCCAGTTGTCTACATCGGTGGTGGTCATCAGCTGGCCGCCTTGGGCGATGCCGGTGATGATCACGGGGTGCAGGTTGGCGCGGGCGGCGTAAACGGCGGCGGTGTAGCCGGCGGGGCCGGAGCCGAGAATAATCAGTTTGTGGTGTTGGCTCATGATGCTTCCTTGAATGGAATGGGCAGAAAAGATTCAGACGGCCTATTTTACTATGAAACAGGCCGTCTGAAAGGGCAATAGTGCCGCTTGATGGTGCCGATTAGCGGCGGCGGCCGAAGCTGCGGCGCTGCGGCTTGCGGTGGTTGGGCTGGGCTTGCTGCGCTTGGCGGTAGTTGGGGTTGGCGGCGCGGTTGGCATTTTGCGCGGGCACGGTGCGGGTGTTGAGCTGCTGGCTGCTTTGGCCGCGGAATTGCGCCGATTGGTGGTAATTGTTGCGCACTTGCTGGGCGGCCGGCGAATTGGCGGGCGCTTTGCTGAATTTGTTGGCCAGCATATTGCCGAGCATGGCGCCGGCGGCCGCGCCGATAAGGCTTTGCAGCAGCCAGCTGCCGCTGGATTGGTCGTAAACATATTGCTGGCCGTCGGTGCCGGTTACCGGTTCGCCGTTGTTGCCGTTTTGGAATTCGGCCGGAATGGTGGAAGCCACGGCATCGGCGTTGAGCTGATACACGGTGTCGTCTTGCGCGGCCTGGCCGGCTTGGTTTTGCTGGGTGAGCTGTTGTTGCAGCGCTTCGATTTGCTTTTGCTGCGCTTGCAGCTGGGCTTGGGTGTCGTCTTTGCAGGCGGCCAGCGCGAAGGCGGAAAGGGCGGCCAGGGCGATTATGCGTTTCATGTGTTTTCCGTGTCGATTGAAGGAATGGGCGTTAATATGGGGTGGTTTGGGGGCTTATCAAGGGATTTGTTAAAAGCAAGGCCGTCTGAAACTTTTTCAGACGGCCTTGCTTTCAATTGACTAATCAATCGAGCTTTTTAAAATGCTTGCGGCGCTCGTGCTCTTGCAACCAGCGTTTGCGCAGGCGGATGGATTGGGGGGTGATTTCCACCAATTCATCATCGTCGATAAATTCTACCGCGCTTTCGAGCGTAAGCTTCACTGGTGTGGTGAGGCGCACGGCTTCGTCGGTGCCGCTGGCGCGTACGTTGGTGAGTTTTTTGCCTTTGAGCGGATTCACCACCAAGTCGTTGTCGCGGCTGTGGATGCCGATAATCATGCCTTCGTAGATTTTGTCGCCGGGCGACACAAACATGCGGCCGCGGTCTTCCAAGTTCCACAGGGCATAAGCCACAGCTTCGCCTTGCTCTTGCGATACCAACACGCCGTTGTGGCGGCCGGGCATATCGGGTTTCACGGGGGCGTAGTCGTCAAACACATGGCTCATCAGGCCGGTGCCGCGCGTCATGGTCATGAATTCGCCTTGAAAGCCGATGAGGCCGCGTGCGGGGATGTGGTATTCGAGGCGGGTGCGGCCGTGGCCGTCGCTTTCCATATTGGTGAGCTCGCCGCGGCGGCGGCCCAGCTCTTCCATCACCGCGCCCTGGTTGTCGTCGGGTACATCGACGGTGAGGTTTTCATAAGGCTCGCATTTTTCGCCGTTGATGTCGCGATACACCACGCGCGGCTTGGCCACGGCCAATTCGAAGCCTTCGCGGCGCATGTTTTCCAGCAAGATGGTGAGGTGCAATTCGCCGCGGCCGGACACGCGGAAGATGTCGGCGTCTTCGGTGTCTTCCACGCGCAAGGCCACGTTGGTGAGCAGCTCTTTTTGCAGGCGGTCGCGGATTTGGCGGCTGGTGACGAATTTGCCTTCGGTGCCGGCCAAGGGGCTGGTGTTGACCATGAAATCCATGGTGAGGGTGGGCTCGTCCACGCTGAGCATGGGCACACCGACGGGGTTGTCTTTTTCGCAAATGGTCACGCCGATGCCGATGTCGTCGATGCCGGAAATAATCACGATTTCGCCGGCTTCGGCTTCATCTTGCGCCACGCGCTCGAGGCCTTTAAAGCCCAAAAGTTGGTTGATGCGGCCTTGTGCCACTTGTTTTTCGTGGTTCATCACCGCCACCACTTGGCCGGGCTTGATGCGGCCGTTGAGAATGCGGCCGATGCCCAGGCGGCCGGTGTAGCTGTCGTAATCGAGTTGCGAGATTTGCAGCTGCAACGGCGCATCGGCGCTGCCTGAGGGCGGCGGGGTGTGTTTGAGGATGGTTTCAAACAGCGGGCGCATATCGGTGCTGTCGTCTTCTTCTTCCAGTTTGGCAAAGCCGGAGAGGCCGGAAGCGTAAACGATGGGGAAATCGAGCTGCTCGTCGCTGGCGCCCAATTTGTCGAACAATTCAAATGTTTGGTCGACCACCCAGCTCGGGCGCGCGCTCGGTTTGTCGATTTTGTTGATCACCACAATCGGGCGCAAACCCAGCGCCAAGGCTTTTTTGGTCACAAAACGGGTTTGCGGCATCGGGCCTTCTTGCGCATCCACCAGCAGCACCACGCAATCGACCATGCCCAACACGCGCTCCACTTCGCCGCCGAAATCGGCGTGTCCGGGGGTGTCGACGATATTGATGTGGTAGCCTTCGTATTCGATGGCGGTGTTTTTGGCCAAAATGGTGATGCCGCGCTCTTTTTCGATGTCGCCGCTGTCCATCACGCGCTCGTCAACGTGCTGGTTGCTGCGGAAGGTGCCTGATTGACGCAATAATTGGTCGACCAAAGTGGTTTTGCCGTGATCGACGTGGGCGATAATGGCGATGTTGCGGATTTGTTTCATGGCGGTTTATATGCCTTGTTTGATGTGATAATAAAAAGTAACTGCGGATTATAACACGGTTTTATGGCAGCTCTGTGGCACGGCTTGGGGCGTGTTTTGGGTGATGTTGGTTAAAAAACGTAAATTAATAAACTTTATGTGATAGGTTCTCAATATCATAAGCAACAAAATATCAGCGTAAACAGGCCGCTAGCTTTTCAGACGGCCTTTTTTTTATGTTGTTATATTTGATAATTATTTGTATTTTAAATAGAAAATTTGAAAAAAGTAGAAAGTTTGCTAGAATTCAAATCATCACAAAGATTGACGCACATCACCAAAAGGCGCTTTCAGACGGCCTTGTCAACGCCCAAGCGGCGCCACCACATCGAAAGGAAAGATTATGAAAGGCAATCAAGAAGTTATCGCTTATATGAACGAATTGCTCGCAGGCGAATTGGCCGCGCGCGACCAATATTTCATTCACTCGCGCATGTATGCCGAATGGGGCTACAACAAGCTTTTCGAGCGCATCGGCCACGAAATGGAAGATGAAACCCAACACGCCGAAGCCTTTATCCGCCGCATTTTGATGCTGGAGGGCACACCCAATATGGTGCCGGCCAAAATCACCGTGGGCAAAGACGTGGTGGAAATGCTCAAGGCCGATTTAAACACCGAATACGAAGTGCGCGACCACCTCAAAAAAGGCATCGCCTTGTGCGAGGAAAAGCAAGATTACGTTACCCGCGATTTGCTGGTCGGCCAATTGAAAGACACCGAAGAAGACCACGCCCACTGGCTGGAGCAGCAGCTGCGTCTGATCGATTTGATCGGCCTGCAAAACTATCTGCAAAGCCAGCTCTAAGTTTGACGCACCCTAAACACACCACATTAAGAGAGGAAAAATCATGCAAGGCGACCGTATGGTAATTCGCGAGCTGAATAAAAATCTCGGCTTGCTGCTGGTAACCATCAACCAGTATTTCCTGCACGCACGCATTCTGAAAAACTGGGGTTTTGAAGAGCTGGGCGAGCATTTTTACAAACAATCCATCACCGAAATGAAAGCGGCCGATGAAATTATCGAGCGCGTGCTGCTGCTCGAAGGCCTGCCGAATCTGCAAGAATTGGGCAAGCTTTTGATTGGCGAAGCGCCTGCCGAAATCATCGCTTGCGATTTAACCAAAGAGCGCGAAAAACACGAAGCGCTCATGGCGGCCATCGCGCTGTGTGAAGAGAAGCAGGATTATGTCAGCCGCGCTTTGTTGGAAAAGCAGAAAGACACCAACGAAGAGCACATCGACTGGCTGGAAACCCAGCAGGAATTGATCAGCAGCATCGGTCTGCCCAATTACCTGCAAAGCGGGGCGCAAGAGGACTAAAACCAAACCACTGCCAAAATAGCGGTTCTCAAGCGTTAAACAAGCGGCACACTTTTTCAGGTGTGCCGTTTTTTATCTGAGTTGGGCGGCGCAAACAAAAAAAATACGGCAAATTAAAAAAACTGAGGCCGTCTGAAAATATATGCCGCCGTTTGGCAAACATCACCGGCAAATCAGGTAAAATAACCCCTTTGCCTGCTTTTTGCACACCGCCACATCCATGATAGAAATCAAAAACCTCACCCTGCAACGCGGCCTGAAAGTGTTGCTCGACAAAGCCAGCCTCACCATCAACCCTAATCAGCGCGTGGGCTTGATCGGCAAAAACGGCACCGGCAAATCCAGCCTGTTTGCCCTGATAAAAGGCGAAATCAGCGCCGATGGCGGCGAAGTGCAACTGCCCAAACATTGGCGCCTGGCCTCTGTGGCGCAGGAAACGCCGGCGCTGGATGTTTCCGCGCTCGATTATGTGTTGCAGGGCGATGGGCAATTGCAAACCTTTCAGACGGCCTTGGCCGAAGCCGAAGCCGCCAACGAGGGCATGAAAATCGCCGAATACCATGCCCGGTTGGAAGAAATCGATGCCTACACCGCACCCGCGCGGGCAGCCAAGCTGCTCAACGGGCTGGGCTTTGCGCAAGAAGAGCACATGCAGCCGGTAAAAGCCTTTTCCGGCGGCTGGCGCATGCGCTTGAATCTGGCGCAGGCCTTGATGTGCCGCGCCGATTTGCTGCTGCTTGATGAGCCCACCAACCACCTCGATTTAGAAACCGTGCTGTGGCTGGAAAACCATTTGGCCAATCTGCCGTGCACCCAAATCATCATTTCGCACGACCGCGATTTTCTCAACGCCACCACCACCCAAACCGTGGAATTGGCGCAGCAAAAGCTCAGCCAATATGGCGGCAATTATGATTTCTATCAAACCGAGCGCGCCCAGCGCCTGGCGCAGCAGCAATCGGCTTACCAAAAGCAGCAAACCCAAATCAAGCACCTGCAATCGTTTATCGACCGCTTCAAAGCCAAAGCCACCAAAGCCGTGCAGGCGCAAAGCCGCATGAAAGCACTGGCGCGGCTGGAGCGCATTGCGCCGGCGCATCTGGATAGCGAATTTTCATTCGAATTCGACACGCCCGCCCACCTGCCCAACCCCTTGCTCAAGCTCGACCAAATCAACTTGGGCTATGAGGGCAAAGCCGTGGTGCACGACATCAATCTTTCTCTTGAAAGCGGCGCGCGCTATGGCTTGCTCGGCGTCAACGGCAGCGGTAAATCCACTTTGATTAAAGCGCTTTCAGACGGCCTCAAGCCCTTGAGCGGGCAGATTATCCGCGCCGACAAGCTCAATATCGGCTATTTCGCCCAGCACCAGCTCGACACTTTGCGCGCCGACCAAAGCCCCGTGTGGCACATCCAGCAGCTTTCGCCCGAAGTGCGGGAGCAGGAAATCCGCAATTTTCTCGGCGGCTTCCACTTTGTGGGCGACATGGCCTTGCAGGCGATCGAGCCTTTTTCCGGCGGCGAAAAAGCGCGCCTCGCGTTGGCGATGATTGTGTGGCAAAAGCCCAATTTACTGCTGCTCGATGAGCCCACCAACCACCTTGATTTAGACATGCGCCACGCGCTCACGCTCGCGCTGCAAAGCTTTCAAGGCGCATTGATTGTGGTGTCGCACGACCGCAGCCTGCTGGAGGCCACCACCGACCAATTTTTGCTGATTCATCAAGGCCGTCTGAACGAATTCGACGGCGATTTGAACGACTACCGCCTCTGGCGCCTAGCGCAGGAAAACGCCGCCGCTGTGCCCGCCGCATCCGCGCCCGGCCAAAGCCGCAAAGAGGCCAAACGCCAGGAGGCGCAAATCCGCCAAGAAAAAGCCCGCCGCGCCAAACCTGTGCAGCAGCAAATCGACAAAGCCGAAAAAGAAATGGCACGCTTGAGCGGCGAAGCGGCCGAGTGTGAAGCATTTTTGGCACAAGAAAACGCGTATCTTGATGAAAATAAAGCCCGTTTGCAGCAAACACTCGCGCAATTGGCCGAAGTCAAAGTAAAATTATCCCAACTGGAAGAAAATTGGCTGGCTTGGCAAGAAGAATTGGAGCAAATCCATCGCGAAATCGAGGCCGGCAGCTTTGCTTGATGTCAGGGCCTGTTTACAAATTATCTCGCGCCAAAATATTGCCGCGAGATGAAATGTAAACAGACCCTAGAAAAAAGGGGAAAATCATGTGGCGTAAACCGACCATTTTGTTTATTTTGTTTAGTGGCGGCATTGCCGCAGCCGATGCGGCGCCCGTATATCACTGCGATAGCGGCAGCAGCCGGGTTTACACCTCAGAGCCACAGCCCGATTGCCGCGAGCAGGCTGCGCTGCCGAAAATCAGCGCCTACACCGCGAGCCAAACCAAAGCCGCGCCCCGCAAAGCCGCCGCTTCCAAAAAGCAAGCCCGCCAAAGCCCGGCCAAAAAAAGCCAATCCAAGCCAACACGACAGGCCGCCAAGCCCAAAGCTGCAAGCACACCGAAGAAAACCTCTGAAAAAGGGCGGGGCCATAAAGGCTTTCCCGCCGCATTACCCAGCACAAAACCTGCACCATGAAAACATTACTTACCCTGAGCACATTGGCCATCGGCCTGCTGCCCATGCAGCTTGCCCATGCCGGCAAAATTTACACCTGCACCGCCAACGGCCGTGTGACCTACACCACCAAGCCCAGCGGCAATTGCCACGGCGCCGATTTGCCGCCGATAGGCCGCTATAGCAGCCTGCGCTACGATGCCCCGCAAGCGCGCAGCGAGCCTGCCGCACCGGCGCCGGCCAAGAGCCGCACTGCCAAAGCCACCGCGCCGCGCAATGTGCAAACCGCCGCCGCGCCGGTGGTGCCCGCTGCGCCGAAAGCAGCCAGCAGCAACGGCCGGCGCGCCATTTTGCAGCAAGAGCTGGCCAACGAGCGTCAAGCGCTTTCCAGCGACCAACAAGCGCTCACGTCCGCCCGCACCGCCCAAGGCGGCTCGGTTAACCAGCAATTGGTTCACCGCTTGCAAGGCAGCGTGCTCGACCGCCAGCAGAATATTCAGGCTTTGCAGCGCGAATTGGCGCGCATGTAGCAGAAAAGTTTGGCGGTGATTTGTTTGTCGAGTAAGCATTCAAGGCCGTCTGAAAGGTTTTTTCAGACGGCCTTGAACAATTGCCGCTTGATTATTCGAGCGAGTGGAAATCTTTGAATCACCGCAATCTTTCAGCAGTGCGTAGGTCGGATTCTTGAATCCGACACTTGTTCGCAGAACAAGCATCAAGGCTGTGGAAAATGTCGGATACAAGTGACCGGCTTACAGCTATAGTGGAATGCAAGAAAAAGCGACACAACGGGTAGGTTGGGTTGAAAACCCAACAAGCCCACAGGCCGTCTGAAACGTTGGGTTTATCAATCCAACCTGCACAGCATAGTGCATTGTTTTGTATCGCTTTTTATTGCATTTCACTATGGCTTGTCAGTTAAAACACCAAACACTTAAAATCAATAAATCAATCAAGCGCATAAAAAGGCCGTCTGAAAAAGTTTTCAGACGGCCTTTTTATGCTGCGGCTGTTTATTTGGCCGGCACTTTGTTGCCTTCTACGATTTTCAGGCCGGCAGACACCAAGGCGCCGATGTCGGCCACGTTGGCGGGCATAATCAAGGTGTTGTTTTCTTTGGCGAGCTTGCCGAAGGCTTCCACATATTGCTCGGCCACTTTCAGGTTCACCGCTTCGTTGCCGCCGGGGTTTTGCAGGGCAGCGGCCACGGCGCGGATGGCGTCGGCATTGGCTTCAGCCACCAGGCGCAGGGCTTCGGCTTCACCTTGGGCGCGGTTGACTTGGGCGATGCGTTGGCCGTTGGATTCGTTGATGGCAGCCTGCATTTCGCCTTCGGATTGCTGGATGTCGGCTTCGCGGCGGCCGCTGGCGAGGTTGATTTGCTCGATTTTGCGGCCTTCGGATTCGGCGATGCGGGCGCGTTTTTCACGCTCGGCGGTGATTTGTGCCTGCATGGAGCGCAAAATTTCTTGCGGCGGCACCAAATCTTTGATTTCGTAGCGCAACACTTTCACGCCCCAGGAAATGGCGGCTTGGTCGAGCGAGGCCACCACGGTGGCGTTGATGTCGTCGCGTTCTTCAAAGGTTTTGTCCAATTCCATGCGGCCGATGACCGAGCGCAGCGTGGTTTGCGCCAGCTGGGTGATGGCCATGATGTAGTTGCTGGAGCCGTATGAAGCGAGCTTGGGGTCGGTTACTTGGAAATAGATGATGCCATCGACAGTGAGCTGGGTGTTGTCGCGGGTGATACACACTTGGCTGGGCACATCGAGCGGGATTTCTTTCAAGGTGTGTTTGTAGGCGATGCGGTCGATAAACGGAATCAGGATATTCAGGCCGGGGTTGAGCACTTTGTGGAAGCGGCCGAGGCGCTCGACCACATAGGCTTCTTGCTGGGGCACCACGGTGAATGATTTGAAACCGAAAATAATCACGGCGAGCAAGATTAAGAGGGGAAAGCTCAGCAGCAGCTCCATAGGGTTCTCCTTGTTGTGTGATGGGTGAATTAATTGATTTGAATCAGCAAGATGTTGCCGTTTTTGCCGGTGATGACGGCAGTTTGCGCATCGTTGGTGCCGCTCGAGCCGACGGCTTCGGCCTGCCATTGTGCGCCGCGGTAAAACACTTCATATTGGTTGCCGTGCAGATGGCGCACGATTTGCACGGTTTGGCCGACATCCAAATCGCTGCGGGCGGCTTCGATTTCGGGGGCGCGGCGGTGGCGGCGTATCCAGCCTTTTGCCCACCAAATGCCCACGGCGGCGAGCACGGCGGCGGTGAGCACGCTGATGGTGGTTTGCCCGAACAATAATTCGGCCAAGCCGGCCCCGAAAAGCGCGGCGCTGACCACCAAAAGATAAATGGTGCCGACAAATAATTCGAAAATCAGAATCAGGGCGGCGGCGATAAACCAGCTCAGCATGAGAAGCGCTCCTTTTTGGCGGGATGGGGTTTCAGACGGCCTGCACGATGCTTGGTTGCGATGGCGGGCGTGTGTTGAATATGAGGCCTTTTGCCTGTGTTGCAAGAATCATAACAGAATATGAGCCGATTTCCGGCAAACGGCGGGGATATTTGTGTTTTTGAGAAGGATGTTGTTTAGGCCGTCTGAAACTTTTTCAGACGGCCTGATGTTTTATACTTGCTCGGTTTTTAAGGTGCGCTGGCGGCGGGTTTCGCTCAACACCATGCCGGCGGACACGGAAACATTCATGCTCTCTACCGTGCCGAACATCGGTATCGACACCAATAAATCGCAATGCTCGCGCGTGAGGCGGCGCATGCCTTCGCCCTCGTTGCCCATCACCCAAGCCACGCTCTCGGGCAGCGCACAGTGAAACAGGTCGGCCTCGCCGCCCATATCGGTGCCCACGATCCAAATGCCGTATTCTTTCAGCTCGCGCAAGGTGCGGGCGAGGTTGGTGACGGTGATGTAGGGCACGGTTTCGGCGGCGCCGCAGGCCACTTTGCTCACGGTGGCGTTGAGCCCGGCGCTTTTGTCTTTCGGCGCAATCACGGCGTGCACGCCCATGGCGTCGGCGGTGCGCAGGCAGGCGCCCAGATTGTGTGGGTCGGTGATGCCGTCGAGCACCAAAAGCAAGGGCGGCTCGCTCAGGTTTTCGAGCACGTCTTCTAGGTGCACATGGTTTTTCGAGGCGTCGATAAAGCCGGCCACGCCCTGATGGCGCGCGCCTTTGCTGATGGCATCGAGCCTCGCGGCATCGGCAAAATGTACGCGCACGTTTTCGGCGGCGGCTTTTTCGAGCACATCGCGGGTGCGGGCATCGTTTCTGCCTTCTTGGATATACAGCTCGGTGATGCTTTTCGGGTTTTGCCACAGGCGGGCATTAACGGCGTGAAAGCCGTAAATCAATCGTTGGTTGGCCATGGTGTGCTTTAAAAATGGTTTCAGACGGCATTATACAGGGTTTGGCTTTGGGGTCTGTTCACATTTCATCGCGCGGCAATATTGTGGCTCAAAAACGCGCCTGCTGCGTTGAAAATGCGCGCAAGGTGTTCAACCTTGCTGCGCTTTTTGCCTGGCAAGCACGCTTTTGTGCTCAAAATCTTACGCGCGGATGAATTGTGAACAGGCTCTAGGCCGTCTGAAACCCGTTTCAAAAAATAAGCTTGCTGCATTGTTTGACTTTGAATGTGGAAAACACACAAATGCCGTCTGAAAAAAGGTTTCAAACGGCATTTGTGTGCCATGCGTAGGATTACGCTTTGTTTTGACAAAGCTAATCGTACCTACGCGTTGCTTGGCATACGATGCAATAAGGGTTTATTTAAGGCTTAAAAAAGCGTTTTGCTTTTCAGACGGCCTGAATGTAGGCATATTGGTAACTTTAGTGATATGATTTTTACGTCATTATCATTGCTGCGGAGATTATCGTTTGCGGGCTTATCTGTTGCCATTGTGGGCGCTGGGCGTGATTTTATCGTTTGCGCTGCCTGCCGTGCCTGCGTGGCCGGCGGTGGCGGCGCTGTGGCTGCTTTTGCTGGCGGCGGCTTGGCGCTGCAAGCCTTTTATGTTGCTGTGTGCTTTGTTGGCCGGTATGGCTTACGGTGTGTGGCGCACCGAGCGGGATTTGGCGGCGCAATGGCCGTTGCAGGCGGCGCGCGGGGTGGCTTTGGTGATTACGGTGGCGGATTTGCCGCAGCGCGATGAGCGGCGGGTGCGCTTTGCGGCGGATGCGGTGGATGAGGCAGGGCAGCGCTATCGTTTGCAGCTTTCGGATTATCAGCTGCGCGAGTGGCCCTCGGGCAGCCGCTGGCGTGTGGCGGCGCGCATCAGGCCGCCGGTGGGCGAGGTGAATCCGGCCGGCTTCAACCGCGAAGCGTGGGCGCTGGCCGGCGGCATCGGCGGCATGGGCACGCTGGGCAAGGAGCGGCTGGAAATGCCGTCTGAAAGCGCGGGGCTTGTTTCGCCGCTTTTGGGCTGGCGCGAACACATCAGCCGCCGCTGGCAGGCGGTGGACACGCGCGGCTATGCGCTTTCAGACGGCCTCGGTTTGATGCGGGCGCTGAGTATAGGCGAGCAGGGCGCGTTGCCGCCGCAGGCTTGGCAGGCGTTTCGGCCTTTGGGGGTGAACCATTTGGTGAGCATTTCGGGGCTGCATGTGGGCATGGTGGCGCTGATGGCGGGCTGGCTGATGAAAAAGCTGCTGCGTTTTTCGCCTTATCTGCCCGGCCGGCCGCGCGCGTGGGTGTTGGCGGCTGCGGTGGCGGCGGGCTTGCTTTATGCGGGCTTGGCGGGCTTTTCGGTGCCGACAAAACGCAGCGTGTTGATGCTGCTGGCCTTGGCTTGGGCATGGTGGCGCGGCAGCGGCGCTTCGGTGTGGCGCGGTTGGTGGCAGGCTTTGGCGCTGGTGCTGCTGATGGCACCGGCGGCGGCGCTGAGCGTGGGCTTTTGGCTCTCGTTTGGTTTGGTGGCGGCTTTGCTGTGGGTGTCGTTCGGGCGGCTTGATGAGGGCAGGCGCGGCTGGCGATTGGCGCTGGAAGGGCAATGGGCGGTGTCGTTGCTGTCGGTGGTGGCGCTGGGGGTGTTGTTTGCTTCGCTGCCGTTGATCAGCCCGCTGGTGAATGCGCTGGCGATTCCTTGGTTTTCGTGGGTGTTGGTGCCTTTGGCGCTCATTGCTTCGCTGCTGCCGTGGCCGCCTTTGCAGTGGCTGGCGGCGGCGGCCGGCGAATACACTCTGCGCGCGCTGATTTGGCTGGCGGGGCATGCGCCGGAATATGCGGTGGCGGCGGCACCGTGGCCGCTGGTGGGGCTCTCGGTGGCCGCGGTGGGGCTTTTGCTGCTGCCGCGCGGCTTGGGTTTGCGGCCGTTTGCGTTGCTGGTGTTGGCAGGCTTTGTGTGTTACCGCCCACCGCCGGTGGCGGAAGGCCGTCTGAAAGCGGTGGTGTGGGATGCGGGGCAGGGCTTGTCGGTGTGGCTGCAAACGGCGGATCATGCGCTGTTGTTTGACACGGGCACTGAGGGCGCGGCCAATATGGCGGTGCTGCCGAGCCTGAATGCGGTGGGCGTGCGGCATCTGGATGCGTTGGTGCTCTCGCATCAAGATGCCGACCATGATGGCGGCTTTGCTGCGGTGGCGCAGGCGAAAAAGCCGGCGGTGTTGTGGGCGGGGCAGCCTGAGTTTTATCCGCAGGCGCGGCACTGTGCAGAGCAAAGCTGGCAGTGGAACGGCGTGCATTTTGAGTTTTTGAGGCCGTCTGAAGATTTTGCCGGCCAAAACGACAACGACCAAAGCTGCGTGTTGCGTGTGTTGGCCGGCAGCTCGGCTTTATTGCTAACCGGCGATTTGGGGCAGGCGGGCGAGCGGGCGCTGGTGGCACGCTATGGCGAAAAACTTTATAGCCAGGTGCTGCTGCTCGGCCATCACGGCAGCAATTCTTCATCGGCCGGCACGTTTCTAAATGCAGTTTCGCCGCGCTATGCCGTGGCTTCGAGCGGCTATGCCAATGCGTATAACCACCCCGCACCGGCCGTGCAGGCACGCGTGCGCGCCCACGGCGGCACGCTCTTGCGCACCGACAGGCAGGGGGCATTGCTTTTTGAGCTGGGCGGAGAAGAAGTAACGACAGGCCGTCTGAAAACATGGCAGCCTTATTGGCAGAAAAAGCCGTTTGCGGATTAAGGTTTGGTTACCATTCATCCGTGAATGTGGCGGCCGGCAGGCTTGATTCATAAAGCCTTTTTAAAGCAATAATTCGACATGAAATAAGCCGAAAATGTAATAAAGATGCCGTCTGAAATGTTCAGGCGGCATCTTTATTGCAGATTGAATGATGAGTGTATATAACATAATAAATTATGTTATATTTTTAAAAAAACCAATAAAACCCAAGCTGCATAATTTCATTATTTTTAAAAATAGGGGAAAACATTGAAAACACAATATATCGCCCACGTCCGCCATGGCAGCGATGTGAAACAATCGCTTGCCACCCACCTCACCGAAACCGCCGCCATCGCTAAAATACTGGCCGCCAAGCTGGGCTTGGATTTGGCCGGTGAATTGCTCGGCCTGATGCACGATTTCGGCAAATATTCTTTGAAATTCCAAAAATATATTTACGATGCCACGGGCTTGATTAATCCGGATTTGGATGAACCCGTTGCGCATTTAGGGGAATCCCATTTTCAGTCGATTAATATTTCTTCCCAAGTTTTTGTTGTGTAACTGAATAATGGTTAAAG
>RCMY010001820.1_pt1 | contig 19703 bp, 19 predicted proteins | sample 2041341 | NCBI WGS metagenome assembly RCMY01 (sample SAMN09708234, study PRJNA481090) | Marine sediment metagenome, whole genome shotgun sequencing project. | reverse complement strand
ACGGTCTCGGCACCTCGGCCGCCGCACGCGCTGACTTTCAGCCTTTTCACTGTATAGTCGCGTCGCGAAAGTCCTTGGGTGTCATACCCGTTTCCCGTTTGAACGCTTTGTAGAATGTCGAACGCGAGTTGAAGCCGACATCCAATGACACCGTCAATGTCGATGCCACACCCTCAAGTAGGAGCGGTTTGGCAGCCTCAATCCGGTGGTGAGCAATGTAGTCGAAGAACGTTGCCCCGATTTGTTCATTGAGCGTCTGGGAAATCTGGTTGGGCAAAGCACCCACATGGCGCGACAGTTTTTGCAAAGAAAGGTTCGGGTCAAGATATAAAGCATCGTGTGTCAGTGCCGACCTAATCCGTGCTGCAAGCTGTTCCGCGTGTGCCGCAGTCAAAGCGGATCGCGCATACTTTGCCTCCGAAGGATTGTTTGGCTCCGCAGGCTCTTCGATTACCGTTTTTGGTGGTCGAAGCGATGCAAAGGCCATGACAAATAACATGAGGCACGCCGTCAGTCCGTAAACGAGTTCCTCAACAAAGACCCGATCAAATCCTGTATTTTCAGCAACAAAAGTGAATGCGGTCACGACCCACAAGGAAACGAGTGAAACCACAAACCAGTCTAGCCACCGCAATTCGCGGTCATCGAGATTAGAATATAGTGACCGAAGTTTTGCCCGATAATTGCGCAATCGTCTCAGTGTTGCGACGAGATAAACACAAGACGAAATCACCCAACAGAAGATCAGGACAAATGTTGCCAGAACCAGCGTCGCAGGTACAACGCCCGCTGGCAGTTCACCCGCAATGAACATCGCAGATTTGGCACTAGCTGGTTGCAACCAGTAGCCGATCATCACAAAGCCGCCCGCGACCGGCAAGATGATGTCGCGCCGCCGCATCGCCGAAGACGGGAATTCGGTCATCTTTGCAGCCACATAATAGAAAACTGCGGGCGGCAGAATGAGAAGCAGTACAAAGACGACCGGTAAGTAAAAGCCGTACATCGATGGGACAAAAGCAAATACGAGTGGCGTTGAAACGATGCCGCCGAACACGCCAAAGACCAAAGTGAGAAAAAACCGTGCATGCCTGTCTTGCGAGCCACGGATCGCCGACATTGCGCCCGCCAGCGCGATGCCCAAGCAGGCGGCAGAAAGCGCAATGGATCCATTAGCATGCATACTGATTGATAGGCTCAATGCTCAACCAGCATCAATGTGCAAAACGCTTCAAGTGTTGCGCAAAAAAATGTACGCGCCGTCCCGCGCGGACGACAGGATGAAATCTCTGGATCAGACAGAGTTCAAATTTCACGTCCAATGGACGTTCGGCCACAACTGCAACTGTTCCGCACAGACGACAATCCATCATTATTTAAAGGAGATCAAAATGACACTTCAAAAAATTGGAGGGCTCGCCGCCCTCGTATGTGCCGCTACCTACCTGTTCGGTTTTGCGTTCCTCGTCACGGTCTTGGCGCCCTTGGGATTTGGGACCGGTGACATTGATGCATCCGCCGTCGTGGCATTCATTGACGCGCAGCCAGGGCTGCTGATCGTGTGGAATACGGTCATCTATATTCTAAATGCCTTTGCTTTGGCGGTCCTTGTTGTTGCACTGGATGCACGCCTCACGATCATCACCCCCGAATGGGCGGCCGTCACCCGTGCACTCGGTTTGATCTGGGCAACTTTGGTCCTTGGTGCGGGCATGATGGCGAACGTTACAGTCGAACACGCGGCCAGTCTTTTTGTGATCGATCCTATACAAGCCGCAGAAGATTGGGCGCTGCTCCAAGTTGTTGAGTTGGGCCTTGGTGGCGGCAATGAAATCGCCGGTGGGGTGTGGATCTTGCTTGTGAGTATTGCCGGCATAATGGGGCGCAGCTTGGGCAAGATCACTATTGGATTGGGTTTGCTGACCGGTGCGGGCGGCCTTGCGACGCTTGTGCCAGCCATCGGGGATGTGGCCGGTGCGGTCTTCGGACTGGGGGCGATCGCATGGTTCATTGCAGTTGGACTGTCCATGACCCTTGCCAACGTCAAAAACGTTAGGCGTCTTGCGATTTGAGGCACCCGTGCAGCCTTGAAGGGCCAAGGATTGCATCGCAAACATAGAAGCTATTCACTGCGGCCTAATTATTTGGCCGCAGTGTTTTCGTGGGCGAATGTGACGAAGCCAGCGTGTTGCCGTAAGCTATGTTGGTCAGGCCGTTTTGCTCCGGATGCAAAAGTCCTGCTGTTGCATCTAGGCGGCTCCCCGGCAATCCATGCCTATGCTGGGCAATTCGATGCGGTAGAATTGACGCCATTCAATGGTGATTGACTAAAACCAATGGATCGACGCCTTAGTCAAAGAGCTCAAACAGACGTTGGACAGCTTGCGTCGGATGTCGGTTTCGTCCGCAGACTGTGAGTTCACTTGAGCCGAGATTTTGCGGTCGCAGCGAATGGCCGGTTCTGTGAGCCGCACCGCAGCACTGCCAAGGGTGGGCGAACGGCAGCAAAGGGCCGGAATTTCCAAGTGGATTCACCGACTGTCCGGAACCGGACTTTCGTGCATCGCGCAGCATCTGTAACTCTGGGCTCAAACCTGCCGTTAGCTGCGGGCGGCAGGAAGGGCCGGTTTGGGCTTGTGCGACTTTTATTACCAATTTTCATCCAAAAATATTGCAGAACGGGAAAACGTCGGGTCTTGGCGATAGCGACTCATTCTGTGTTCAGAAGTAGTTGAACAATGGGCGTTTTATGCCGCTAGCAATTCCGAAGCATCGCTAAACGTGTGTTTCGGATAAAAGCTGGACGAGATTTGGCAAGTCGGGCATAATTCTTCCCGGACAGTATTAGTTTCAGTTTGTTTGACTCTTAGGAGATCATCGCGAATTGCAAAAAACGATTTCCAAATCCTCTTTTTCTCTCATCATTTCGCGATGAGAGTGCAAATCTATTTGCGTCACGAATGAAATCAGCGTTGGAATGCGTTTTTGCGGTAATGTCGCCAAGTGCGATGTCCTCTTCGTGGGCCGCGTTGAAACGATCGACGAAGGCGTTGAAACTGACGACAAGTTCGTCGTTCGTGATGACACTAGGTGGCGTAAAAACGCCGCTGCCGGTGATAATGGGCTGGTGCATTGGAACCTCGGAACTGCGTGCGGTTTACGTAACGGAAACAGACATTTGAGGGCAAGAGTGACGCTGGGTCGTCTGAAAGCGTTAACGGAAATTGGGCGCAACGTGCAGGCCGGGGCGTTGCGTCGTTTAACAGGTGATCTTAACGCTTTGAAACGAGGGCATAAGGCGACGTCGGTGCAACGTCGGTGTAACGTCGGTATTACGTCGGTGCCTGTAAGCGGTGCCAGGCGTTCGCACACCAGATGCTGTGCGGGCGTTAACAGGTATGACCCGCGCGTTAAGGGATCGCGCGCAGATTTACGCCCCTTGCAGGCTGCGCACTGTGATTTCACCGTCGCGGCGTGCGACCATGGCCAACGCGGCGGCATGGGCGGCTGCGGCGGTGGTGTAATAGGGGATTTTGTCCATCAGGGCGACGTTGCGCATAGAGCGCGAGTCTTCGACGGCTTGCGTGCCTTCTGTAGTGTTCATCACAAGTGCGACGCCGCCGTCTTTCATCACATCGACGATCGTGCGCCCGCCTTCGTAGGCCTTGTTCACGACGTCTGAGGCGATGCCGTTCTCGGTGAGGAAGGCGGCAGTGCCGCGCGTCGCGAGGATGGTCAGGCCCAACTCGCAAAGCATGCGGGCTGTGTCGATGAGTTCGTCAGTTTTGTCGTCGTCCTTGATCGAAAAGAACACAGTCCCGGTCAGCGGAAGATCGACGCCTGCGCCAAGTTGCGCCTTCAAAAACGCGCGGGCAAAGTTGCGGTCCCAGCCCATGACTTCTCCGGTCGAGCGCATTTCCGGGCCGAGCAAAGTGTCGACGCCAGGAAAGCGCGCGAAGGGCAGGACGGCCTCTTTCACCGAGAACCATGGCGTGCGGAAATCGGCGAGTTGCATTGGATCGCCTGTAGGGATCACAACGTCGTCGGAGACAGGGGCGTGTGGCGGCTTCATCGAGAAGGCCGAAAGTTTTTCGCCCGCCATGAGGCGCGCGGCGATGGAGGCGATGGCTGAATCTGTGGCTTTGGCGACGAAGGGGACGGTGCGCGAGGCGCGGGGGTTCACTTCGATGAGGTAAATCTCGTCGTTTTTGATCGCGAACTGCACGTTCATCAGGCCGACGACTTTCAGCTCCTTGGCAAGGGCGACCGTCTGCTCGGTGAGACGTGCAATGATGTCGTCGGACAAAGTGTGCGGCGGCAACGAGCAGGCGCTGTCGCCAGAGTGGACGCCAGCTTCTTCGATGTGCTGCATGATGCCCGCAACGTGGACGTCGGTCCCGTCTGCAAGAGCGTCAACGTCGACCTCCACTGCACCACCGAGGTAGCGGTCGAGAAGTACAGGACTGTCGCCGGAAACGACGACGGCGTCGCGGATGTAGCGTTCAAGTTGCGGCGTGTCGCGCACGATTTCCATGGCGCGGCCCCCAAGGACATAGGATGGACGAATGACCAGCGGGTAGCCGATTTCTTCCGCCGCCAGCATGGCTTCTGCGTCGGTGGAGGCGATGGCGTTGAGGGGCTGTTTTAGTCCGAGGCGGTTCACAAGGTCTTGGAAACGCTCGCGATCTTCGGCAAGGTCGATGGCGTCGGGTGTTGTGCCTAGGATGGGGATGCCAGCATCGTGGAGGGCGTTGGCGAGTTTAAGTGGGGTCTGGCCGCCGAACTGGACGATGACACCGTGAAGGGTGCCGTTTTCTTGTTCGACCCGGAGAATTTCCATGACGTGTTCGAAGGTCAGTGGTTCAAAGTAGAGACGATCCGAGGTGTCGTAGTCGGTCGAGACCGTCTCGGGGTTGCAGTTGATCATGATCGTCTCATAGCCCTGATCGGACAGGGCGTAACAGGCGTGGCAGCAGCAATAATCGAACTCGATGCCTTGCCCAATGCGGTTGGGGCCGCCACCCAAAATGACGACTTTCTTGGCGTTGGAAGGGCGGGCTTCGCATTCGACTTCGCCCATGACGGGGGCTTCGTATGTCGAGTACATGTAGGGCGTTTGCGCTTCGAATTCCGCGGCGCACGTGTCGATGCGTTTGAAGACCGCGTTCACGCCAAGGTTCAGGCGCGCATTGCGGACGTTGGTTTCGGTACGACCTGTGAGGATGGCGAGGCGGGCGTCGGAAAAGCCGAGCATTTTGAGGGCGCGCAGGCCGTGTTCGGTTGAGGGCAGGCCATCTTTGCGGATCTGAGCTTCGGTGTCGACGATCTCGCGGATACGGGCGAGGAACCACGGATCGAAGGAGGTCGCGGTATTGATGTCTTCGTCCGACATGCCTTCGCGCATGGCTTGGGCGATGACGCGGATGCGGTCGGGGGTTTGCTTGGACAGGGCGGCGGTTATGGCGGCGCGGTCGGGCGCTCCGGTGATCTCGATCTCGTCAAACCCGGTGAGGCCGGTTTCGAGGCTGGCGAGGGCTTTTTGCATCGACTCGTGGAAGGTGCGACCGATGGCCATGGCCTCGCCGACAGATTTCATTGCCGTGGTGAGGTTGGGTTCACTGCCGGGGAATTTCTCGAAGGCGAAACGCGGGATTTTGGTGACGACGTAGTCAATCGTCGGCTCGAAGCTGGCCGGGGTGACTTTGGTGATGTCGTTGTCAAGCTCGTCCAGCGTGTAGCCGACGGCCAGTTTCGCGGCGATCTTGGCGATGGGAAAACCGGTGGCTTTCGAGGCCAGCGCCGAAGACCGCGACACGCGTGGGTTCATTTCGATGACGACCATGCGACCGTCGGCAGGGTTCACAGCCCATTGAACGTTAGAGCCGCCAGTTTCGACGCCGATCTCGCGCAGGACGGCAATCGAGGCCGAGCGCATCATCTGGTATTCTTTGTCCGTAAGCGTCAGCGCGGGGGCGACGGTGATCGAGTCGCCGGTGTGAACGCCCATGGGGTCCACGTTCTCGATGGCGCAGACGATGATGGCGTTGTCGGCCTTATCGCGCACGACTTCCATCTCGAATTCTTTCCAACCGAGGAGCGACTCGTCGACCAGAATCTGAGCGACCGGGGAGGCCTCTAGACCGCGGCGGCAAATTTCGAAGTAGTCGTCGCGATTGTAAGCGATGCCGCCTCCGGTGCCGCCAAGCGTGAAAGCAGGGCGGATGATGGCGGGCAGGCCGACGTAGTCGATGGCGGCCATTGCGTCTTCGAGGCCTTTCGGCACGTCGTAGCGTCCGGTGTCGGTTTTCGGAGCGGCAACGATGGTGGCTTTTGGATTTTCAAGGCCGATGCGGTCCATCGCTTCGCGGAACAATTTGCGGTCTTCCGCCATTTCGATGGCGTCGCGGGTGGCGCCGATCATCTCGACGTTGAATTTGGCGAGCACACCCATTTCTTCCAGAGCCAGCGATGTGTTCAGGCCGGTTTGCCCGCCCATCGTTGGCAGCAGCGCGTCGGGGCGTTCCTTTTCGATGATCTTGGCAACGACTTCGGGAGTGATGGGTTCGATGTAGGTCGCGTCGGCCAGTTCCGGGTCGGTCATGATCGTGGCGGGGTTCGAGTTCACCAGAATGACGCGATAGCCTTCTTCGCGTAGCGCCTTGCAGGCCTGCGCACCGGAGTAGTCGAATTCGCAAGCCTGTCCGATAACAATGGGACCCGCGCCAATAATCATGATCGACTTTATGTCGGTTCTTTTAGGCATCGGCCAGTCCCCTCAGGTCACGCAAATCGTCGTGGGTTATAGGGGTTGGGGCGGCGGGTACAAGGGCGGTTTCGGTGCTGATTGACGCTTGGCCCAAAGAAATGCGAGAGCCATCCAAATCATCGCGCCGCTCATCAACGGGTAAGCGAATGTTTGTCCAGCAGGCAACGACTGGACGAGGATGAGAAACGTGGTGCTTGTTACGACGACTGGAACCGACATGGCATAGATTCCGCGTTTCGATCCAAGGCGCGCAATGAGGGCGGGGAGGAAGACGAAGGCTGTCAGGTAGTGGTAAAGCCAACTGAGGGGGAGAACCCATGCCAGCGATATAAAAATGACCGGCCAGACGAGGGGGTCGGAAAGGCGGCTTTTAAGTGCAAGGACGATCAATAGTCCGACCGTGGTAAGTTGTACGACGAGGTCAATTCCCTGCCATAACGCTGACTTGGTGAAGATGAGCCACGACGTTTCGCCGCCGGTGATTTGAGTGGTGACGATTTCCGCGGCTTCGGGGCCGATCAGGATTACGGCGATAAGCGTGTCCATAGTCACGTTGGCGAAGGTGACAAGTGCGGTCGACGAAATTGCGCGGACCTCGGACAGAAAGGCCGCGTGGAGGGGCCAGCCTGCGACGATGAGCGAGGCAAGGCCGAGGGCGGTCCCGAAAATCGCAAAGCTGAACACTGTTTGCTTTCGACCCGCAGCAAGCCAAAGCACGGCAAATATCACTGGATAGAGCTTGATCGCCGCCGCGAGGGCCATGACGGCCCCCCCTGCCCAAGGGTGGCCTGCGCGGTCGCGTTCAATGCCCAGCAGAACCAGAAACGACACGATGATCTGGGGCTGATTTTCGTTTAATGGCACGATGACGACCAAACAGCCCAGAGCGAAGACGAGGAACAACGAGACGGCCATAAACGCCGTTCTGCTCATCGCTTCGCGCGCCATTTTCGAGGCCAGATAGAAGCATCCGCATATCATCAACGCGTTCAAAACGGCGACGATGTCGCGGAATGTCTCGAACGTTGTCCATGTTACGACGTGCTGCATGATCCAGGCCCACAGTGGTGGGTAGATAAAGGGGTAGGCCGCGCGTTCGATGCCTTCGCTTAAGTATGTCGAAATCCACGCATCTGGCGGGACCATGCGAAAGTAATCCCCGGTTATGGCATAGATCGAGCTTGCCTCGCCGTCGAAAAACCGACCGGCCATCCAAAGCGCGCGCAGGTCGTCTGATGGCGGCATCGGGTTGGCGAGCCGTATCAGGACAAAGAACAGCACAAGCAGGGCGACTTCGATCAGCCGATCTTGCGTTTCTGATAGTTTCGGCATCACGGCCTCGATTTCAATTTGTGACAACGTCCTAGAATTGGAGGGGCGGATACAGGCAATTGGGGGATTTGGGCGATCTTTTCGGTTGGCCGTGGCGTCGGCGCGACAGGCTCGGCGCTTGACTTTAGGGGCGCGACCTTGTGTATCGGCGCGAACCCTCACAGCGCCTTACTTTCAAAGGGACACTCCATGCACGCCTATCGCAGCCAAACCTGCGCCGACCTCAACGCAACTCATGTTGGCGAGACCGTCCGTTTGTCGGGCTGGGTCCATCGTATTCGCGACCACGGCGGCATATTGTTCGTCGATTTGCGAGACCATTACGGGATCACTCAGGTGTTGTGCGATCCAGATTCGCCGGTGTTCAACGAGCTTGAAAAGGTGCGGTCCGAATGGTGCATTCGGATTGATGGGACCGTTAAGGCGCGCGATGCTTCGCTGGTTAACACGAAAATCCCGACAGGTGAGATCGAAGTGTTTGTCCGCGATCTTGAGGTTTTGGGCGCGTCCGAGGAATTGCCGTTGATCGTGTTTGGCGATCAGGAATACCCGGAAGAAACGCGGCTGAAGTACCGGTTCTTGGATTTGCGCCGCGAGGTAATGCAAGAGAACATGAAGCTGCGGTCCGATGTCGTGGCGTCTATTCGCAAGCGGATGTGGGGTCTGGATTTCCGCGAGTTCCAGACGCCGATTATCACAGCCTCGTCGCCGGAGGGCGCGCGCGATTTTCTGGTGCCGTCGCGCCTGCATCCGGGCAAGTTTTATGCGCTGCCGCAAGCCCCGCAGCAGTTTAAGCAGCTGTTGATGGTGTCGGGGTTTGACAAATATTTCCAGATCGCGCCGTGTTTTCGCGATGAAGACCCGCGCGCTGACCGCTCGCCAACTGATTTCTATCAGCTTGATCTGGAGATGTCTTTTGTCAGCCAGCAGGACGTGTTCGACACGATCCAGCCTGTTTTGCAGGGCGTGTTCGAGGAGTTTGGCGGCGGCCGGAAGGTTGATGCCGAGTGGCCGCAGATTTCGTATCGCGATGCCGCACTTTGGTATGGATCGGACAAACCAGACCTGCGTAACCCGATTAAAATGCAGGATGTTTCCGAACATTTCCGAGGGTCGGGTTTCGCGATCTTTGCCAAGATCCTGGAGCAGGACGGCACGGAAATTCGCGCAATTCCGGCACCCAAGGGTGGGTCACGTAAGTTTTGTGACCGGATGAACGCGTTCGCGCAAAAAGAGGGTCTGCCGGGGATGGGGTACATCTTTTGGCGTGATCAGGGCGAGGGCATGGAAGCCGCCGGGCCTTTGGCGAAGAACATCGGGCCGGAGCGGACCGAGGCGATACGCCAGCAGTTGGACCTTGGTGTTGGCGACGCGGCGTTCTTCCTTGGCGGTAAGGCGAAGGCGTTTGAAACCGTGGCCGGTAAGGCGCGCATTGCGATTGGCGACGAGTTGGGTCTAACGGACAAGGACCGATTTGCGTTCGCGTGGATCGTCGATTTCCCGATCTACGAAAAGGACGAGGAAACCGGCGCGATTGATTTCGAACACAACCCGTTTTCGATGCCGCAGGGTGGAATGGAGGCGCTTCAAGGCGATCCATTGGAGGTTCTCGGCTTTCAGTATGACCTTGCGTGTAACGGGTATGAGCTTGTGTCCGGCGCGATACGGAACCACCGACCTGAGATCATGTTCAAGGCGTTCGAGATTGCCGGATATGGTGAGGATGAGGTTAAGAAACGCTTTGGCGGGATGGTAAATGCGTTCCGGTATGGCGCACCTCCGCACGGCGGCTGTGCTGCCGGCATCGACCGGATCGTGATGCTTTTGGCGGATGTGCAGAACATTCGCGAAGTGATTTTGTTCCCGATGAACCAGCGCGCAGAAGACCTGATGATGGACGCACCGTCTGCACCAACGAACGAGCAGTTGCGCGATTTGCATCTGCGGGTTTTGCCATCGGAGGACTGATGCTAGAGGCGCTTGTCTCGAAAGGTTTTGACGTGCGCACGCGCAACCACGCGGGCGCGATATTGTCGGTCGATTTCCCTGGCGAGACGGCAAACCTGGTAGCAGCGCTTGCTGATTTTCAGATTGAAACCACCGAGCTGATTGGCGGCGGTGGTGGCGAGGCTGTGTTTACGCAGCGCTTGCGGCATCGCCTGTATGATCTGGGGTGGCCGAAGCATACGTTTCGGGTCGCGACGTCGGTGGACGGGGTGCAGCGGATTGGCATTGGGCACGAGGTTGATCACGTCATGCGGGCCGAGGCCGGGACATTGGCGTTGGAGATTGAGTGGAACAACAAGGATCCGTTTTACGACCGGGATCTTGAGAGTTTTCAACGCCTTCACGTACAATCAGCCGTCAGTGTCGGGATTATTGTGACGCGTGGGGCGTCGTTGCAATCGGCGTTTGTGCGCCGGATTGGCGACCGGATGCACCGCGATGGGATCGCGTCCGAGGCAGATCTTGCGGCCTACGGTGTGACCGAGCGGACGGCGGCGCAGCGGCGGTCTGTGGCGGGGATGATGGAGAACGGCGCGTCGTTTGTGGAGGCGTTCACTCAGACCTTCGTGGCCAGTAAATACGGTCAATCAACAACCCATTGGCGCAAGCTAGAGGAACGGTTGGAGCGCGGGGTCGGGAACCCTTGTCCGTTGTTGCTTATCGGTTTGCCGGAGAACTGTTTGGTGGGCTGACTATTCGGCCGCAACGCCGGAATTGTGGGCGTAGGTTTTCCAGTCGGGTTTGTAATCGGCGTCGGCCTGATTGCCCCAGACGGTCCAACCTTCGCGCACGCCGCGTCCGAACAATTCAAGGTAAGGGCCCCACGAGCAGCCTTCGATCAGTTCGTATTGCTCGTCGGGTTTGCGGGAATGTTCGCGCTTGCGGGTTTGCATCATGTTCACCTGCCGCCGTCCGGGCGCCAAAGTGCGGGCGTTTTTGCCGCGTGTGCCGAAGAGAAGAACTTCGGTGACATTGCGAAAATAGAACCCGACGCCGCGCCCGTCAGAGCCGCCGTCTTTGCGTATTTTGTGCCAGATAATGTTGGATTTGTACTCAAATCCCCACGCGTTCAGCACCTTCAGACCATCCGGCAAAAGCGCATTCGGCACCCACATGTAGCAATGGGCGCGATCTTCCATGTGCTCGGCGACGGGAAGGCCGCAAATCTCGTCCAGCGTCATCGTCGGATAGCGCGACAGGCGTTTGTGTTCAGGTGCGACCTTGCCGGTGCGGTTGGTGAACCGCCAAGGCGGATCGGCCATCACGCAGCCGAAGCGATCATCGCCCAGAAAGTTGCGCAGGTCTTGTGTCGGAGTGCGTCCCATGTCCAACATGATGCGATGACCTTTCGTGATTTGCAATGTGCGATCTGGCCTTTGGCCCGGAGAACATTGATAGAACAAAGTTGATAGATATAGAAGTTGATAATGGATTTTTCACGATGACAGAGCGGCCTTTGGCGAACTGGACTCCGCCCGAATTGCCACCTCGCGCGGCGATTGAGGGCCGTTTTGTGCGGCTAGAGCCGTTGAGCCTTAGTCATGTGGACGGGTTGCTCTGCGCGCATGCCGAGGATGCGACCGGAGCGATGTGGACGTATCTGCCGGTTGGGCCGTTTACGGAGGCGGAGTATACCGCGTGGGTCGAGGTGCGATCTGCGCTGGACGATCCGTTGCATTTCGCGGTTCGAATGGCCGATGGACGGCTTGGGGGGACGTTGAGTTTGATGCGGATCACGCCGGATGCGGGAACGATTGAGACGGGATGGCTTACATTTGCACCACGGCTTCAGCGCAGCCGTGAGGCGACAGAAGCGGTGTATTTGTTGATGAAATGGGCGTTTGAGGCTGGATATCGGCGGTTTGAATGGAAGTGTGATGCGGCGAATATTCCGTCACGCCGGGCGGCAGAGCGGTTCGGGTTTAGTTTCGAGGGCGTTTTTCGTCAGGCCGGAATTGTGAAGGGGCGAAATCGGGATACGGCTTGGTATGCGGCGATTGATGGCGAATGGCCAGCGCTGCGCGGTGCGTTCGAGGCTTGGCTGGCTGCCGAGAATTTTGACGAGGAGGGGCGACAATTGCAGGCTTTGGGCGTCCTCACACGGCCAATTCTTGCAGCGACAGACCCGGTTTTGCAGGGTTAAACTTGCTGCTCGAGTTCTAGGCGCTCGTCGACGGCGGATTTCAGTTTATGGAGGCATTCAGGCGCTGGCGGACCGTTTCCGCAGATGTCTTCCACGTCGCGCGCAATTTGGGCAAGTAAGGGGTCGTCGGCGCTTTTGGCAAGACCGATCAGGAAGGACGTGAGGTAGTGCAACGTCGCCTCGTCAGGGTCGGAGGTCAGCAGGTCAGAGACCAGCGCCAGATCATCGCGGTAGGCGATGCGGTCGGGCACAACTTCGTCGGCGGATACCGGGCGCAAACCGATGGGGCGTGCATCTTTAGGCAGTACTTTGAGGATGGTCGACTGAAAGGCTGAAATCGAACGGATCGGCTTGGAGATAAAGGCATCAGCCCCGGCTGCCAGAGCTTTGCCTTCGAGGCCATCGTCCCCTGTCATCGCAATTATGACGCTGAGGCGCGGCTCGCCTGCGGAAAGTTCGCGGATGAGATCAAGGCCAGAGCCGTCTGGCAGGCCGAGGTCCACAAGCACGATGCCTGGGCGGTAGGTGCGCAAATGGCGGGCGGCGGACTTTAGACAATCAGCGCGGCGAATGCGTGCGCCTGAGCGTTGGCAGATCATGCGTAGAGCTTCGCAGGCGAACCGGCTGTCTTCGACCACAAGGACGGTCTGTCCCAAAAGAGGGCGCTCCGCAGTTGGAGGGCGTGTCATCAAAAAATCTTCGAGGGATTCCGGCATTTCGTAACCTCCGGGTCGCAAAGGTCGACCATTGACGACTATGTCTTACCTTAACCTAAAAAACTATTAACGGCGAGGGGATGCGGCGGTCTGTCCCTTGTGGTTGCGACCCGTTGGGTCGATAAGCCGTGGCGAAAAACCGGAGAATACAATGATTGGACGTCTGAACCATGTGGCGATCGCAGTGCCAGATCTTGTGGCGGCGACGGCTCAATACCGCGATATGTTGGGCGCAAAAGTGGGTGCGCCGCAGGACGAGCCAGATCACGGCGTGACGGTGGTGTTCATTGAATTGCCAAATACCAAGATCGAGCTTCTGTACCCTTTGGGCGATGGTTCACCGATTGCGGGATTTTTGGAGAAGAACCCGGCGGGTGGGATTCACCATATTTGTTATGAAGTGGACGATATCGCAGCGGCTTCGGCGCATCTGGTCGAAGCGGGCGCACGGGTTCTGGGCGGTGGTGCGCCGAAGATCGGGGCGCACGGTAAGCCAGTTGTGTTTTTGCATCCGAAAGATTTTAACGGCACGTTGATTGAGTTGGAGCAGGTCTGATGTCCATAGTTTCCGGTATCGTATTGTTCGCCGTGATCTGGTTCATGGTGTTGTTCATCATTCTGCCGATCCGGGTCCAATCCCAAGCAGAAGCGGGCGAACGCGTGGCAGGGACGCCTGTTGGCGCTCCGTCTTCTGCGTTTTCAATGAAACGCAAAATGGCTACGGCGACGTGGATTTCCGTCGTCGCATTCGCGGTGATCGCCTCGGTGATCATTTGGGGCGGCATTTCGGTTGAGGACCTGGATTTCTTCAACCGGCTGGAGCGGCGCGAGGGCTAGGTCTGGCTTTGCAGGCGGTGGTACAGGTGCGTGAAGGCGGCGGCTCCGACCACTGGGACCAGCAGATTTAGCAGCGGCACAGTCAGCGGCACGGCCATCAGCGCGCCCGCGGTCCAGATCGTGACGAAGTTGGCGCGGAAGGCTTGTTTTGCGCCTGCACGGCCCAGTCGACGCACCGCAATCATCCGAAAATATTCACGTCCCAGTAAGAAACCGTTCAGGCCGTAGAAGACGAATGGGGCGAAAGGGGTGATGTAAAGCACCAGTGCGGCGATATTGGCGGCAATCAAAATACCGAGAAAACCAAGGGCTTCGCGCAAGCTTTCGGCCAGAGCCACGCGGGGGGCTTCGCCGAGGTGTGGGTAGTGGCGGTCTTCGACTGCGTCGGCGACATCGTCGAGGAAGAGGCCCGTGAAGGCGGACGCCACCGGCACCATGAGGAACACCGACAAGAGCAGCATAACGATGACCGAGGCCCATGACAGAAGGGTTTCCACGAAGGTTATTTCGCCGATGTATGGCACCGTGATGCTGTCAGGGAGAAGCCATTGTATGCCAAAGAAAATCATCGCGTAGGCGGCAAAGAGAAGGCCGACGGTTAGGCCGACGCCTTTGAGGAGGACGCTGCGAAAACGCGGATCCGACAGTTGTGAGACGGCGTCCGCGAGGGATGTGAGGATCATGTCGCGATCCACGTGGTGATCTGGTCGATGTCAGGGCGCGGGCGTTCGGGTGGAGTTGCACGCTCGGTGCCAATGTGGATGAAGCCTGCGATCCATTCGTCGGCACCGAGACCGAGTTGCGCTTCGCGCCAGTCCGCGTCGTGGCTGACCCAGCCGGACAACCAGTTTGCGCCCCAACCGGCGGCAAGAGCTGCAGAAAGGAGGTTCATCGCGACGGCACCGGCAGACAAGGTTTGTTCGATCTCGGGAATTTTCTCGCTTGGTTTAGGGCTGGCCACAATGGCAACCGCGAGGTCGGCATTTGCAAATTGCGCCGTCATCTTGTCGATTTTTTCAGCCTCAAGGCCCAGGACTGAGCCGCGTGCGCCGACTGTCGTCGCCAGACGGTGCAAGGCGTCACGTTCCAGCACGATAAACCGCCATGGCTCCAGTTTGCCGTGGTCGGGCGTGCGTGCGGCGACTGTAAGCAAGTCGATGAGCGCGGCCCGGTCAGGAACAGGCGTTGTCAGCGTTTTCGCGGGCCGCGAGCGGCGCGTGGCGAGGAAGGACAGGGCGGCGGGGTTGGCCTCGGGCATGACGCGGGTTCCTTTTTGGGATTACGCCTTCAGGTATTCGCGCCGATTGAGAATTTCCAGAGGCGACGTCGCTTTCAGGGCAGGGCAGCGGCCATTTCGTCGATGAGACCGCTGCAAAAGGTCTCGAACGCCTTGCCGGGCTGGCGGATCTTGAGCGCTTCGGCGAAGGGATCGGGCGCATCGATGGTAGAGCCGGACATTTCCTGTAGCGTGGCGTGACCGCAAAAGGGCACGTACATTTCCGAATAGCCGCCCTCGTGTGCCATCACCAGCCGACCGGCACAGAGTTGGCCCGCAAGATCGACAACGCGGCGGGTCATTTGCCGGAAGGTGTCGACGGAACACAGCATCCGACCCAACGGATCAAAGGCCGCAGCGTCAAAGCCGCAGGCCACAACGATCACGTCGGGTTTGAAGGCTTGGATGGCGGGGATTGCGAGGCGGTCCATAGCTTGCAGCCAAGTCGCGTGGCCTGCGCCCGGCGGAAGCGGGATGTTGAGGTTTGTGCCTTCGCCCTGGCCCTCACCGCGATCTGCAAAGTCGCCTTTGTTGAGCGGGTAGTTGCGTTCTTGATGCATCGAAATGGTCAGGACTTCGGCGCGGTCGTAGAAAATTGCTTCGGTTCCGTTGCCGTGGTGGACGTCCCAGTCAAGGATCGCGACTTTGCCCGCTTTGCCGTCAGCAAGCGCGCTTTCGACTGCGATGGCGATGTTGGCGAGCAGGCAGAAACCGTTCTGCCAGTCGCGCAGGCAGTGGTGTCCGGGCGGGCGGGTCAGGGCGTAAGCGTTGGTGAATTCGCCGTCGAGCACGGAGAAAAGCGCGCCTTTGGCCTGTCCCGCAGAGAGTGCCGCCAATTCGTAGCCGCCGGGGCCGTAGGGCGCACGCAACCCGGTTTCGCCGCCGCCCTTGTCAGAGGTTTTCTTGAAGGTCGTGAGGAAATCGCCGGTGTGGACGCGGATCAGGTCAACTTGGCTGGCGGGCTTGGCGCGCTGGACGGACAAATCGTCCATCAGGCGGGTGACGTTCATCAGGTTCACAAGGCGACGTTTGGTTTCGGGGTTTTCGGGCAGGCCTCCGGTGGCAGCGGGTTGGACGAAGCCGCCGACGGGGGCCATGAAGGAGTAGTTGCCGCCGGAATGCCAAAAGCTTTGTTCGTCGTAGAAAAACGCGGTGGTCATATAGGAATCCCGGTGGTTTGGACTACGAAGGCGTGTCAGTCCGATTGCGGTGATAGACGCCTTCGGGTAAGTTTAACGCGGCCGTAAGATCGGCCAGTTGCGCTAGCGAAAGTGTGATTTTCTGGATGCGATCCAGGCGTTCGTCGTATTGCTCAAGGGTCACGCAGTCTTCAAAGGCGGTGATGGTCACGTCCTCTTGGAGATGCTTTGCGGCATCATCGAGAAGGGTGACGACGGTGGCGTCAAAATCGTGCTCGATCGTAAACATGGGCGCACCGTGACCGGATCGGCGGGTCTTCGCAAGGGCGTGGGTTGAGGCTTTGGGTGAATTTGATAACGTGGCGTGCGCGGATACGCGTTTGGGTAACGAGGAGGCGGCAAAGTGCGGGTTATTGGGTTAAGTTTGGCGGCAGTTTTGGCTTTAGCGGCCTGTGATGTGCAGGTGGGCGCGCCGCGCTCGTCGCCTTCGGCTTCAACGCCTGCGTCGCAGGTGACGCAGACGCGCACCGGAAGGCCGCAGACGTTAGCGGATTTTCAGGCGGTTGTGCGGCGGGTCGAGCCGGTGGCCGAACGCGCGTGCCGCGATGCTCGCCCGCGATCGAACTGTGATTTCCGCATTTTCGTGGATGATCGCGCGAATTTACCGCCGAATGCCTATCAGACATTGGACAAAAGTGGCCGTCCGGTAATCGGGTTCACGCCGGCGTTGTTTCAGGAGATGCGCAACCGGGACGAGTTGGCGTTTGCGCTGGCGCATGAGGCGGCACACCACATTGAGGGGCATATTCCCCAAACGCAAAACTCTGCCGCAGCGGGCGCGATATTGGGCACTTTGATCGGCTCGCTGGCCGGATTGGATGCCGCAGGCGTAGAGACGGCGCAGAACATTGGCGGCACAATCGGAGCGCGGCGGTATTCCAAGGGGTTCGAGTTGGAAGCGGATTCGCTTGGGGCGCGGATCGCGCAATCGTCCGGATATGATCCATTGCGCGGCGTGTTGTATTTCCAGCGGGCCTCTGATCCGGGTGATAAGTTTTTGGGCACGCACCCGCCGAATGCCGACCGGATCAACACGGTGCGCCGGGCAATCGGTGGCTGACGCCCGGATTTGATCTGGATCAGAGCGCGGTGTCGCAAGGCGTGGCAGTCTGCTGTCCATCAGACAGGAGAGCGACAATGACCACGACTGCAAAAAAGTGCGCGCACCACGCGCGTCTGATGGATCGCATGGCGACGCGGAATGGCGCGGATTTCGATCTTGCGCGGCAAACCGGATATCTGACCGGATCAGAGTTGAATGAGGCGCTTGCCTCATGTGTGGGTTGCAGCGACGCGGCGGATTGCGAGGCACGGCTTGATCGCGGCGAACCCGGTGTGCCGGACTATTGCCGGAATGCTGCGTTATTCTCGCGGGTTGAGACGGTGACAAACTAGGCTGATTGACCTGTTTCAGGTGTGGCATCACGAGACGGCGTGAAAGCTTTTGTGGTGTCTATCGACCGTTTGAATTGACGGCTAACCTTGGATTGGGCGAGACCCTCGGAGTGTATCACCGCCTGACGGCGGCGATCCGCTGGAGGGACGCGGTCCCTCCATAATTTGAGTATTTTTGCCAAGAAGAAATCAGGGCGCGATTTGGCCCCATAGATCGTATTCGTTGGCCTCATCCACGGTGACATTGACGATGTCTCCGGGGCTAAGCGCGTCAGTGTGTTCGTCGATGAAGAGGTTGCCGTCGATCTCAGGAGCGTCGGCGGTGGTGCGGCAGGTGGCAATTCCGTCTTCGTCGATGTCGTCGACGATCACCGGGAGCGTGGTGCCGACTTTGGCCGCCAGTTTGTCAGCGGAGATGGTTTGCGCCTTCTCCATGAAGCGGTCCCAGCGATCTTGTTTGACCTCTTCGGCGACATGATCGGGAAGCGCGTTGGAGCGCGCGCCGTCGACGTTCTCGTATTTGAAGCAGCCCACGCGGTCGAGTTGGGCTTCGTCCAGCCAATCGAGAAGTGTCTGAAATTCAGCCTCGGTTTCGCCGGGGTAGCCGACGATGAAAGTCGAGCGAAGCGTGATGTCGGGGCAAGTGGCGCGCCATGCGTTGATTTCGTCGAGGGTTCTTGCGGCTGCTGCGGGGCGGGCCATGCGTTTTAGCACATCTGGGTGGGCATGCTGGAAGGGGATGTCGAGGTAGGGCAGGATTTTACCGTCTGCCATCATGGGGATCAGGTCGCGCACGTGGGGGTAGGGATAGACGTAGTGCAGGCGGACCCATGCGCCCAAAGATCCGAGATCGCGGGCGAGGTCGAGAATGGGCGCTTTGGTTTCGCGGTCTTTCCAGTCGGTGCCGTAGGCAGAGGTGTCTTGGCTGATGACGAGGAGTTCACGCACACCGTTTTCGACAAGCTTTTCGGCCTCGCGCATAACGGCTTTGTGGGGCCGCGAGTCGAGGCGGCCGCGCATGTCGGGGATGATGCAGAATTTGCATTTGTGGTTACAGCCTTCGGAAATCTTCAAATAGCTGTAGTGGCGCGGCGTGAGTTTCACGCCCAGTGCTGGCATCAGGTCGATGAACGGATCGGGGCTTGGCGGGACGGCGATGTGGACCGCGTCGAGAACCTGTTCGTACTGGTGTGGGCCGGTCACGGCGAGGACGCGGGGGTGCGCTCCGGTGATGTAGTCGGGGTCGGCTCCGAGGCATCCCGTGACGATCACGCGGCCATTTTCGGTGAGCGCTTCGCCGATGGCATCGAGGCTTTCGGCCTTGGCGCTGTCGAGGAAGCCGCAGGTGTTAACGATCACTGCGTCCGCGCCGCTGTAGTCGGGGCTGATCGCGTAACCTTCGGCCCGCAGGCGCGTGAGGATGCGTTCGCTGTCGACCAAGGCTTTGGGGCAGCCGAGGGAAACCATCCCGATGGTGGGCTGGCCGGGGCGCGCGGCTTCGGGGATGCGGGCGCGGGCAAGGTCGGGGCGGAGGTTTGGCGGGTTCTGGGTCATGGGCCGGGGCTATAGCGGGTTCGGAGGTGGGGGGGAAGTGTGTCGGGGTTGCGACAAGGCGGGGAGCGCGCCAGACTGGCGAAAAGGTGGATGTGATGACGATTAAGACCTATCGGACGACATTGGCGGATTTGAAGGCGAAGCGGGCGCTTACGTCGGCTGAAGAGCGGTTGTTGGCGGCGTGTGAGACGGGTGGAATGCCGGTCTTTGGGGCTGCGCGGCCAGAGGCACCGAGTGATGACACGGAGATACGGGGGGAGTTGATCCGTTATTTGCTGCTTGGGGGGTGCAAGGGCGCGCGGCCCCATTCGCAGGGGGTGAGTGCGCGGGGCGCCTATGTGTCCGGGGTTTTGGATATGGAGGAGTGTAAAACGACGCTTTCGCTTCTTTTGGCTGATGCAACCTTTGAGAACGCGCCGCAATTACTTGATGCCGAGATCGGATTTCTTGCGCTTCCCGGTTGTCGTGTGCCTGGTCT
>RCMY010001819.1_pt1 | contig 19721 bp, 21 predicted proteins | sample 2041341 | NCBI WGS metagenome assembly RCMY01 (sample SAMN09708234, study PRJNA481090) | Marine sediment metagenome, whole genome shotgun sequencing project. | reverse complement strand
TGCATTCTCTTCAGTATTTCGGCTTTTGGTTTCGCGCCACTCAACGGCTGTGTTGAGTTCGTCGCGTAGCACGCGCGCCATCACTTCAGCAATCGGCGCACTGTTACCATATACTGAGCCGCCGCTTACCAATAGCGGTAGTCGGGTTTGTCGTTTGAGCCAGGCGGCGTATTGCATGCGTGCCAGCGTGCCGGGCATTACCGAGTCGAGATTGGCATACTCCGGTGCAGCAACATAAATCGCGCCCGAGAGCAGCACAATAGCTTGCGCTTTGCTGGCCGTCGCGTCGTCAACCGTCAGGGCTGGGGCTGAGCCCTCCAGCGGTTTAGTCAGCAGCAGCATGCCGAACGGCGTGCTGAGCGCATAGAGCAGGAAGATATTTCCTGCCAGCAGCACAATGGCCAAGCGCCGCCAGCGCAACAGTAGCAGCAGCCCGAGTAAGCCGAGCAGTATATTTAAGCCGGGTGGCAGCGCCAAAACCCTGAGTAGCAGGCGAAATTCCATTGATTTTTAGGCCTCGATGTATGACATTGGCATTCGGATTATTAACAATAAGATTGTATGAATGAATAGCTGGTTTGTCAGTTTACTGTTTTTTGCTTACACGCTGGGGCTGGCTTACTGGCAACAGTGGACCGCTACCGATATTGTTTGGAGTATGTGGTTCGCCAGTTTGGTCAGCGGCTATGTGGCCATTCTCTGCAACATCATCGGCGGTTCGCCGAAAGCTGCAGACGATGCCGGCCCGCGCGCCGGTGGCGCTGGAAAATCGCTATTTTTGCTGGTGTTTTTTAGCATTCACTTTATTGGTTTTCACTTCGGCCATTCGCAGGCGATGTGGGGGTTCTTTCCTCTCAGCGACCCACAGCCAGGTTTTCTCGGGCTTATCGCGCTGTGTGCCGAGCGCTACTGGGCGTTTATCCTTGTTGCTCTGGTGAATGTATGGCCGTTGCTGCGCAAAAACTGGCAAACAGAATCTGAACTGCGCTTTGACGAGCCGTATAAAGCCGTAGTTCGTAATCACATCATGATATTCGTCGTCGCTTTTGCCAGCGAGGCAGTTAATCAGCAGCAACTGCTTTACTTCCTATTGGTCTTTTATTTTTTGCCTTTCGGCCAATTGCGCAATTTATTCGGGCGCCGCAAAGAGGCTAGCGCTGAGCGCGCGCGTGAAAAGCAATAAGTGCCGCCGTCACAGCAACGTTCAAAGATTCAACGCCATTCTCCATAGCAATGGCCAGGCTGTCAGAGCAGCAGGCGGCGATCTCGTCTGAAACGCCGAGGCTTTCATTACCCAGCACAAACACACTGCTTGCGTTTATTTTAGTAGCAAACAAATCGCGTTTAGCATCGGCTTGCAAGGCGAAAACCGGCAGTTCATGCTCGCGCAGTTGCCGCAGCGCCTGCACTAATGACGGGCACATAATGATGGGTGCTCTGAATACGCTGCCGGCGCTTGCCTTAATGGTCAGCGGGTTTAAGCCGGCGGCACCTTTGGCTGGCAGTAGTATGCCGTCAACGCCAGCGGCACAGCAGGAGCGAATAATCATGCCCAGGTTTTGCGAATTGCTAACGCCGTCCAGTGCGATCAGCAGCACGCGTTGCTGCTGCTTCGCCCACGCCGCATACCAGTCACTAAACTGTGTTAATGCGGTACACATTACATCAACGGCGACGCCCTGATCCTGACGACTGTTGCGCGATATGCGCGACAGCTCGGCGCGGCTGTGGGTTTTGATTTCAATCGAGCGCTGCGTCGCCAGCGCTTCAATAGCGGCCAGCTCGCCGCCCGGTTTATTGCTGCTGGCAACGTGCAGGCGATACACCTCGAGGCTGTCATCACGCAAAACTTCAAGCGCGGGTTTACGGCCATAAACGGTGATGATTTTGGCAAAGAATGACTTCTTCTGTTGGTATTGTGTCGAATCTTCAAGCATGAAGTAGGTGCCGTCTTGTCATATTACAGCGCTGGCTGCTCGCGGGGTGTAAGGTTATTTGAGGACGTGAGTCTATCACTTGGCGGCATTATTTCGGCAGACAAAATGATCCAACCGAAACGCTATCCAATCGCGCTTGTTTATGCTAATTTGCGCCCCGTTCCATAAACAATAGGAGTTAGAAAATGTTCAATAATACTATCAAGTTAGGCGCGTGCGCTGCAGCTTTGGTTCTGGGCCTTAGCGCCTGTGGTGGCGACGATAGCGAAACAGCAACCGAAAGCCTGAAGTCTGGCCTGGACAGCGCTGTTGAAGATGTTAATGAAGGAGCTGACGCCGCTGGCGATAAAGCAGCCGACGCGGTTGACGCCGCTGAGGAAGCTGGTGCAGAGACTATGCAGGCAGCGAAAGAAGCAGGCTCCGATGCAATGGAAGCTGGCGCTGACGCAATGGACAAGGGCGAAGCGATGATGGAAGACGGCGCGGATAAAGTTGAAGAAGGCGCAGAAAAAGTAGAAGAAGGCAAGAAAATGGTTGAAGACAAAATGAAATAGCATTTTGCGCGTCACGCTTTGTGACGTCGTGTTAATTCAGAAAAGCCGACGTTCAGCGTCGGCTTTTTTTATTTACAGGGATGTAATGTATTTCCCGAGAGGCAGGACGCCGGCAGGGATATTTACAGGGATGTAATGTATTTCACTCGCCACGTCCTTGTGGCTCGCCCTGCGGGCAGCCTGCGGCTGTGCACCAGTTTGCCGGGAGCAAACTGGAACAGCTTTAGCTGGCCTGCGTTAGCAGGTAGGCTACATGGATGTAGCATATAAATCGGCTGTCCTGCCGATTTGTCCCGAGAGGCAGGATGCCGGCAGGGACGACTGACAGGTTACTGTTTAAAGTCCGGCAGTGTATTCAGGTGCAGCACGCCGAACAAAAGCACCTGAAGATAGCCGACAAAACTATTGGCGTGGTTGATACGGATCTTGTGAGAAAACATAAAACACTTCGCAAGATGTGAAAACAGCAAAAATAGTCCTACAACGTTCAGCGTGGTCGCTAGCCAGTCGGGCATGCTCACCAATAAATTGACCACCACTAAAACCCATAAAACAACAAAAATTGCCTTTGGCAACGTTAAGTTCATTGTACGCTCCGACGAAATACTGCCGTTTTCAGGAGTATAGCTCAGCCTGAAATTTGTGGTGCATGGCAACAATGGCAATCCCTACGGGTAGCTTAGCAATAAAAAAGTTGCGATCTAAAAGCAGGGCATGGAAATTGCTCTGCAATGAGTCTTGTGGCGCGCTGCCGACGTAATCTGCTTTATCAATATCGATGAAATAGCCTTATACAACTGATTTTAATATAAATATTTGTATGAGACTGGAATGTCTAATGCGCTCTTTAGGTGCGTCGTAACACGCGATAAACGCTTAGCCGCTCTAAAATAGCGCACGTTGCGTGAGCGTGTGCTTTAACGGTGCACTTTTAACTGACTCATTACCAATAAGGACTCTTTAATGCTCATACCGCACAAACACCTCACTGTGGCCGCCACCGCTTTGCTGTCCTTGCTACTGACCGCCACCGCGAGCGCGCAGGATGACTTGAACCCGGCCAATACGGCCTGGATACTCACATCGACCGCGTTAGTGTTATTCATGACCATTCCAGGTTTGGCGCTTTTTTATGGCGGCCTGGTGCGCTCCAAAAATGTGCTGACGATATTAATGCAATGCTTTGCACTGACGTGTTTCATGTCGTTGCTGTGGTTTGTTGCGGGCTACAGCATTGCCTTTTCCGGCGACGGTGCCTGGTTTGGCGACTTGAACAAAGTGTTGCTGGCGGGTTTGACTAAAGATTCGCTCAGCGGCGATATTCCAGAAACTGTATTCATTATGTTTCAAATGACCTTTGCGATCATTACGCCGGCTTTGATTGTGGGCGGTTTTGCCGAGCGCATTAAGTTTTCTGCGGTCATGCTGTTCTCTGCTGCCTGGCTGTTTCTTGTGTATGCGCCGGTAACTCATTGGGTGTGGGGCGGTGGCTGGCTGCAGCAGCAAGGGCTGCTGGATTTTGCCGGTGGCACGGTGGTGCATATTACTGCCGGCGTGGCGGCGCTGGTGTCTGCTCTTGTGCTCGGTAAACGTAAGGGTTTTGGCGAGGTGGCTTTGCCGCCGCACAATATGACCATGACCGTCACCGGTGCCGGCATGCTGTGGGTTGGCTGGTTCGGTTTCAACGGCGGCAGTGCGCTGGCCGCCAATGGCGATGCCGGTATGGCCATGCTGGTGACGCATTTGTCAGCCTCTTGCGGCGCGTTGATGTGGCTGAGCATAGAATGGATTAAATACGGCAAACCCAGCGTGTTGGGTGCAGTCACGGGCATGGTGGCTGGCCTGGGAACCATCACCCCGGCTTCCGGCTTTGTTGGCCCGGCCGGCGCGGTAGTGATCGGCTTAAGCGCTGGTCTGGTTTGCTATTTGGCGACCTACTTACTCAAGCTGGTGTTGAAAGTTGACGATTCACTCGACGTGTTTCCGGTTCACGGCGTTGGCGGTATTCTTGGTACGTTCCTGGCCGGTATTTTTGCCAGCCAACAGCTTGGCATCTTTAGCGGCCACGGTTTTGCCGATGGCATTGAGAGCATGGGGCAACAGCTGGCCGTGCAGCTTACCGGTATTGTTAGCGTATTCATCTACACGGCAATTGTCACGTTTGTACTGCTAAAACTGATCGATGTCAGCATCGGGCTGCGCGTTACCAACGACGAGGAAACCGAAGGTCTGGATGTCGTTCTGCATAATGAGAGCGGTTACGATCTTTAGTCGTTATTTCTACCGCTAAAACGGCGACTGACTGCTGCGAGCGCTGCATAAACCGCACCGGCCAGCGCACCATAAAGGTGCGCATCGACAACGACTGGTATGGCGCTGAGGCTGGAACGGCTGATCGCGATACCTTGCCATTGTTCAACGATGACTTTAGCGCCGATGATGCACAGCACTGCGCCGGCCAGCAACACCTGGCCGCGCCATGCCGCAATAGCGGCGTAGACATACATGCCAATAAGCACGCCGGAGAAGCCTCCGTACCACGCTACCTCAGGACTAAATGCTAACAAACTGGCACTGCTGGCGGCGGCGATGAACATCAGCCCCAGCCAGCAACGCCAGCCAACCAACAGTGGCCCAAATAATTGCTGCAACAGCGCCAGACCGAGCATGTTTCCCGCCAAATGCAGCCAGCTTAAATGCACGCAGTGTGCGCTAAACAGCTGCCACCATTGACCCGCAAACACATCATCCCGGTGCAGCAGCAACGCTGTGCGCCAGCTTGCAGGCAAGCTCTGCAGCGCGATGCACAGCGGCAACAGTAGATAAATACCCGTACCTTCGGTGCTGAGCCACTTTTTATTGGCGTTGGTCATGCCGTTGTGTCATGTCCTGTGACGGTGCGCATAGTTCGCACAAAAAAATGCCTGCTTAGTGCCTTTCGTCGTACCGTTTAGCTGCGTCGTCAGGCGTAAGTGGTTCCGGTAGATATAGTTAATGAAAGCTTTCCGAGTTTTCAGACAAGACCATGCAATATCTGCGACTACTAACGTTATGCCTTGCGATGGCGCTTTCCGGCGTCGGCCATGCGCAATTCTCGGCGCTGCCCGAGCATATTACTATTCATGGTCACCCGTATGCGATGCAGCTACAAGAAAACGTCGCGCTGCTCGCCAAGCTTGGCGAGGCTGCGATTGCAGAGCAAGACCATCATTTCGGCGGTCAGCTCGTGGGCGAGGAAAAAAGCTGGGTGAGAATCTCGCTGATCGCTGGTAAGTGGTCGGGTATTGTTAGTCTGGCCGGCGATAGTTACATCGTCGAAGACCTGGGTGGTCAAGCCGATGTCAATCTGCAAACACACAACAAGCAGCAGCGTCCAGCGCGCGGGTTGTCAGCCAAGCCAACTGGCGAACTGGCGGCTGCGGCTACTCAGTGTGCTACCACGGCTAATTTGGGTGCGGTTGATTTAAGCTCGCCACAAAAATATCACTCTGCATTGGCTGCTCCAACAGCGCAGCAAGTACAGTTTGATTCAATCTGTTCAGCCACTGTCGATGGTGTTTGCCTGTTTGCCGAAGTGGAGTTTGTGTTTGACCTGGAGTTTCAGCAACGCCTCGGCGATAGCGCGCAGAGCACGGCGGCTGCAATTATCAACATGGCCGAAGGCTTTTATGCAAATGATCTGCGAGTTAGCTTCGACACGATCACCATGCAATTTTTGACTGCGGACTTGTTTTCCTCAACTACCACCGCTAACTCCTTGCTCATCGACATTAGAGACAAAAAGCGTGCGCGCCAGTTACCCTTCATGAAAAATGAGCAGGCGCTGCTGCATGTAGTCACCGGCAGGTATTTTAGTGGCGGCACCGCCGGCATCGCTTATACCGGCGTGTTGTGTCGAGGCGATGGCAACGGGGTTGGCACATCGCAACTTTTGAGCGGCTACGGTGCCAATCAGGCAGCCTTGACTGCGCTGGTAGTGGCGCATGAAATTGGCCACAATTTTGGCGCAAATCACGACGGCGAACGCGGCAATACATGCGCTGAAGGCTTCATAATGCAGTCACGGGTAGCCTCGGGCACCAGTAATTTTTCCAGCTGCAGTCTCGCCGAAATGGAACAAACAGTGTCTGCGGTCAGGCGCCCCGAACGGTGCTTTAATTATCCGGTCGACATTGCCATTCGCGCCAATACCGAAAATACCGCCGAAGTGATTGCCGGCAAAGCGTTTACCACTGAATACACCGTCAATACTAACGCCGCGTTTCTGGCGCTGCCACAATTACGCGTGGTGGGTTCTGTACCGGTAGAGCAGGGCAGATTCGTCGCTGTCACATTAAACGGCGCTGCCTGCACAATCGTCGACAGCAGACAAGAATACTCTTGCACGCTGGATAATCCCGGCGGCGTTGCCAATCTCCAGGTGATTGCACGCGGAAGGGAGAATGCTGCTGCATACTCGCATATGGCGAGCGTGGGCGGCTCAACCGATTTGCTCGACACGGTAGCCGACAATAACCAGCTGGTGGCAAATTTCAACGTTGTGCCGGCACCGCCTGGCACCGTCTTTAAAGATGATGCCGAGTTTGCCATCGCGCCCGTCCCCAGCGCTGCTAGCGGACCCTCCGGCGCTTCCTCTTCCGGCGGAGGAGGGGGCTCCTTCGCTGAGCTCGCTTTGTTGATGTTGCTTATTGGACTAGTCCGACAGCAGCGAACGCGTGTTTTTAACGCAGCTTAGCGCTTTACGTTTACGCTGTTTTACCTCTTAAAACCAAGATATTAACGACCTTCCTCAAAAGCTGGTAATTTTGGCAAACGCGATTTCTCTTTCCTCCGCTTTGCTCTAGACTTGGCCCGTTGAACTGTTTGCAGCCTGTTTGATCGCAAAGCAAGCACCTATTCTGAACGCTTCGCTAGCAGCAATTTACTGAATTATGTCATTCGATGAATGTCGTAAAGCATAATAAAATGCACTTTTTGCGCAGAGGTTTGAGCTTGTCGTCAATTAACATTGCTATGGCCAGTATCGCTGCTGTGTCTTGCATCGACGATGGCAGCACTGCTGAGCCACGTAACCATGCTGCGCGTGTGTCGCCTCTGGCCTGCACTTATCAGCAACAAGCCCATTGTCTGCAGTAGCGGTCGCGCGCAGCGGCGCATCGCACGCTGTTGATAGCAGCGAGTTCATCCCTGGTTTTGAGGCAGGTCGTTACGAGGTGCGTTTTGCGTGTACGGCAAGTGAAATTGCCGCCGCTCAGCGCTTACGTTACAAAACATTGTTGCTGGAAAATGGCGGCGAGATCTCGGCGGAAATGACCCGCAGCGGTCACGATGCCGATGAGTTAGACAGCATCGCCTATCACGTCATCGTGCTCGACAATAAGCAGGTCGGCAGCACGGTGGTGGGTACGCTGCGGCTGGTCAGCAGTAAGCGCCTGCCAACTAGCCAGTGTTTCTACACCGAACAAGCGTTTGCGCTTGATTGCTTGCGCGAGCGCTATGACAAAATACTGGAGCTAAGCCGGTTTTGTATCGATGTAAACGGCCGCAGCGGCAGCATATTGATGCTGATCTGGAAATTTACGCTGCAATTTATTATTGCGCGCCGCTTCGACTTGATGCTTGGCTGCGCTAGTTTTCACGGCACCGATGTGACTCGCCACCATGCTATTTTGTCCTACTTGTACCGTCACAACCTGGCACCGAGTGACTTGCAGCCGGCACCAATTGTGGACAATCACGTGACCATAAAATCGCTGTTGCGAGATAATGTCGATTGGAACGAAGCCAAGCAATCGGTGCCGACCTTGCTGCGAGGCTATTTAAAGGTCGGCGCTAAAATAAGCGACTGTGCGATTATCGACCCGGTGTTTAACACGACGTTTGTGTGCATCTACGTCGACGCAGAACATATGATTCTGAATAATCACCGCCTCACGCGACAGCAGCATGGCTAAACCGGTAGTTTCCCGAGCGCGCACCGTAGTCGGTGTCATAACGCTTGGGCTATGGTGTGTGCTAATGCCGGCCATTTTTTACCTGGCCAGGCTGTTTGGCTATCGCAAGCTGCAGAGCATACCGATGCTGTTTCATCGAGGCTGTTGCCGAATTTTGCGCCTGCGGGTCAATGTCTCCGGTGCAATGAGTACTGCCGGGCCAATGCTGTTTGTTTGTAACCATATCTCCTATCTCGATGTTTTCGTTCTAGGGGGTATTGTTCCCGGTTGTTTTATTGCCAAGTCAGAGGTCGCCGCCTGGCCTGTGTTCGGCGCCTTGGCGAAAATACAAAATACGCTTTTCTTTGAGCGTCATGGTGGCAAAGTCGCTGGTCAGCTTGCGGTGATGCAGCAGCATTTTGACGGCGATGGAAACTTGATTTTGTTCCCCGAAGGTACCAGCACGCCGGGCACGCATGTTGAGCTTTTTAAAAGCAGCCTGTTTCACGGTGCCGAACAGGCCAGCAAGCGGGTGTTCATTCAACCGCTCACCGTGGCCTACACCCGCTACGAAGGTCGGCTTTTGAGCGCTGCAGAACGCGATTGTTTTGCCTGGTACGCGACCATGCCTTTCGTTTCGCACTTGCTGACGGTGCTGGGGTTGAAGCCGGTGCAGGTCGAACTTATTTTTCATCCACCGGTCGAATTCAATCAGTTTGGCAGCAGAAAAGAGTGTGCCCATTATTGCTACAAAGTGGTGGCCGACGGCTTGCGCAGGGCCAACAATGAAGACAATCTGCAGGAGATCAACAGCCATGCTCAATTCGAACCATAGAAATAGTGTGTGTTGGCTGTTCCTCGCCGGCACAATATTCGTGAGCGCTTTCGCCAACGCGGTTGAACCGGTGAATACTACATTCTTCGGTAAAATCGCGATCAAAGGCTACGACCCGGTGGCATATTTCAGCCTGGATTCTGCAGTCAAGGGCAGCAAGCAATACGCCTATGAATGGCGCGGGGCCACCTGGCGTTTCAGCATGCAGGAACACCTCGATATGTTCAAAGAGATGCCGGAAAAATATGCCCCACAGTATGGAGGTTACTGCGCCTGGGCGGTGGCAGAGAATGACACGGCGAATATCGATCCTACCCAGTTTACCGTGTATGAAGGCAAACTCTACTTAAACTATAACCAGAAGATTAATAAAAAATGGCTGGCAGACAAGGATGTTTTTATTAGGCAGGCAAACAAACATTGGCCTGGCCTGGTTGATAAATAAGCGCTCTTGCAGCCGTATCTATACCTGGCAATCTATCGATGTCGTTTGCAAACAACAGCCTGACGCGCAGTATTGTATCTGGCCTGGCGGGCTTTGTTGCGTATGGCGGCTGGGCTTTCTACGCCAACTACGACCACGGCGTGGAGGCAGCAATGCAGGCCGCGTTGACTCAGGGCAGCTATAGCTTTTGCGTGACTTTGGTAATGACATTGTTAATGGAAACTCTGTTCCGACTGCTGGCCAAACCCGCGCTGAGATTTTGCGTGACTTTCTTTGGTACCTGCTCGGTGTTGTACAGCACGTCGTGGGGCGTGAACGTGCTAGCCGGTACGCCGGAAATCTTTATCACCATTTTGCCCGGCGTGATCATTGGCACTGCCTATACGTTTGTATACACGCTGTCGTTGGCGCGACTGCAAGCAGTTAAGACGGTGGAGTAACCGGTCCGTGCTAGTTCGCATGATAATATAGCAGCATGCGAACTTTGACTCTGTTTAACACATCGGCGTGCCATCTCTGCGAGCAAGCCGAGGCACTGATTCTGCCTGAATTAGCACACGCGCAAGAACAATTGGTGCGCGAGGATATTAGCGAATCTGATCGGCTAATGCAGCGCTACGCATTAACTATTCCAGTGCTGCATCGCGACGATACGGATGCAGAATTAAACTGGCCCTTCTCCAGCGGCGATGTCCAGCAATTCCTGAAATGAGCATCGTTGTAAGCCAGCTTTATATTTATCCGGTCAAGTCCCTTGGAGGCGTAGCGCTAGATACTATGCAGCTAGTCGACGGCGGACCAGCGTGGGATAGACGTTGGATGGTTGTGGATGCAGAAGGTCGTTTTTTGACCCAGCGTCAATACCCAAAGCTGGTACAGCTTGAGGTTGCGCTTGAGATAGAGACAGCAACAATTCGTCTGACTGCACCACAGGTTGAACCATTACTGTTGCCACTGACCGCTGCTAACGATTTAACTCAGTCGGTAGTCATTTGGAAAGACAGCGTGCGCGCTGTGTATGGGGGCGAGGCGGCGCAACGTTGGATTAGCGCTTATCTGGGCATAGCGGCGCGCTTTGTTTACCTGCCCGACAGCGAGCTGCGAGTGGCAGATCAGGCTTTCGCGCAACCGGGGGATGTTGTCAGCTTCGCCGATGGCTTTCCGCTGTTGCTGATTAGCGAAGCATCTTTGCAAAACTTTAACAGCCACCTTGACCAACCCATAGCGATGCAGCGCTTTCGGCCCAATATCGTTGTCGCCGGCAGCAGCGCCTATGCCGAAGACAGCTGGTGTCGACTGCAGTTGGGTCAAGTCGACTGCCGCGTCGTAAAACCCTGCGCACGTTGCGTGATACCGTCGATTAATCCAGCCAGCGCTCAGCAGGAGCCTCAGGTGGCCCGCGCCTTGGCGCGGCATCGACGTGGGCGGGGCGGTGTTTATTTTGGCCAGAACTTAATTCACGACGCCACTGGCGAAATTAGCATAGGCGATACCGTCACTTTGCTAGAGGCTATTGCTTGATCACCGTTTCCTGTGGGTGTACAAAACGAATCGAGTTGCCCATGCGGTAGTCGTAGATGCTGGCAAACATCAAAACGTTTTGCACGTAGCCGCGGGTTTCTCTAAAGGGAATGGTTTCTATCCAGACGTCGAACGGTAGTGGTTTACTGGTACGCTTTAACCAACCATCAACATTGCGTCGACCAGCGTTATAAGCGCCGCTGGAGAGGATGCGATTGTTATCGTAGTAGTGCATTAACTCCGACAAATGTGCCGAGCCGATCAGCGTATTGTGTTTTTCATTGAGTAATTGCGGCTTTCGCAACGGTAGCTGCGAGCGCTTTACCGTTTCGCGTGCCGTCGTCGGCATAAGCTGCATCAGGCCGCGTGCGCCAACCGGCGAGATGGCATCCGGTTTCATTGCGCTTTCCTGCCTGGCTATTGCGTACATCCATGCCAGATCTATATCTGCAATACGCGCACCTTTTTTCATGTAGTCGAGGAAGCTAAGCGGGAAGCGCAGCGTCAGCTCGTTCCATGTTTCGGCTTTTATAGTGGTGGTAATGGCCTGATTGTTCCAACCCCATTGCTGTGCCAGCATTGCGGCCGCTACCATAGTGAGCGGCGGCGCGCCGCGCAGTGCATATGACCACTCGCGCCGCGCATTGGTGGGCTGGCCAATGGCATAAAGTTCCAGCGCCATTTGCATACCGGGTAATTCTGCTACTTCGGCTATCAGCTCGGTGCTTGGTTGCAGCGCACGGTCATTAAAATCGAACGTTTTGCCTAGTTCGATAGCAGCGAGAAATCCATAGAAATCACGTTTGTCTGCCAGTTCAGCGTAAATAGCGTTGGCGGTGGCAGTATTTTTCTGCTGTTGTTGAATTCTCGCTGTCCAATAACGCCAGCGCATCTGTTGCTTTACCCAGGGGGGCATGCGTTCGATGGTTTTAAGTAATTGTGGCCAGTCTTGCTGGAGCAAGGCCATGCGCGCGGTGTATTCGAGCAGGCGGGTATCGCTGCTGGTTTCAGTTTGCTCACTTAACCACTTTAAACCGAACGTCGACGGCGTGATGAGAAAACGATAGGCCAGCGATATTTTGGCCTCGTTGAGATCGCTGGCATCAAACTGAAATTTAGACGCTGACTTGTCAAACAACTTCGCCGCCGCTTCTACGTCGGTGCGTGTCCAACGGCGAATACCGTGCAAAAAAATGTCGGCATTGAGAGGTGACTGCTGTTTTTTCGCGGCCAATTTCTTTACTTGCTTAGGGTCTTGATGCACTGTCAAAAAAGTAGCTGCAGCATTTTTATAGCTGGCTTGTTTTAGCAGCTTGCTCAAATAGCGCGCCAAGCTAATCTGGTTGCCCTGCAGTGCCAGGTGCAGGCGGCGCCATGTTAATTTGTCGGTAAGCTTGCCGGCGTCTTTCCAGCGTTCAAATAAAGGGTCACAGGATTTTGGTTGTGAACTACCCGCTAACCAGATTGGCGGTACAGCGGCGAAGGCAGCTTCGGTTTTACCGGTTCCGATTAGCGCTCGAAGGTAGTAGCAGCGCAATTCCGTGCCGACACGCGTATCGTCGTAAAACTGGAGGAATGTTTGCCACTGTTTGCGGCTGGCCAGGTTATACAGCCAGCGGCTATACAAGCGGCTGGCAACACCGAATTGCTTGTATTTCTCTAAAAAGCTTCGTATTTCTTTGACTTTTGCGAAGCGCAGGCGCCGACTGAGCTCTTGCAATTGCAGGTAAGGGTAAAGAGGATACTGCTCCAAGCGCTTGGCTTGTCTCTTAAATTGCTTCAGCTTGCCCTCGCGCAGCAGCTTTTCTGCGCGCTGATAATTAGCGCGCTGCTGCTGCAGTTCAGCGCCCGCAGCGGCGGGAGCTGCGCCATGTAGTGCCACGTAAATTAACGATAAAAATAAGGCGCGAAAAGTGATGCGAAAGCAGCAGTGATTCAAGCAATTAATAGAGATGCCCTAGAGTGAAAGTGTTAGTAAAAAGTGTGAAAAACGAGCTACGCTGCAGCGGTAACTCGCCTGTTGTCAGTCATTTATAGCATAATAGCTACTATTGTAGGAGCCGAACGGGTGGGAGAAAAATAAATTATTTCACCCTGACAGCAAGAACGTCGCAACTGGCACCGTGCAGCACACCGTTTGCGGTAGACCCTAGTAATAGTGCGAAGCCATGGCGGCCATGACTACCAACTACGATCAGATCTATTTGCGCATCTTTTGCGAAGCGATGGATTTCCGTTTCAGCTCTGCCAACGATGATGTGCTGATCGGCTTCGTCTATCTTGTATTTGTTGGCGAATGCTGCCAGCTGTTTGCTGGCTTGCTTGTGTATTTCCGCCTGCACATTGGAGAAGTCCATAGGAATATCGCCGCCGTAAGCAAAGCTTAACGGCTCGATGATATGAATAGCGCTCAATTTCGCCGAGCAGCTGTCGCGCTGAGCCATCGCCCTGGCCGCAACTTGATCAGCCTCGTCGCTTAGATCGGTACAGAGTAGTATGTGATCATACAGTGCCATGGTCGATTATCTCCTGTGCAGCGGTTAAGGCGAACAGTAGTGAGTCTAGCGCAGTCCGAAACCTGTGAAAAGTGCGCTGAACAGTTCAGTGGAACGAGTTGTCTAAATGTTGTACTTAATTCAGTGGTTGGCAAATAAAGCCTGGCGTAATAATGGTATTGATATGGCTTTTTTGATGTGAATTAGCGCGAATGAGCTAATCTAATTGCTGTAAAACTGTCGACTTGCCTCTTGACCGGGCTGTCATCAGTCCGTATATATGTCCGCTTTTTGTAAATGCAGAACCTTATTGGTTGAAGAAAAGTATGGGAAAATCACTCGTTATTGTTGAGTCGCCAGCTAAAGCCAAGACGATTAACAAATACCTGGGCAAGGATTTTGTAGTAAAGTCCAGCGTCGGTCATATCCGCGATTTGCCCACCAGTGGGTCTGCAAGCGGCAGCAAAGTTGATCCCAAAGAGCGCGCTAAGGCTGCTGCCATAACGCGAAAGATGTCTCCCGAAAAGAAAAAAGCTCACCAAAAACAAAAATCCAAAGCGCAACTTATCCGCCGTATGGGCATCGACCCCGAAGCTGGTTGGAAGGCTAATTATCAGGTGTTACCGGGTAAGGAAAAGGTTGTTAGCGAGCTGCAGCGGCTAGCTAACGATGCCGATCACATCTATCTCGCGACTGACCTTGACCGTGAAGGGGAGGCTATTGCCTGGCATTTGCGCGAGACAATTGGCGGCGACGACAGTCGCTACAGCCGCGTTATCTTTAACGAAATCACCAAGAATGCGATTCAGGAAGCTTTTTCTGATCCTGGCGAGCTGGATTTAAAGCGCGTTAATGCCCAGCAAGCACGCCGCTTCCTCGACCGAGTGGTCGGCTTCATGCTATCGCCGCTGCTGTGGGCAAAGGTTGCACGCGGCTTATCGGCTGGACGAGTGCAGTCGGTTGCCGTACGTTTACTGGTTGTACGCGAGCGCGAAATTCATGCCTTCGTGCCGGAAGAGTTTTGGGAGATTGACGCTCACGTCCATACAGCGGCAAAAGCAGCGCTGAAACTGGCTGTTAAAAAACACAAGGGCGAGAACTTCCGGCCAAACAATAAACAGCAGACTGACGCCGCGCTAAAAATACTGGAAACAGCGCAATACACGATTGCAAAGCGTGAAGACAAGCCAACACAGTCTAAACCGGGTGCGCCATATATCACGTCCACACTGCAGCAGGCGGCCAGCACGCGCCTTAGCTTCTCCGTTAAAAAGACCATGATGATGGCGCAGCGCCTTTACGAGGCCGGCTACATCACTTACATGCGTACCGATTCAACGAATTTGAGTAAGGACGCAGTGGCAAATTGCCGCGACTTTATTGAGCAGAAATACGGCAAAAAATACTTGCCGGATGCGCCTAATTTGTATGGCAGCAAGCAAGGTGCTCAAGAAGCGCACGAAGCGATACGGCCATCCGACGTGACGGTAGCACCGGAACATCTGCAAGGCATGGAGCGCGACGCCGAGCGTTTATATGGGCTCATCTGGCGGCAGTTTGTCGCCTGTCAAATGCCGCCGGCCAAGTTTATGAGTACGCGTTTGCTGGTCAGTGCAGAGGAATTTGAACTGCGGATCAACGGCCGCATTATTACCTTCGACGGTTTTATGAAGGCGCTGCCGCCGCAGGCCAAAAAAGATGAAGATCTGCTGCTACCCGATGTGAAGCAAGGCGAGATCCTTGATTTACAGAAACTTGATCCGAGCCAGCACTTTACTAAGCCGACACCGCGTTTCACCGAGGCCAGTCTGGTGAAAGAGTTGGAAAAACTCGGCATCGGCAGACCTTCAACCTACGCGTCGATTATCTCCACTATTCAGGATCGTGGCTACGCGCGTGTCGAAAACCGGCGTTTCTACGCCGAGAAAATGGGCGATATAGTGACCGATCGACTCGCCGAGAACTTTAAGGACCTGATGGATTACAGCTTTACCGCCAATATGGAGCAAGCGCTGGATGAAATCGCCAACGGCAAACGTCAATGGAAGGCTTTGTTGGATGAGTTTTATACAGATTTTCGCGCTCAGGTAGACCTTGCCGAAAGCGAAGAAGGCGGCATGCGCGGCAATACGCCGACTGAAATTGATTTACCTTGTGCAAAATGCGAACGACCCATGCAGATCCGTACTGCCAGCACCGGCGTGTTTCTGGGCTGCTCAGGTTATGCGTTGCCGCCCAAGGAACGCTGTAAGAACACGATCAACCTGGTGAATGGCGATGAAGTCGTTAGTGCCGACGCTGATGATGACTCCGAGCAAGAGTCGTTGCTGCTGCGCGAACGCCGACGCTGTAAAATTTGCAACACGGCGATGGACAGCTATTTGATCGATGAGGGTCATAAGCTGCATGTGTGCGGCAATAATCCTGATTGCGGCGGCTACGAAATAGAAGAGGGTAGCTTCAAAATCAAGGGCTACGAGGGCCCGGTGCTCGAGTGCGATAAGTGCGGCGCGGAAATGCAGCTTAAGACCGGCCGGTTTGGTAAATATTTTGGCTGTACCAGTGAAGACTGCAAAAACACCCGCAAATTGCTGCGCAATGGCGAGGCGGCACCGCCAAAAATGGATCCAGTACCTATGCCTGAATTGGAATGCGTCAAAGTGGAAGACCACTATGTGCTGCGCGACGGAGCTGCCGGTATGTTTCTCGCCGCGAGTCAGTTTCCTAAGAATAGGGAAACACGAGCGCCGTTGCTAAGCGAGATTCTGCCGCATAAGGACGCTATCGACCCCAAATACAAGTTTATGTTTGCCGGCCCAACAGAAGACCCGGATGGCAATCCTGCCGTTATTCGTTACAGTCGCAAGACTAAAGAGCAATATTTGCTCAGTGAAGTTGAAGGCAAGGCGACGGGGTGGCGCGCGTTTTACGTTGGCGGCAAGTGGGTTGAAGAGCAGGCTAAACCGAAAGCGGCTAAAAAAGCGAAAAAAAGCGCGTAGCTAGTAATGGTTCGAAACGTTTCAATGCGGTACGAATGATGCGCAACCAAACCAATCAAAAGTTATCGCGGGTAAAAATGTTGCTCGTGCAGCTGGAACAAGCTGATAATGATGATGCAAACCTGATAGCGGCAATGGCTGAAGCGGTGCTGCTGGAGCTGGGGCTGGCTTATCGCTGCTATTTAAGTGAACTCGCGTCAGCGTATGGAGTAACAGCTCAGCTGCCGTCAAGTGCTGCAGCGCTGGCAGCTACTTTAGCCGAGCAGCCAGTATATGTGGCCGAAGTTGACGAGTTGGCGAACCTAGAGAAAGCGCAGCAGTGGCCGCATACGCTATTATTGGCTGCCCGCCCAAACCTGCAAGCAGCGCCGCAGCCGGTGCTTGTAAAGTCCCCAGCGAATCTTATTGATGTGTTGGAAGTCGATGAAAATACTGAAAATAAACTCAGCTATTCACATTGTTTCGAGATTTATCAGGCGCTTCGAAGCTGCATTGAGCGCCAACGTGATATGGCTCAGCAATGGTGAGCAGCAAGCCACAGCACCAGTAAAACGGTTTGGCTAACGCTTTGATCGCTGTTAAACTCGCATTACATTCTCGAGACTGGCGTAGTATTTAGGTCAGTTCCCCTGGAGACAACTTGACTTCTTCTTTTCTGGAAATAATCGAGCTGGATAACGGCGACATCGTGCTAAAGCGTGCAGACAGCGAAGGCGAACCGCTGGTAAATATTCGCTTTTCGGATGAGTCCAAACACTATATGCCCGATTCGAAATTGGAAATTGCGCGTGTGATGATACAAGCCGGTATCGAAGCAGCAGCAGAGATGAATGCGGAAGAAAACTCCCTTGCTATTGAAGAGTTTGAGCAAGAAGAAGATACTCCGCTGCATCGCGTGCTGCACTAACACATTCGCTTGCTCGGTTAGTGGCGCTGGCGTCGCTGGCTAACTAACAACAATCGACAGCCGTGGTGTTCTGCGGCTTGCTCCAATATTTCTCGTTCTCTGGCCGATATCTCTATTGCATTTCCCACCACCCAGGCATTGTTGCCTGCCTGCATCGTTTTATACAGCAAGTGAAAAGCGCTGTGTTGCGTGTCTTGATAGAGCAGGCGAATTTGCATGGCACTTGGTGCCCGTTGGCGTAGCCACAGCTGTGCTGTATGCGGCGGATTGATCCAGCTGATCCAGGTTTGTTGGGAGCTGGCCAAAAAGCCCAGCGCACCAAGTAGCAGTTCTGTTTGCTCGGGGCTCAGGTCGCCCAACACCAGGTCGGTAACATGTGTTTGCCTGCGTTCGCGTTTAACAAGCGGCATAGCGGGTAGGGGATTGGCGGGCAGGGTATTGCCTTCTGGCGTAGCAAGAAACGTCAGTTGTTTGAATTGTGATGTAGCTAACATGGTTAGTGACTCCCTATACGAACGACGCCCACGCTCAAACCTTCAATGCTGAAGGCTTGTTTACGTAGATCGACCTGGATGGGTTCAAAATCGGGGTTCTCCGGTAGCAAGGTCAAATGCAGCTTGCTGCGCCCGCGGCGCAGGCGTTTTACCGTAACTTCGTCATCGATGCGCGCCACAATAATTTGGCCATTGTGCGCATCGCTTGTTTTATGTACTGCTAACAAGTCGCCTTCGAGAATGCCGGCGTTGATCATGCTCATGCCTTTAACGCGCAGGAAAAAATCGGCACGTGGATGAAACATTTTTGCTGGCACTTCACAATAGTCTTCGATGTGTTCCTGTGCGAGTATCGGCTCGCCGGCTGCGACCTGGCCAACAATGGGAATACCCGGCTGCATGTCGGGGATACGGATGCCGCGTGATGCCCCGGGGATCACTTCAATTGCGCCCTTGCGCGCCAGCGCTTTCAAATGCTCTTCGGCGGCGTTTGGCGACTTGAAACCAAGCTCCTGCGCTATGTCAGCGCGCGTGGGTGGGTAGCCAGTATCTTCAATATGGCGTTTGACTAGCGCCAGTACTTGTTCTTGTCGCGCAGTGAGCTTAATCATTTGTTTTCCTGTTCAAATATACAGTTACTGTAATTATATACAGCAAGACTTTCTATGCAAGCAGTTTTTTTGCAGTATTGTCGCCACTAGCCGCAATTGCTAGCAACGCTAAACTATAATTGAGAGGTGCCCTTAACCCTGACTTAGTAACAGTGGAGCGATAATTAATGGATGAGAGCAAGGTCATTGAAGCCTGGCGTGTATTGAGAATTCAATCGGAGCTGGTGCAGGGGATTGAAAAACTGGCCAAGCTAGGCGGCGCGGTGTCAATCTATGGCAGTGCTCGGCTGGGACCCGAAAACGAATATTACCAACATGCGCAAGCGCTGGCGGGACTGCTGGCTGAGCGAAATCTGGCGGTAATATCCGGCGGCGGGCCCGGCATTATGGAGGCTGCCAACCGCGGTGCTCACGACAAGCCAGGCGCCTCAGTGGGGTTAAACATTACGCTGCCAGAAGAGCAAACCAATAATGCGTATCAGGATATCAGCATCAACTTTCGCTACTTTTTTGTGCGTAAGTTTATGTTTGTAAAGCACGCGGTGGGTTTTGTTATTTTTCCAGGTGGCTTTGGCACCATGGACGAGCTGTTCGAAGCGCTAACCCTGGTGCAAACGGTGAAAGTGCAGCCATTTCCCATTGTGCTGTTTGGTACGAGCTATTGGCAGGGCCTGCTGCAATGGATGCGCGATACCATGCTCACTAACGGCTGTATTGGCGCCAAAGATCTTGACTTGTTTCATTTGGTCGACACGCCCGCCGACGCCGCTGCGATCATCTTGCGCCACTATGATAACTTAGCTGAGCAGCCGAATAATTAGTGCCGGCCTGGACACTTTAGTTTTCGGAGCACGGCGCGAGTCCCCGCGTAGCGGGGTCTCGCAAAAGGCAGCACACCGTCATTCCTACGTAGGCAGGAATTCAGTAAGCCGTTGATTTCTCTAGATTCCTGCCTTCGCAGGAATGATGACTCTAGCCACTAATTATTCG
>RCMY010001816.1_pt1 | contig 19736 bp, 20 predicted proteins | sample 2041341 | NCBI WGS metagenome assembly RCMY01 (sample SAMN09708234, study PRJNA481090) | Marine sediment metagenome, whole genome shotgun sequencing project. | reverse complement strand
ATCGCGGCGTGCAACGCATGATGGTCAACACCCAGGAGCGCAATCAACGCGCTCTGGCGCTCTATCGCCATCTGGGGTTCGAACCCGAACCCGACGGCCTTGTCGTACTCGAGCGGGGGCGACAATGAGCCCCACCTCTCTCTCGATCGCCGCCCACACGGTCGCGCGGGTCACACGGGCAACCGCCGCATTGATCACCGCCATGGTCGTCGCAGCAGCCACGCTCGCGGTTGGCGGCGCCACCGCCACACCGGCCGCTGCCCAACAAACGGGCACACTCTCGCTCATGGCGCAGAGCCCGTTCGTTCCTTCCGAAGGATCGTTCCGAGCCATCCTCCGATGGTCCGGCGACTTCCAACCAGGCCTCGCCCTCGGTGGTCTGCTCTATAACCCGATCGCCGACGAATCCGAGATCACCGAGCCTCCCGTCAACCCCTTCTTTGCGCTCCCCTACGTCGACGTCGCCAGCCTCGAACGCACTCCCGAGGGCGACCTCGTGCTCGACTTACCCATTCGCAGTGTCGAGGGAGGTGCCGAGCGCATCCGACTACGAGAAGCAGGCGTGTACCCGCTCCAAATCGAAATTCGGGGCCCGGACGGCATCACGCTCGCCTCCCTACGAACGAACCTCATCCGCCTACCAACCGAAGCAGCAGAAATCGATGTATTGCCAGTCAACACTGTGCTCGAGATCAGTTCCGCCGAGGGCCTGACGCTTGCGCCAGCAACCGAGCTGCTCACCACGCACCCGGAACTCCCCCTCACCGTCGTCATCGGCGAAGGCGTTCTCACCCAGCTCGAGAATGACAGCGACCTCGCTGCCGGACTGAGTAACGCGCTGGGCGACCGTCCCGTCGTCGTGGCTCCATCGCCCGAACTCGATGTCTCGGCCCTCGCGTCGATCGGCCGAACCGACATCTACGCGACGGCGCGGTCGACCACGTTCGATCGACTCGTGAACGTCGGCCTCGCTCCGGCACGCGACACCACGATCATCGATGACAACCTCACCACCCGCGGCATCGATCTTCTCATCCGGCTCGGCATCGAGGTGATTCTCGACACCGGAACCACCCAGCGCGCCACTGGCGTTCTCGAAGGCACCAGCGGCTCGATACGAGTCGTGCAGGTCGACGCCACGCTCACGTCGTCGTTGCGTGGCACCAGCCGATCCGTCGAGCTGGTCCACCGCCTTCTGGCCGCACTTTCGATGCGGGCGGCGACTGACCGATCACCGATCTTCCTCGGCGGAAGCGCCCTTCGATCCGTGCCCGTTTCGTCAATGGATCTCTTCCTCACCGCTCTCGAGCAGCCGGGCACCCTTGGCACCGTCGGCCTCGTCGATGCAGCCCAGGCCTCGCCGTTGTTTCCGATCCGACCTGACGAGCAACCAACCCAAAATCTCCTCGCCATAGAGGATCTTGTCCGCTCCACCAGCTCGGACATCTCGACCTACCAAGCGTTCTATGTCAACGGCGGGCTCCCACCGGCGGTCTTCCGACGCAACCTGGTCGAAGCACTGGTCGTCGGACGCAACCCCGCCGACCGAGCCCGCTCACTCCAGCAACTGGCGACCAGCCTCGACGATCGCTTCGACGACATCGTGTTGCCGGAGGGTCAGTCGGTCACGCTCGCCGCACAGCGGGCCGACATTCCCCTCACCGTAGAGAACACCTCCGACGGCGCTCGTGCCGTCATGCTGTTGTTCGACAGCGACAAGATCACTGTCGTTCAAGACCAAACCACCGTCGTCTTGCAGCCTGGCATCTCGACGGTCAACGTCGAGCTCGAGTCACGATCACTTGGACGTTCGCCTCTGCGAGTGCGCATCATGACCCCTGACCGCACCGTGCAACTCGCTGAGACAAGCTTCAGCGTGCGATCCACCGCCGTCCCAGGACTCGGCCTGCTGTTGTCTGCGACGGCGCTGGTGTTCTTGATGGTCTGGTGGGTCCGATCCATCATGGCGGCGCGAGCCCGCCGCAAGCACCCGGCCAACTCCGTAGCGCACGCGGCAGCCGAAGCAAAGGTCGGCTCATGAACACCAGCATTGCCCCGGCGCCTGGTCTCCGACTCGCAGAGCGCTACGAACTGGTGTCGCTGATCGCAACCGGTGGCATGGCCCAGGTCTGGCAAGCGACCGACACTGTTCTCGGAAGGCCGGTTGCGGCAAAGATCTTGCACCCCCACCTCGCCACCGATCGAGGCTTTCTCATCCGCTTCCGACGTGAAGCTGTCGCCGCCGCAAGGCTCTCCCATCCGGGCATCGTCTCGATCTACGACACCGTCACACAACCTGGTCTCGAAGTCATCGTGATGGAGCTTGTTGACGGACAGACCCTCCGCACCAAACTCGACGCTCAAGGTGTCCTGACCGTCGCTGAGGCTGTCGATCTCGGCATGCAGGTGGCCGACGCCCTGGCAAACGCTCACAGCGCCGGGATCGTGCATCGCGACATCAAGCCATCGAACATCTTGATGTGCCGCGACGAGCGGATCATGGTCACTGACTTCGGTATCGCAAAGGCCGGAGAGGACACCGACCTCACCGTCACTGGCACGCTGCTCGGTACCGCCAAGTACCTGTCGCCAGAACAGGTCCGCGGCGACGCATCGGATCCGCGCTCCGATCTCTACTCACTTGGCATCGTCCTGTACGAAGTGCTCACTGGGCGCCCTCCGTTCAAAGCGGACACCGACGCCGCCACAGCACTCGCCCGGCTACAGAAGCCGGTGCCGCGCATACGACACATCAATCCGGAACTCCCGCAAGAACTCGACGATCTCATCGCCGGACTCATGTCTCGCGAGCCTGTCGACCGACCGGCGCGAGCCAATGACGTGCGGGTCGCCCTCTCGGGTTTACGGTTCGACCCACCGCCTGACGCCGCCGTCGATGAAACCATGCTCGTCGGCGAGCCGATCTACGTCCCTCCGACGATGGTGGATGAGGATGAAGACTTCGAAGCCGAGATGGACGATTTCATCCGCTCCGAACGCTCGTGGATGGTGCCAGCACTCGCCCTGGTGCTCGTCGCTTCCGCATTGATTGTTGTTGGAGCGCTCTTCTCCGACACCAAGATCGCCGACAGCGTGCTCGATCGGGGCGAGGAGCAAACCACCGAGGATCAAGATCCCGAGCAACCCGATGACACCGTCAACCTGACACCGATCAGCGTCATCGTGGATCCCACGCTCGCTGACGCGACCGCCATCGACCCGGAGGGCGACAACGAGGAACGCAACGACACCGCCGTCCTTGCGATCGATGGAGACAAAGACACCTACTGGCGCACCGAACGCTATCGGTCGGTCAACTTCGGCAACCTCAAGTCGGGTGTCGGACTCGTGATCGACCTCGGCGGGTCTGCCAGGGTCAATGAAGTCACGCTCGACACCGAGAGTGATGACTGGTCGGTCGAGATCTACATCGGTGACGATTTCACTGGGGCACCTGGCACCTGGGGCCCACCGGCAGCCGCTGGCAGGGACCTTCGCAACAAGGCCGACTTCGATATCGACGCCCTCGTTGGCACCCATCTGCTGATCTGGGTCACCAATCCGGGCACTTCTGACGACGCCGACGACAACGGCGAGCGAGACAACCGGTTCGAGCTGACCGAGGTCGAGGTCAGCTGACCGCTGTCGCCAGGTCGCTACCGCGTGAGTGGCGCGACCAGCGATCCGCTCTCGCCTACGCTGCGTCGATCGAAGTCTCCGACGAAGATCTCGTCACCCGGGCCCAAGCCGGCGACCGCGGTGCCATGGACCAACTTCTGTCGCGCCACTACGAGCGGCTCTATGCGCTCTGTCGCCGTATGGCTCGCAACGACGCCGACGCAGCCGACGCGTGCCAAGAAGCACTCATGGCCATCGTCCGCGGCCTCGACAAGTTCCAAGGCCAGAGCACGTTCCGCACATGGAGTCACCGAGTGGCCAGCAACGCCTGTCTCGACGAGCTCCGCCGTCGGCAGCGACGGCCGATCGCCATCATCGAGGAGCCAGAACGCATCTCCGACGGGCCCGAGCTCGATCAACAGGTCGCCGACCGACTCACCATCGAAGAAGCCCTGCCCCACATGGCCGAGGAGTTCCGGGCTCCCGTCGTACTTCGTGATGTCATCGGGATGGACTATGCCGAGATCGCCGAGACACTCGGCATTGCCCCTGGGACGGTCCGATCGCGGATTTCTCGCGGTCGAAGACAACTTGCTGAACTTCTCGGGAACCAGGACCCTCCCTCGCAACGTCCAAGCCAGAGCACGACGCCCCCAACTACGTCTTCACCCCCCGATGCCTGACCGATTGCTGCGATGACCGAAACGCCTTTCTCCTCAACTGATCCCGCAGACGACGATCTGTTGGTATCGCTGTACCTCGACGGAGAGGCAACCCCTGCCGAGCGCGCCCGGGTCGAAGCCGATCCTCGCCTGACGGAACGAGTGCAGGCGTTCGAGGCCATGGCGAACGAACTGTCAAGCGTCACTCCCCCACCGGGGCTCGGCCGCATCCAGATCGCCGCCGCCCTCGACGTGTTCGATCAACAACAGATGCCGGCGGTGGTTGCAGCGCCTTTCGTCGACGGTGCCTCAGGCGAACCGCCAACTCAGAACAGCGCCGGTGTGACGTCGCTGACCGAGCGTCGCTTGCGAAAGCAATTCAAGGCGATCCCCACCTGGATGAGCGCTGCCGCTGCTGTCGCCCTCGTCGTCGGCGGTCTCGGATTTGCTTCGACTCTCACAGGAGGCAGCGACGACGCTGGCGACGTTGCGATGGAAGGCGCCAGCGACCTCGCAGCGAGCAGCACCAACCGCGATGCTGACGACACAGGCGCCGCCAACGCGGCCAACGCAGAGCAGCTTGACGCTGCCCCGGCCACGACCGCTGCGGACTCAGAGGTTGCCGAAGAGGAGTCCATGGCTGGAGAAGCAATGGAAGACGACGCCGCCGAGTCAGCAGACGCGTCCGCCGATGAGCAGGCCGATAGCCCGCCTGCCGATGAGGACAGCAGCGCTGACGCCGGCCTCAGCCCCATTCCACTCGACGACCTCGAAGCAACCACGGCGATGGAGTACTTCGAACTGCTGAGCGACCAGCCATTCCAGCCAATCGCCGACTCTCCTTGCGCTGGCAGCCCGCTGGTCAAGGGCCTCTTCGGAGTCGACAGCTTTCTCTCTGTCGTCTTCGAAGGCGACCTCGCCTCGCTCCTCGTGCAGGACGGCGTCCCCTCGACGGCGGTGATCGTCGGGCCCACCTGCGAGATCGAACTCGAATAGCGAGACAACATCGGCACTTGGCGAAGCCCGAAAGCCGACTAGGCTCCGGCGAATGTCTGAGATCGATACTGCATCTGAAGACTGGTCTGCCCGCGCGACCAGCACCATCGTCGGCTACGTCGACACCGTTCGTGGCGCCACCACAGGTAAGGCGATGGCGGCATCCCGTTTCGCCGTGTACGGCATCGCCGCCGCTCTCGTTGGCGTCGTCATGCTCGTGCTGGCTCTTGTCCTCGTCGTTCGCTTCCTGGTTGTCGCCAGCTCCAGCATCGGCATCACCGGTGATGGCGAGGTCTGGTCTGCCTATTGGCTGCTCGGCGTGATCTTCCTGGTACTCGGCTGGGTCATGTGGCGCAAGCGAGGCAAGTAGACACGTACGGGAATACTCCCTCCAAGCGAGGCGTTCACCACCACTGATCGTCCTCGACGATCTGCGTTCCACTTCTCATTCTCACTCATTCCCAATCTCTTCGGAGGCAACCATGTCCGACGCCGTTACCAACCTCACCGAAGCCACGTTTGACGAAGTCGTCAACGGCACCTCAGCGCCAGTGGTCGTCGACTTCTGGGCCGAGTGGTGTGGCCCCTGCAAGATGATCGCCCCAATCCTCGACGAAATCGCCACCGAGCAGGGTGACAGCGTCAAGATCACGAAGCTCAACGTCGACGAAAACCCGGCGATCGCTCAGCGGTTCGGCGTCATGAGCATTCCCACCCTCCTCGTGTTCCGCGATGGTGAGGTCGACAAGCGCATCGTGGGTGCCAAGGGCAAGATGCAGTTGATCGAGGAAATCGGCCTCTAGCCCGGCGATTACGCCGATGCGACCGCGGGTCGCCAGGCGCTACCAGAGCACTACGACGAGCGAGCGGGGCCCCGGTCTCGCTCGTTTCGCGTTCGCAGCACAGCACCGCGCTGGGGAGAACACCTCCGGCACAGCGGGTGTAGCGGCGACCGAGCGCTAGCACACCAGGGTGCGACCGAGCGCTGCTACGGGCACGCCCCGAGCCACCCCTCAACCACGAGTTTGGCCTCCGCCGAAGACCTGTGAACTCTGGATTGAGAGTTCACAGTACACACAGCTTTATCCACAACCTGTGGGAAACCGTTGTGAGCTGCCTTCACTGACCCGTCATGGCGCGATAGATCCGATTGAGATCATCGAGATCTGCGTACTCGACGGTGAGCTTGCCCCTACCGCTTCCTGAGGAAGCTCGAACTCGAGTGGCGAGGTGGTCGCCCAGCAGCTCTTCCAGCTCGAGAAGAGCCGTCGGTCGAGTGTCACCAACTGTTGCCGGATCCGGAGGAGGGCCCGAATCCTCTGCTTCAGTCGACGATGCAGAAAGGGCTCGTACCCTCTCCTCGACTTGGCGAACGTTGAGCCCTTTGCTCACGACCTCCGCAGCCAGGCGTTCCTGCACCGCTCGATCGGGACATGCGAGCAGCGCTCGGGCGTGGCCGGCGGCAAGCTCACCCGAGGCGACCATGCGCTGAACCGACCCGGGAAGCTGGAACAGCCGGAGCGTGTTGGAAATCGCCGACCGGCTTTTTCCGACACGCTGGGCGACTTGCTCCTGGGTCAACTCGAACTCATCGATGAGTTGCTGAAACGCCGAGGCCTCTTCGAGCGCATTGAGATCCTCACGATGAAGGTTCTCAACCAGCGCCTGCTCGAGCGAGTGGCGATCATCACTTTCTCGCACGATCGCTGGTACCGACGGCAAGCCAGCTCGTCGCGCGGCGCGCCACCGGCGCTCACCGGCAATGAGTTCGTACCGATCCGGGCCGAGTTGACGAACCAGCACTGGCTGGAGGACACCGAGTTCTCGTATCGAATCGGTGAGCGAAACCAACGCCTCTTCCTCGAAGCGTGAACGAGGCTGATACTCATTCGCTTGAATCGCCGAGATCGGGATCTCGGCCATCTTGCCGGTTTGACTGGCCTCTGTGTCTGATGGGATGAGCGAGCTCAGCCCTTTGCCTAGACCACTACGACGGTTCACCGGTGACCTCCTTCGCCAGATCGCGATACGCAATAGCGCCCCGCGACGTTGGATCGAACACGGTTATCGGCTGACCAAACGATGGGGCCTCCGACAAGCGAACAGTTCGGGGAATAATGCTCCGACAGACCTTCGAACCGAAGTGCTCTCGCACTTCGCTCGCCACTTGTGCAGCCAGATTCGTGCGTGCGTCGTACATCACCAACACGATGTGCGAAAGGTGGAGCGAAGAGTTCAAGTTTCGCTGCACCAGGTCGACGTTACGAAGTAACTGACCTAGGCCCTCGAGTGCGTAGTACTCACATTGCACCGGCACAAGGACTTCGTCCGCGGCAGCGAACGCATTCACCGTCAAGAGACCCAACGACGGTGGGCAGTCGATGAGCACGAAGTCGTAGTCATCCGTCACGGCGGCAATGGCATTCTTCAGCCGCATCTCTCGACTGAACGCCGGAACCAACTCGATCTCCGCACCCGCCAAATTCAGGTTCGCTGGTGCCAGGAACAGATTCTTGACCGCCGCAGCTTCTGTCGCGTCATCAATGGGAACATCGTGAAGCAGAACGTCATACATCGAATACTCGAGGCTTCGAGGATTGATGCCGAGGCCCGTGCTGGCATTGCCTTGCGGGTCCAGGTCAATGATCAGCACTCGGTGACCGAGTTCGGCAGCAGCGGCGCCCAGGTTCACCGTGGTGGTGGTCTTGCCGACGCCACCCTTCTGATTCGCTATCGCAATCACGCGACACTTGGGACGAGGCGGCGGTGCTGGAGTTGACGGTTCGAACGAGGTCATCGAACCTCCTATTTCAGATAGTGATGTGCGCGAAGTGTTTCACGTGAAACATGCGGAAGAACAAAGAACCTAGCCGCTCGCGCCGCTCGCTGAGCAGACCCCGGTCGAAGTTGTGCCGCAATTGACACCCCCCGACCGTTTCCCGATCATCGAAACCGGACGCCGCTCCCCCAATCACGTCCAAGAACGCGATGTTTCACGTGGAACACTCACCAACATCATCACTGCGACCACTCAGCCAGAAGCTGCCGCAACGACGCGACGTTCACGAGATGCCGCGATCGCGAACGAGACCAGCGCCCGGATGCGAAGGCGCAATGTTTCACGTGAAACATCCACGAGCAGCGCCAACGGATCCACGCCCGGCCTGACCTCGAACATCCGACATCCGAGCGCGCCACGTTTCACGTGATAGATCAACGGGCAGCGCCTTGCGTGTCATGGCTCAGTGAGGAGCCGCCCCGGCCCGAACTGCGAGCCCGACCCGGGCACAATGTTTCACGTGAAACACCAACGAGCGGCGTCTACGAATCCACGCCCGAACTGACGCGGACATCCGACATCCGAGCGCGCCGTGTTTCACGTGAAACACCGAACGACAACATCAGCTATGTCCACGCCCGACGAGTGGTCGCCAATTGCTCAACCGCGCCGCCGGGGCACCCTTTGGCTGTATCACAATCCTGTACTGCATCGACCGTCGACACCTTGCGACATCCGCCACGAGCGCCCCATGTTTCACGTGGAACATCTACGAGGAGCATCCCGCGGGTCGCCGACCTCCTACTCGGTCCAACTTTCACCCCACACTGAATCACCCCGCAACTGCATCCGCCCCACGCTGCATCCGCCCAGCGACGAGCGCCCGCAGCTCGAGCGGCGTGGCCCGAATGCAGCACCAAGCATGCAGCGGCCAACGAGCATCTGGGACGGGCTCGTCGTGTCGTCCGTGCGTGAGGTCGATCTCCGTCGCCAAGCCGGCTGACATTCAGGAGCCACGTCGGAGGCCGGTTCCTCGTGCCTCGAATCGGGTCCACGGCTCTGCGGACACAGACGGTGCCTTCCGAGCCTTCGGGTCCCCAACAGCCCGCGATATGGCCGACCGCTGGCCTCACCGCTGTCGTCACCCTGGCCAACCCGTGCTTGCCGCTCCACACCATCGGGCGACGTCATCCAGAATTTGATGTTCCATCCCGCGCCCGCCCGCCACGACGCGAGTCCTCCTCCCCGGTTCGCCCGCTGTACCAAGGACCGGGCCCGGGAGCTACGAACCGACGACCAGGGTCGGATGCCACCACGCGTGCAACGCCGCTCCGCAGCGACAAGGCGCCCGATTCACCCGTCAACACTAGCGGCCGGCAGGATCGAGCAAAGCCAACTCGGGGCACGGCGAGCGAGAACCCGTGCTTTGCGTGCAGCACGGGTCAGCCTGGGCCAGGTCGCCTGTCTCATGTCTCTGATCAAACGAGCGCTCTCGGCGACCGCTGTGAGGTCCCGCGGGAGAACCTCGCAGTCCGGGGAGCCAACGCCGGCCCACCGAATCAGCGAGCACGGTTCAATGCGCGGTGCCAGCGAGAGGCGGCTCGCTTCGGCGTGTTCCAAGTCGCCCGGTGAACACCGCCTCCGATGCGACGACAACAAGCCCTGCTAGGCGTTGCGGCGATGTTTCACGTGGAACATCGACCGAGCTCGCATCGTCTCAGGGGAGTGCATTGCCTCACGCCGGGGCGCCCGTCAAGGGGCGGTCCGAACAAAGTCGGAGAAGGAGTCGAACAGCGGGGGAGTGCACGGAGCTCGGGAATGTCGCCGACGTGAGACCACTCAGCGGGCTCCCCGGGCGTGAGCAACTCGTTGCGTGGGGGCGACAGGGAGAAGCTGCCATGTTCAAAACCTGCCGAAATGGCAGCCAAGCTGGTCGCTCAGCCGAGGTCGTGCCTGAGCCGGCGTCTGCTGTCGATCACCCGGTCGGGTGGAGTTTCACGGGTGCACGCCGATGTCGAGCTGACGATGTTTCACGTGAAACATCTTCGGAGGCAGATTGAGCCGGTCACGACCACCCGGGACGGGGGTTTACGGATCAATCAAGGCGAGGTAGGTACTACGCCTCGACCGCGAGCGGGCTGCCTTGCATTCGCTTGATGGCGCGGGGGATGGTGTCCGGTATCGGCCCGACACGGCGGAACATAGCCACGCCATTGCTCGTCTCGGCGTGCGTGAGGCCGATCGACCCCAGCACATCGTTGTTCCATTGCCTGCGGTCGGGGGGTTCACTGATCAACAGACGACCACCCTCGGCGAGGAATCCCGCTGAGCACTCGATCGTCTGTGCGGGCGGCCCGAAGCCGCGGCACGCCACGACGTCGTACTGGCCCCGATGGTCGCCCTCATGAGCGGCTGCCTCAGCGCGGGCGGTGATCACCGTGACCCGGTCGCTCAACCCGAGTTCGACGGCAGCCCAGACCAGGAAGGCTGTCCGCTTGGATGCGGCATCCAGCAGAACTCCGGTCATGTCCACTCGGTCAGCGAGGAGCGGAAGACCCGGAAGTCCTCCGCCGGAGCCGAGATCAATGAGACTCGAGGCGTCGGCTGGAATGAGCGAGCCGTAGCTCCGAGCGTGCTCGAGATGGACGCGCAACGGGCCCGGACCGAGGAAACCCACGGTCCGAGCCCGTTCGAGAACGGCAAGCAGCTGTTCGTCAGACGTCAGTGTTTACTCTTCTTCGTCGGTGTCGGCGTCAACGTCGGCGCCATCACTGGGAACGTCAGGGACAACGACAACGTAGCGTCGGGGGTCGGTCCCGGCCGAACGAGTCGAGACACCCTCTGCGTCGTTCAGCGTGTCGTGAACGACCTTGCGGTCGGCCGAGGACATCGGCTCGAGTACCACGTCGACGCCGTCGGCGAGTGCCTTCTCGGCAGCCTGCTGTGCAAAGCCGCCGAGGGAGATCCGACGAGCCTCCCGATAGCCACCCACGTCGACCTTGATGCGGATCGCTGATGGGGCGGTCCGCTGGGCGGTCACCCGGGTCAGTTCCTGGATTGCGTCGAGCGTTCGAGCCTTCGGGCCGAGCAGCAAGCCGTGCTTGCCCTCGACGGTCGCCAGGATTTGCTCATCGCTGTCATCGATGACAACCGGCGTGTCGATCTCGAAAGCAGCAACGAGGCCCGTGAGGAACTCATCTACGCATGTGCGAACTTCTTCCATCGAAGACTCTTTTCGTTCCGGCTTGTCGCCTCGGTTGGTGTCGCGGCCGCCGCGCTTGCCATTCGGGCGGTTCGAGCGTCCGTCGTCCGACTTGGCCTCGGGGCGCTTGCCCCGACTGTTGGAGGACTTCGGTGCTCCATCGCTCGTGGTTTCAGCCTCACCAGCGGCGGACACCGCTGCATCAGCGGCCTTCGGCGTCTTCTTGACATCGGACTTTGGCTTGCGGCGTTTGCGATCGCGACGCTCGTCTTTGGCCCGCGGGGCCTTCGGCTCGACACGGGCTCGGACTCGTGCCTCACCCCTTGTGCGACCGAACAACCCCTGTCGGGGCTCCTCGACCACCTCGAATTCGGCGTCGGCTTCGTCGACGCCCAACTTGTCGAGCGCGAGATCCTTCGCCTCTTCGATGCTCTTCGCTGTGGTTTCAACCCATTCCACGATGGCTTACCTCTTCCGCTTCGGCTTGGTAGGACGCGAATGCGTTCCCTTGGGCGTGACCCGACTTGACGCCGTGGTCGACGATCGTTGTGCTGATTTCTTGGTTGCTCGGAGCTTTTCCCACTCGGCCTTGCGGTCAGCGGACTTACTCGATCCACGCGATGACGAATCATCGGTGGATGAAGTGGCGCTCTTGCTCTTCTTGACATCGGCGGTCTTTTTGGACTCTGCCGACTTCTTGGAAGCGCCCTTACCTGCGCTTCCCGAACCAGGTTTGTTCTTACTTTCGTTCTTCGGCTTCTTGGACGAAGGCTCATCGTCGTCCTGCTTCTTGACGACGACCTTCTTGTCGTCATCGGCTTCCTTGCCGTAGATCTGACGAGTGATGTAGGCCTGCTGCCCGATTCGGAAGGTATTGGACGTCGCCCAGTAGAGCACGAGACCAGCCGGGAACAGGAAGGACCAGAAGCCCGACAGCAGTGGCAGGAAGCGGAGAAGCATCTGTTGCTGTGAATTGATGGGGGAGGCGTCATTGCCACGACGAGAGGAGATCTGCCGCTGCTGGTAATAACTCGTGCCGACCACGATCACAATCAGCACCACGTAGGGGATGCCGGAGATGATGCTTTCGGACAGCACGTCGCGAGCCTCTGCAGCGAGGTCGAACGGACCAAAGTTCATCTCGGTCGAACCCGCGAGGTCGCGGTACATCTTGGTGTCTTGGTTCAGGAAACGAGGGCTGATCTCGTCTCCGATTCTCACGACAAGATTGTTCTGTTGGCGCACGAGATTCGCGGCTTCGAAGAAGGGCTGGTCGGAGATGCGACGGCTCAGACCGCGGAGCACCTGGAACAGCACCAGAAATACAGGCAACTGCGCCAACATCGGCAAACAACCACCAACGGGATTGATGCCCTGCTCTTGGTAGAGCTTCATCATCTCGGCGTTGAGCGTTTCGCGGTCGTCCTTGTGCTTCTTCTGCAGCTTCTTCAGTTCAGGCTGCATCTGCGTCATCTTGATCGTGCTGCGCGTTGCCTTGAGCGTCAACGGCATGAGCAAGACCATGACGATGAGGGTCAGCAAGATGATGGCTTCGCCGTAGCTGCCGCCGATCACGGGGAGTTCGTAGAGAGCGGCGAGAGCTTGAGCAACGGCTCGCAGGAAGGGGTCGAACATGAGCTATTTCTCCGGGACGGGATCGAAGCCGAAGGACCCAAACGGGTGACAACGACCGATACGACGAACGAACAGCCACGAGCCGCGAGCGGCTCCAAACGTGCCTATGGCTTCTTCGGCGTATTGAGAACAGGTGGGAACGTAGCGGCAACGAGGGGTCCGAGCGGGAGCGGTGGCTCGATAGATGCCAATGAGCTTCAAAAGCAGAGTCTTCACGAGACCACCTGCTTCTCAGGAAGCGTCATCGTGGAAGCCCCGCGGATCGGTTCGAGGCAGCCAATCACATCGGCCACCACACGGTTGTAAGGCAGATTGAGCACCGCTCGGCTGGCTGACATCAAGATTGCGCCTTCGCATGACCTGCCGTTGGCAGCAACGAATGCTGTACGCAGCCGACGTTTGGCGCGGTTCCGCTCGGCTGCATTGCCGAACGATCGGGGAAACGCGAACGAGAGCGCGACTGAAGAGCCGGGCTGCATGTCGGGATGGTCGGGGCCGATGAAGCGAACTCGCACTGCTCCATGACGGGCTCGGTCACCACGTGCCAACGCGGCAAAGGTGGATCGTCGTGTGACCGAAGCGGTCACGCACTCAGCTTGTGACGGCCTCTGAGACGACGGGAGCGCAGCACGGCACGACCCCCACGAGTGGCCTTGCGGGCGCGGAAGCCGTGCTTCATCGCTCGCTTGCGAGTGTTGGGCTGGAAGGTGCGCTTCATGAAAATCTCCTGGAACTCGCAGCATTGAGGTGGCTGCCGAGAAGTTGCGCCGGCGAACGGGGTGCACGGCGGGTTGGACTGATACGGGATCGACCCAGTGACTTCGCTTCTACATCTCGATGAATCGAGACAAAGCAGCAAAGACGGCGATCAGAGCATCATGATGGCCCGAACCCGAACGTCAGCGGCGCATAGACACCACAGAACGACCAGAACGAACCAGTTGATGAGACGCTACGGCCGTTTTCGGGAGGGTCCAACCTTTTCCACAGCGGAGTGGTAAGGCTCGAAGACCCCGTGTAGCGTCGCCTCCTCCGGTGGGCGAAACGACCTACAGATGACTCCGATTGCTGCAAATGATGCTGCGAACTGTGGACAAATCTGTGCGATCTGGGGAAAGAGGTCGTTACACGAACACGGTTGAGGGGCCGAACTGAAGGGCACGGGCGAGATCGAACGCATGACATCAAGGAACCCGCAGCTTCACCACACCACCGCCACCTGCTTCGGTCGCGCCAGAACGACGCTCGACCAATGAACGCTGTCGAATTGTGGGACACCGCCGCCGCTGCAGTCCGCCGCGAGATCAACATCGGAACATGGCAGAGCACGTTCTCCAATGTCGAGGCCGGCGGTCTCAAGGACAATGTCTTGACCTTGCTGGTACCCAACGCGATCGTGCGCGAGAAACTCGACGGCCGCTATCGCAGCCTGCTCGAGGAGGCAGTCTCCGAAGCCGCCGGTCAAACACTGGCGATCGACTTCGAACAGTCAACGCCCACGCTGTTCGATCTGGACGAGGTCACTCCGGCAGTGCCAAGCATCTCGGCGGAGACTTCGACCACGGCGACTGACACGCCGATCGGCCCACTCGATGTGGTCTTCCCGCAGTCGCCAGAGCCAGCAGCTCGACCCGTGTACGACCCCGTCCGCCGCTACGACTTCGAGAGCTTCGTCATAGGTGCGTCCAACCGTTTCGCCCACGCAGCAGCGCTCTCGGTGGCCGAACGCCCAGGTGGCAGTTACAACCCGCTCTTCATCTACGGCGATGCCGGACTGGGAAAGACCCACCTGCTCCGAGCCATCGAGGCCTACGTCAACAGCGTGTATCCGCGCCTCACAGTGCGCTACGTCTCGACTGAATCGTTTCTGAACGAGTTCGTCGATTCGATCAAGAACAGCCAGGGCGCAGACTTCAAGCGGCACTACCGAAACGTTGATGTGCTGCTCGTCGATGACATTCAGTTCATCGCCGGCAAAGATGGCCTGCAGGAAGAATTCTTCCACACCTTCAACGAGCTCTACGGCGCTGATCGACAGATCGTGCTCTGCTCTGATCGCCCCCCAGACGCCATACCCACACTCGAAGAGCGGCTTCGCAGCCGCTTCGTCATGGGCCTGCTCACTGACATCCAGCCGCCTGACATCGAGACCCGCATGGCAATTCTCCGCAAGAAGGCTGAGCGCGATGGCTATTTCCTTCCCAACGAGGTCAGCGAGTTCATCGCAGACAACATCACCAGCAACATTCGTGAACTCGAGGGAGCGCTCAACAAAGTCACTGCGTTCGCCAATCTCAATCAGCACCCGATGACACGAGAGCTGGCTGAGCGCACGCTCCGTGACTTCATCGACGATCGCCAGCCCAGGCCCATCACCGTCACCATGATTTTGAACGTCACCTCGGAGAAGTTCGACTTCTCCATCGACGAGCTACAAGGTAAATCTCGCCGTCGACCATTGGTCCTCGCCCGTCAGATGGCGATGTTCGTCAGTCGTGAACTCACCGAACTCAGCTACCCGGCGATCGCCAGGGAGTTCGGTGGAAGGGACCACACCACCGTCATGCACGCGTGTGACAAGATCTCTGCCCTGATGGCCGAGCGCTCGCAGATCTACGACGATGTGACTGCACTCGAAAAGATCGTCCGCAACAGGGCAAAGAATGCCTGACATCACCGCGATCATCCCGGCAAGACGTCGAAAAACGCGCCATCATGCTGGTCTTGACCGTTCTGGACAAGGCTGTGGATCAACGGGGGATGACTGGTGGACAGTCACTGACTCATCCCCAGGCTCCGCCGACGAACACCAGCACGATGTGGAAACAGTACGACAACGAGTGGATAACTCCGGCCCTCTGACCAGGACAAACAACATGCTGTCCACAATCCACAGGCCCTACTACTTCCACTACAGATTTCAGACAAACAAAACAGTTTTAACCACAACCCGTGTGAACGGGCCGCAATGATTCGAATCACTGCGAAACAAACCCCTTGGCCGCCATGTCGGCCCGACAACCACATCCAGATGAACAGGGAGTGCCAACGGTGAAGTTCCGTTGTGAGCGAGATGTATTGGTCGATGCTTTGAGCATCGCTGGTCGAGCAGTCAGTGGCCGAGGTGGCCTGCCTGGTCTTTCCGGCGTACGCGCCGACCTCGAGGGAGATCAGCTGCGCCTGACCGGCAGCGACCTCGATCTGACCATCACGGTCTCGGTAACCGTCTCGGGCGAGAGCGACGGCGTTGCTGTCATTCCCGCTCGACTGGCATCGGACATCGTGCGGGCCCTCGAGCCTGGTGCGGTGTCTGTCAGCGCCGAATCCGATGAGCTACGAATTGCTGCTGGTCGTTCGGACTTTGCGATCCGTCTGATTGCGGGCGACGACTTCCCGCAGATCTCGATGCTGACCAACGACCCAGTGTCACTCGACTCAGCGGTCCTTGCCGATGCGCTGAACCAAGTGGTTCGAGCGGCAAGCTCCGATGACTCACGTCCGATCCTGACCGGTGTGCTGCTCGCCGCCGAGGCCGGCGGTCTCCGCTTGGTGGCCACGGACTCGTATCGCTTGGCGATGCGTGACGTACCAGGAGCTTCGGTTCTCGCCGAGGGGCAGAACGTCCTCATCCCGTCCAAGGCGCTCAACGAATTGAATCGCATCCTCGGTCACGGCGACCAGGTGCAGTTGCGCCTTGGTGACCGCGAAGCATCATTCGAGGTCGGTCCCGTCACCCTCATCACCCGCCTCATCGAGGGTGACTTCCCGAACTACCGAGGCCTGATTCCTGACGCACACCCCAACGTGCTCACACTCGAGCGAGACAACCTCCTCGATGCACTGCGTCGCGTGAAGTTGCTGGCCCGAGAAGCCACACCGGTCCGGCTCGAACTGTCCGACGCTGGTCTCGAACTCGTTGCGGTCACCCAAGACGTCGGTACAGCGCGAGAGCAGATCGAAGGCGACTACGTCGGCTCACCGCTGACCGTGGCGTTCAACGCGCAATACCTCATCGAAGGCGTCGAAGTGGCGGCCGCTGAGCGGATCACCCTTTCGACCATCGACGAGTTGAAGCCTGCGTTGGTTCGCATCGACGGCAACGACGACTTCTTATACTTGCTGATGCCCGTCCGGGTGTCCTGAGGTCAGCGCCTCGCGTGCTGATCAGACAACTCGAACTCGTCGACTTTCGTAGCTACGAACGGCTCGACCTCCGCCTGTCGGACGGTGTGACCGCCATCATCGGTCCCAACGGTGTCGGCAAAACCAACGTGGTGGAGGCTTTGAGCCTCCTGGCCACGTTGAAGTCGTTCCGCGGCGCTCCAACCGAAAGCCTCGTTCGGCGCGGCGCAACGACTGCCTTTGTGCGAGCGGTCGGGGAGCGTGACGGCCGGGAGGTCTCGATCGACCTCGAACTGGCCAAGGGGAAGAGCCGAGCGCAGGTCAACAAACAACGGTTGCAACGCAGCAGGGACCTGCTTGGGGCCTTGCGAGTCACCGTTTTTGCCCCCGACGATCTTGCCCTAGTGAAAGAGGGGCCGGCGCTTCGGCGTGATTTCCTCGACGATGTGATCGTTGCGCTCGACCCCTCCGCCGACGGTGTGTTGCGCGACGTCGACAGGATTCTCAAGCAGCGCAATTCGCTGCTTCGTCAGAGCAACGGCCGGCTGGACGAAGCAGCCGAGGGCACCCTCGATGTCTGGGACATGAAGCTCGCTGCTGCTGGCGAACATCTCACCGTGCGTCGCGAGAACACGCTCGGTCAACTGATGCCTGGCGTCGCAGCCGCCTACGACGAGTTGGCGAGCGAATCGAGTGACGTCACCGCGTTCTACGATCGGTCGTGGACTGATGACTCGTTGGGCGTGGGTCTTGCCGCTGCTCGCGATCACGACGTTCGTCGAGGAACGACTTCGGTTGGGCCGCACCGCGATGACGTATCGCTCCGCGTGAACGGGTTCGACAGTCGAGTGGAGGCCTCTCAGGGTGAGCAAAGAACGTTGGCCCTTGCCCTGCGCTTGGCCGGCCACCGGTTGGTTGCTGACCGGCTCGGCGAACCGCCATTGTTGCTGCTCGATGACGTGCTGAGCGAGCTGGATCCTGACCGGGCGCGCATCCTGTTGGCCACGCTGCCCCCAGGTCAAACCATCATCACGAGTGCGTCGGAGCTGCCGTCGGGTACCGTTCCTGATCAGACGCTGCGGCCGGGCGGCTCGGGTTTCATCGAGTCGGCGGCCGTTGAGTCACCGTTGATCGAGTCGGCGGCCGCTGCGTTGGCGGAGGGCCCGTCGGTGGGGGACACAGCATGAAGGATGATCCGTCCGTCATTGGCGAGACGCTCGAGAACTATCTCGCCTACTTGGGTGCTCCGCCGATTCGAACATTGGGCGCATTGGTCGAGCGCTGGAGTGACATCGTCGGGCCGGCGCTGAGCGAGCCGACACGGCCGATTGAACTGGTCGATGGGGTACTCGTGATCGGTTGTGACGACGCAACGTGGGCCTCGCAGGTCGGGTGGATGGAAACCCAGATCATTCGCCGATTTCATGAGCTTTTCCCCGAGACACAGGTACGAAAGATCACTGTTCGCATCGGCGCCTAGGCAGCACCTGCCGGCACCCTCCAACTGCTAGAATCGCCCAGCACGATTGCGACGGGATGTATGGACACCGATTCCACTTCAAGCGCTTCTGACGACTCGTCTTCGCCCGCGGCTCCGGCCGCTGTCGAAGGCAGTTACGGAGCCGATCAGATCCAGGTTCTCGAGGGGCTCGAGGCCGTCCGAAAACGACCGGGTATGTACATTGGTTCGACCGGTCCCACGGGCTTGCATCACCTTGTGTGGGAGGTCGTCGACAACTCGGTCGATGAAGCCATGGCAGGCCACTGCTCGACCATCGAGGTCGTCGTGCTCGCCAGTGGTGGTATTCAGGTCAGTGATGACGGTCGCGGCATTCCCGTCGACAAGCACTCGAAGTTCGAAGACATGAGCGCAGCTGAGGTCGTCCTGACCGTGCTGCACGCGGGCGGCAAGTTCGGCGATGGTGGCTACAAGGTCTCCGGCGGCCTGCACGGCGTGGGCATCTCGGTGGTCAACGCACTGTCCAGCAAGGTCGAAGTCGAGATTGATCGCAACGGCCAACGCCACTTCATGTCCTTCAAAGACGGCGGCATGCCTGATCAGAAGCTGAACGTCATCGGCGACGCACCGCTCGATGATGAGGGCCAGCCTCGAACAGGCACCACCGTTCGCTTTTGGCCAGATCCCGAGATCTTCAAGGAGGGTGTCGAGTTCCGCACCCAGACGATGATCGAGCGTTTCCAGATGATGGCGTTCCTCAACGCCGGTCTCGAATTGCGAGTCACCGACGAGCTCAGCCCTGGGTCCGAACCCGTCACGCACCGCTACGACGGTGGAATCCGTGACTTCGTCAGCCACTTGAATCACAGCAAGGAAGAACTGTTCGACCAGGTTGGCTGGTTCGAGGAGATCGACGACACCGAAGAGGTCGAAATCGCCTTCTCGTGGAACACCGGCTACCAGACCGATGGCATCCACAGCTTCGCCAATGGCATCAGCACCCTCGAGGGTGGCATGCATGAGCAGGGTTTCCGGAGTGCGTTGACCCGAACGGTCAACGCCTACGCCCGTGATCGCGAGATCCTCAAGGAGAAGGAAGAGAACCTCCAGGGTGAGGACATCCGCGAGGGTCTTACCGCGATCATCTCGGTTCGTATCCAGGACCCCCAGTTCGAGGGCCAGACGAAGGCGAAGCTCGGCAATGTGTCGGTGCGATCGCTGGTCGAGAAGGCCACCAACGAGCATCTTCGTGAGTGGTTCGAA
>RCMY010001815.1_pt1 | contig 19738 bp, 18 predicted proteins | sample 2041341 | NCBI WGS metagenome assembly RCMY01 (sample SAMN09708234, study PRJNA481090) | Marine sediment metagenome, whole genome shotgun sequencing project. | reverse complement strand
ACGTCGCCAAAGCTCTTGGTGACTTGGTGAAGGCTAATCTGTCCCATTACGTGAGGTCTCCCGTTCTATCGGGTCGACGATCGACCCTAGGTTGGTCGATTACCGACACTTTGCTTTTTTCTTGGTGCGCGAAACTCACTTGACCGCTCCGAATGTAAGGCCCCGAACGAGCTGTTTCTGTGAGAACCAGCCCATGATCAGGATCGGTGCGATGGCCATCGTCGAGGCTGCGCTCAGTTTGGCGTAGAACAGGCCTTCGGGGCTGGAGTAGCTCGCAATGAAGGCCGTCAGTGGCGCCGCTTTGGCAGCAGTAAGGTTGAGGGTCCAAAACGCTTCGTTCCATGCAAGTATGAAGTTCAACAACAAAGTCGAGGCGATACCCGGAATGGCCATAGGTGTTAGGACATAGAGGATCTCTGACTTCAGGTTGGCTCCGTCCATACGTGCGGCCTCAAGGATCTCGCCCGGGATTTCGCGGAAGTACGTGTAAAGCATCCAGACGATAATCGGCAGGTTAATCAGCATCAAAATGAACGTCAGACCATACACGTTGTCCAGCAGCCCGAGCTTAATGAACAGCAAATAGATCGGGTAAAGGACGCCGACGGCCGGTAGCATCTTGGTCGAGAGCATCCAGAGCAAGATGTCTTTGGTCCGTCTGGATGGAACAAAGGCCATCGACCACGCGGCAGGTACTGCAATGATGATACCAAGGATCGTCGAACCACCCGCGATGAAAATCGAATTCCACAGGAACCGTCCGTAGTTCGACCGCTCCAACACGGTGCTGTAGTTTTCGGTCGTCCAGTCGAAGAATAAAAACAGTGGCGGGTCGTTGATCGCCTGCGCTTCGGTTTTGAAGCTGGTCAATATTGTCCACAGGATCGGGAAGAAAATCAGTAGGCCTATTGCCCAAGCAAACGTCGTGTTGATCGCTTTGCGTTTTGTTGAAACAGCACGTGCCATGTATCGTCCTCCCTCAATTATCCAGGTTCTTGCCGACGATGCGCATCAGGAAGATCGCAACGATGTTGGCAAGGATGATGGCATAAACGCCGCCCGCAGAGCCAAGTCCGATGTTCTGGCTTTCCAGCACGCGCTGGAAGATCAGGTAAGACAAGGTCCGGGTGCCGAAGGCGCCGCCGGTGGTGACGAAAATCTCAGCGAAAATGGCCAGCAAGAAGATCGTCTGGATCAAGATCACGATGGTAATCGCGCGGCTGAGGTGCGGCAGGGTGATATACCCAAAGCGCGCAAACGGGGACGCGCCGTCCATCTCGGCTGCTTCAAGCTGCTCACTGTCCAGCGACTGGATAGCCGTCAGAAGGATAAGCGTCGCGAAGGGCAGCCATTGCCAAGAGACAATCAGGATGATCGACGGGATCGCCGCATCTGATAGCCAGCTGACGGGCGTAGCGCCGAAGAATTTGAAGAGATGCGCGAACAGACCATTGGTCGGGTCCATGAAAATGTTTTTCCACACAAGCGCCGAAACAGTGGGCATCACGAAGAACGGAGCAATCACGAGGATACGAACGACCCCCTGCCCCCACATCGGTTGGTCCAGCAAGATCGCGAGCAGAACGCCCAAAACGATCGTGATTGCCAAGACACCGCCAAGAATAATGATTGTGGTTGATACCGCGGGCCAAAAGGCGGTGGACGTTACGAACCTGACGTAGTTGTCAAATCCGGTCCAGCCTTGGTCGCCGCCACGGAGCGGCAGATAAGTGCGGAACGAAAACCACACGGTCATCGTGAGAGGGACCAACATCCAGCCCAGAAGCAGGACCACGGCAGGCGCCATCATGAGACGAGCAGCGGATCGGGAAGCTTTGGTTGCCATTTTGGGACACCTCCTCTGTGAGCAGACAGCCGATAATTCAAACTGTTGTCGGCTACGGACGAATTGACAAGGTTAACTTTGGAAACCGAGGGCGGACGTAACCGCCCTCGGTTTTAGAAAGCGAGGCTTACTTGTAGCCTGCAGCTTCCATAGCTTCGTCGGTGATGGCCTGAGCCTTCGCCAAAGCTTCTTCTACAGTCTGCTGACCTGCGTAGGCTGCCGAGAATTCCTGGCTCACTTCAGTAGCGATACCAGCGAACTCAGGGATGGCTGCGAACTGGATGCCAACGTAAGGCACCGGATCAACCGTTGGGTTCTTCGGATCAGCCGACAGGATCGAGTCCAGTGTCATTTGAGCGAATGGAACCGCTAGGTAGTCTGGATTCTCGTACAGCGATGTACGTGCGCCCGGAGGAACGTTTGCCCAGCCTTCGTTTGCAGCAACCAGCTCGATATAGCCTGTGCCAGTCGCCCATTCGATGAACTGCTTGGCTTCGGCTTCTTGCTCTGTACCAGCAGGAATCGCCAGTGCCCAAGCCCAGAGCCAGTTGGCGTTTTTGCCAAGGCCTGTGTTTGGAGCAAGTGCGAAACCAACAGAGTCAGCAACAGTCGAGTCGGCGCCAGTTACGAAGGACGCAGCAACAGTCGCGTCGATCCACATGCCGCATTTGCCTTGGTTAAACAGCGACAGGTTTTCGTTGAAACCATTCGTTGCGTAACCGGCAGGACCAGATGCGTCCATCATAGTCTTGTAGAAGTTCAGAGTGTTAGCCCACTGCTCTGTGTCGAACTGTGCGTTCCAATCTTCGTCAAACCAGCGTGCGCCGAAAGAGTTGGACATTGCAGTGATGAATGCACCACCTTCGCCCCAACCAGCTTTACCACGCAGGCAGATGCCGTTGATCTCGGCGTCGCGGTCCGTCATCGCGGCCGCAGCCTCGGCAATGAAGTCCCATGTAGGTGAAGTTGGCATTTCAAGACCAGCAGCTGCCATCAGGTCAGTGCGGTACATAACCATCGAGCTTTCGCCATAAAACGGAGCAGCATAAAGCGTTCCGTCGTAGCTCAGTCCACCAGACATTGCTGGCAGAATGTCGCCGACGTCATACTCTTCGGACAGATCGTCAAGCGCGACGAGCCAGCCGTTTGCACCCCAGATTGGGGTTTCGTACATGCCGATTGTCATGATGTCGAACTGACCACCCTTTGTGGTGATGTCTGTCGTCACGCGGCTGCGCAGTACGTTCTCTTCAAGTGTTACCCACTCAACAGCGATGCCAGTCGCTTCGGTGAATGTGTCCGTATAGCCTTGCATACGAACCATGTCGCCATTGTTAACGGTAGCAATTGTGATTGTCTTTGCGTGGCTGTCTGCGGCTGCAATGCCAGCAGCCAGCCCCAAGCCGACGACGCTCGTCAGCAGTGTTCTTTTGATAGACATTGAAGTCCTCCCTTTTTTTACGTGTGTAAAATGTGGCGAAAGTTTATGCGTGTGTCAACGTATTTTTCGCGCATGTCTTTCTGCGCCGCGGCATCCACCGTGCATCAGGCGGACTCGCGCAATTCCAAATGACCGTCGAATAACGTAATTTCTGACGGGCCGTCAGAAACCTCGCCATGAATCCTCTGCAAGAGCCTTGAAACAGCTTTCTTCCCAATGGCATCGGTATTCTGAGCGACAGTGGTCAGGGATGGATTTAGGTAAGGGCACAGCGGATAGTCATCGTGTCCGGCGATCCGCAGGCCGCCCTTGGCTGAACGCCCCGGAACCAACCCATGCCGCGCCGCAGCGCGAATTGCACCAATCGCTACGCGGTCATTTACGCAGAGAATCGAGCGATCCACATACTGCCCGCGCGCAAACTCAGCATCCAACACAGCTTCGCCGTGCTCTTCAAAATGCCAATCTTCACGCACAAACTCGGTGCCCAAAATCTCCGGCACGAATCCCATCTTTTCCATCTGAGCAACGTAGGCAGCCTCACGTTCAAGAGCGTTAAAATTGACGCGCGGCATGGCGAGAAATGCTGGCGGATCTCCGACGCGACATAGGTATTCTGTAATTAAACCAGTGCTTTGCATATGGTTAGTACCAACAAAATCGACGTTGGGCATCGTCTTGGGCCTTGAATCCATCAAGACAAATGGCAACCGTGACTGAAGCCGAAGTTGCACCGCTTGGTCGCTATGATCTCCCAAAGGCGCAACCAATGCCCCGTCCACGTTCATCGACATGAACGTCTCTGCCGCGCGCGCTTCAATAGCTGGATCAGAGTGCGAGCACTGCGTAATAACTGTCAGCCCGGCTTCCATCGCAGCGATCTCTACGGATTCCAGTAGCTTGGTGAAAAAGAGGTCGTTGAGATAGGGAATAATCACGCCAATCATTCCGGTAGATTTGCGGTTTAGACGCGTGGCGAAGAAGTTTGGAACATACTCCACCCGTGCCAATCCGGCCTCAATTCGCGCAACAGTGGTTGACTTAATTCGGGTGGGGTCCTGAAAAAAGCGCGAAAGAGTAGGACGAGAAACGCCGATCGCGACCGACAGTTCCTCCATAGTTTTTATCCGTTGCTTGGACATGTCTGGCCTCCCTAGACAGCACCGCCCCCTACCATACGGCTCCGAAATCGCATGTCGACACATTTTTACACGCGGCACAATTTTCATTGCGTATTTCTTTACAAATGCAAATGGCACAGATGTCTTTGACTCCAACAGTCACGGCCCAATGTGAACTTCCGGTCGCGTTCCGATCGTAGCGCATGACTTTTGGCTTGAAGCCACCCGCCGCTTTCCTGTTCGGCCTTCCCGGCACCGGCATCCACCTTTGGCGGGCACGAGAAAACTGGTGTCGTCGCCAACTTAATGGCTCTGGGGAACCGGATGTCGAACCGCCATCACGTCGGAGGCGACATTGCTTATGTCGAAACGCTGAAAGCCTTCCGCGCTGATTATCTGCATCTTTGGGATCATGTTGGTCACTGCCGCATATTTCTTACTGTAAGCAACATGCTTGGCAGCGATCATTGTGGCGTCAAACCTATGACCTCAAATAATCAAGTGGATTGGCGTCGGATGTTTAACCTATCTCGGGCTGGGCGCTATTTTTGGCAGGTATTAAGATGGCAGGTGCCACAGCCAATCGCTAGCACAGAAAATACCCATCGCTGCCGCGCAAAGGTACGGGCCTTGATCCACAAAACGGACCCTGCCCTGCAAACATCCGTGCAAGACAAACTGTCTATTTTCAACGCTCCTTGAGCCCCGCAAGTGCGAGGCCGTTTGCGATGTGTTGCCAGTCGTTTGGATTGGCCCACATCCCCTTAAAGCCACTCGCCAAACTCGCGATAGTTTTTGCGCCAACAGGCAAGTTTCTGGAGCTTAATTCTGCGAGGCGCACGTCAACGAATTCATCGAGTGCGGCGGCGGCGTCCTCGGGGCGACCGAGCCTTGCGTAATCCCCCGCGAGGAAAGCCAATGCTAACGAGTTAAGGGAAGAAGCCCCGCGGAGTTCATTGATCGCGTTGTCGAACTGACGGTTGAGAGAAAACACCTGACCCCTGATCCAGCCAAAGGTTGCAAGCGGGGTCAGGTCTCGTGATGTCGCGTCGAGAACTTCGCGCAAGGCTGCTTGGTGATCGCCGAGAAGCGCGAGGGCATAACCACACCACGCATTGGATTCGACCTCGTGTTTGATGTTCTGCAAGGTTTTATCGATTTGGGCGCGCCCGTCCTGCCACATAGCATTGCTCAGGTAGGCAAACCCAAGATGATCCTGAACGAAAACATCAGAGTGGTCTGCCGAAACTGCCAGTTTCGCATGATGGAGCGCGTGTTTTGCAGTCCTCTCATCACCCAATCCCAGCCAGCCATCAATCACGTAGGTATCCGATAAATACATCTGAGCGCGGGCATTCGATGGGTCTAGCGAAACGGCTTGTTCAAGTATGCCGCGTGCCTCAACCATTGCATTGGCGCTCAATGCGTCACGCAGAGATTTTCCACGCAGCATCAATTCATGCGCACTCAACGCATCAAGGCTTGATCGCGTCGCGCGCTCCGCAACATCGGCCTGAACCCGTCCGGGAATTGTCGCCACAGACCGCCGCGTAATTTCTTCTAAAAGATCGAAACTGTCGCGCATCTTCGTTTCGTATCTGTCCGCCCAGACAAGGTTCCCTCCTTCGCCGTCGACGAGTTGGACCGAGACACGAATGCGCTGACCTGACGCACGGACACTGCCTTCTATCATGTACCCCTTAGCATTCTCGTCCGCTGGGTCGTTACCCTCAGAACCATCTCTTCGACGCGCGACACTCAGCGTTGTAAACGCGCCCAGTTCCACCGCAATGTCCTCGGAAAGACTTTCCCCAAAATCCTCATCCAAACCGGCACCATATTGAACAAAGGGCGCGACAAAGATGGCCGTCTTTTGGTTGTGTTCAAGGCTGCCAGTCGGCGCGTTTGAAGGAGCTGTTTTTTCTTTTGGAGAGGGAACAACGTCTTTTGTCGCCCGCATCGACCGCATCAGCGCCTTAGTGGCTTCGCCGGGCGCCGTGTCGAGTTCGTCCGCCAGAAACTTGTACAGCGATTCATAGTGCCGCAAAGCCTTGGCAGGCGTACCTTGAAGCGCAAATATACGCATCGCTTGCCGGTGCGCCCCTTCGTCGAATTCATCAAGGGCGATCAGCTTCTGATTTACCCTTTGCGCGTCGGCCAATGCATCGCGCGAAAGCAATTCTTCGGACAGCTCAAATAGCAAAATCGTCAGGCGTCGTTGCACGGACGCGCGCTCTTGCGTCAACCACTCCAAAAATCCGGGTTCATTGATTTGGAGACCGTCAAGTAACGGGCCAAGCGTTTCGATGAATGGCAAAATCGACGTTCGGTCCGGATTGTTAAAGTCGCCTACGTCGGATCGGACAACGTCCTGACGGATACGCAGGACCGACGCGTCACCATCGACTACATCGATCCCTTGAAATGCTTTCCTGATGCTAGACAGTGTCTGTCGCAGGTTTGTTCTGGCTTGCTCGTCCGTTCCACGGCTCCAAAGCAAGGACGCGGTCAACGCGCGATCCAGTCCAGCAGATTGGGCGAGAACAATCATCGCAAACAGCGCCTTCGCTTTTTGCGTGGGCAAATCAATGTGCCGACCGCCCGAAACGGCAATCGTGAAGTTTCCAAGCAGCCGGAGTTCAACTGCCGCATTTCCGCCCTGGATTGATCGGTTTTCAGACTCCACGTCATTTTTTACGATCTGATCACGCTTGGCACAACGTCTGAATTACGGGTCGCCGCGCAAGAAGGGATACCAAGCGCAACCATCTGAAAGGCAAAAACATGTGGCATCCCAACTTCGACGAAAAGACGTTCATCAAACTCTATGACCGAGAAATGACGGCGCTTTTTCCGCGGTCCTCCAAAGACAACCGAACAAGTGACGACAGCCCCAAAGCGAAAGAGCCCATTGCATTGCTACCGATCTCCCTCAAGAAACTTGTGCTCCGGTTCTTCAAATTTAAGGCGATAGCCTCTCGCAGCTAACTGACGCCAGAGCTTTTGTGTTCAACCGCGACTTCGTTCTCAGGCGCCGTTCGTGCGTACGCGCGGCGCACTTCGGTTTCCTACACAAAGACTAAAGCCCGTTCGATTGCATCGGGGTTCGCTAGGCCGCTTTTGTTGGCAAGGGTTGAGAACAAAGCGCGAAAGCCGTGCATGGTCATTTCGCCCCCCAAATACCCCAAGCGACGCAATGCAGCGTTGAGAGTGTTTCTGGCCTAGGTCGCGTCCAAATGCCTGCGTCGAAGTCGACCTCTTCCCACTTCGCGTTTCTGATCTCCCCGGCCTTTGCGCCAGTATCGCCCAAAGCATTACCGCAATCCGCGTCGTCACCTGCCCGTCAAAAACGTCGATCTCATCCATTAAGTGACCCAGCGCATTGCGACCGATCAGCGCATCGCAAAGGGCTTAAGTCGAGACAGTTTCGGCGACACCACTTGCGACGGCATAGCCACGCCATCGTGCAGAGAGTATTGATCAGCCTCGCGCTCGATGACCCAAATTGTAAGCCAACCTTTGTTGGTCAGACCGCCATTGAGCATCGAGCGAGACACTCGCGACGTACTCGGAGGGCGCCATGAGCGACTGTCCTGTTGACGTACTGCTTCACTATCTACCGACGGTGGCCAACAGTACCGAAAATGAATGGGCAAGAAAATTCACCCGGTCAATGCTTCGCCAATCGAAACGTCCCAACTGGAAGCCAAGCCCGAAGCAACTTGAGAACATGCGGGGCCTTGTCGCAGAACTTTTCCACGAAAACGGCCTTGTCGTTATTGAGGCCGACCAATGCAGGAAAACCGCGCTCGAGCCGTGGGGATTTCTGACGCGCACTCCGCAATCAATGGCCCCAGGAAATCGGTTGATGGGTCGCTTTTTTTAAAATGTCGGCGACCGGGCGCGTGCAAACACCGCAAGCACTCGCCTCGTGCTAGTTTTCCTTGCCGACCAAGCAAACCCGGCACTCATGGCTTGGCCAAGTCTGGCAATACTGTTCGGTTTCTCGGACAGAACTGTGCGCAATGCGCTGCGGGAATTCGAAGCACTGGGCGAAATCCGGACCGTAACTCACAGACAGGGTCAGGGTGCGACTCGCTATCGGATCGAATTATTGGCTAACGGACAGTCAACGGCAGAACTGTTCGCCTAGCAGACCGTAGTACGGCCTGCGGCGAAGATCTGCTTTGGTGAATGCCGCGTGGTTCTTGAGCAGGTTTATAAAAAGGCGCGTGCAAATTCGTGCGCCCCTCTGTGTCGTATAACTAAGGCGTGGTTACTTAATGTCGTCGACGATCAGGGCCACGTAGCCCCCACTGTCCGCGTTATAGGCCACAACGTCATTGGCGGTGTAGCTATCCGCCACAAGGCGATCGCCATAGTGACGTTGCCCGCTATGGCCGAGTGGAACGCCGTCATGTCGACATCGGATGTCGTCAGGAATTCGTCGAGCTTCCTACCTGCGTCACCAGATGGAATCATATTTGCCAGTTCGTAGAAACGATACTCGTCCACCATCGATTCCTAGGCGGCGGCAACACCGGCAGATTAAAGGGCTATGGCTGTGGTGGTTGTTGCAATAATCTTTAAAGTCATTTGAATATCCTTTCTCGACAAACGGAGGAGATGAAGCACACAGGAGCCGTGATCCTGGGGGACAAAAGTTCCCGCATTGCGATCACCTCTGAATTGCGTAATCAAATTTATCCCCATTCTCGCCGCCCAATTGATGATTGTTGCAACCCTCAGTGTGACCGCACCTGAAGCAGTCGCCAAAAGGTCAATCCATTGCGGTTCAATACAGTCGATCCTGTCATGCCTTCTGCTCTCAAAGGCGTGCGCGAAGGTGTGCATATTCTAAAACTATGAAACTGCTTGGCAGCCGTTCCTATTTATCTCAAGAACGCCAAATTTGTCCCGCAAGGCGGGCTTTCGTACTTTACGTATCGAAGGACTTCATTGAGCACAAACAGCCGTGCAAAATAGTTGCGGCGATCTTAGATCGATGCAATGCTTCGCTTGCTGTCGCGATGGAGTACTTTGATGCCAGAAGTTGCGCGATCTGCCTTTGACATGATCTCTGGGATGGCGCCGAAGGAGCAGCCTGGAATATATGTATTTATCACGACCGATGATCTGACTCTCGTTGCGTCACTTGCTTCAGAGGCAATTTCGATTTTCAAGGAAGACGAGGGAGTATCGATGCTCGTCCCTATCGAATTGGCAGAAAATTCAATGTTGGACGTTGATAGCCCAATGCGCTGGATAACTCTCGGCGTGCGTTCCTCTTTGGATGGAGTTGGGCTCACTTCGGCCGTGTCAAAAGCGCTTGGAGATAACGATATACCTTGTAATATGGTCGCGGCCTACCACCACGATCATGTATTTGTGCCGTCGGAATTGTGCGCAAAGGCTATGCAGGTTCTCACGTCATTGCAGAATTCGACTGCCAGTGGCGCGTAGTTGAAGTAGAATTCTTGCGCGGGCTTGATATCCGACCGAAGGGCCGCGTTTTAGTCATCACGCGAAGATTGGTCATAGCTCGGCCCGATCCAGCCTCGCCTGAAAGCGTCGGATCAATCGCTTCATACGCGACCGATCTTAAAGCCACGCGACAAATGACTGCGCATAGCAAAGAGCAGCACGGCACCTGGCACCATTGAAGCGGCGGTGACGGCCATTACCAAACCAATGTCGGTTTGGAATCCGAATAGAGCATTGATAGCCATGCTGATTGGCTTGCCGTTTGTAGTTGTTAGAATTCGTGCAAAGACCACTTCAACCCAGGAAAACATGAAACAGAAGAATGCAGTCACGGCAATTCCGGGCGCGATTTGGGGCAACAGGAACTTCCAGATAAAGCGAGGGCGGCTGTATCCATCTAAGAATGCGGTCTCGTCCATTTCTTTGGGGATGGCCGAGATAAAGCCCTGCAGAATCCAGATCGAGATCGGCAAGTTGAATAGGCAATGGGCCAACGCGATCCCAAATACCGAATTCACAATCCCAACGGACGAAAAAAGCTGAAAGATCGGGAGGGTCAGGACTACGGGCGGAGTGATCCGAAAGGCAATGAAGGCCAGAAACAGATGTTTGTCGCCCAAGAAGGACATGCGTGAAAACGCATAAGCTGCCGGAATGGCCACGGGCACTGTGATACAAATGTTGATGAGAACATACGCAATTGAATTGCCAAAGGCGGCCCGCAACTTCGGGTCGATTAGGATTGCTGAATAGTTTCGAAGCGTAAGGCTGCCGACTTCTGCATCCGGGTGCGGCAGAGTTGCTACAAAACTGATAAGCGTCATCTGGATTAACGGCAGGCTGACGAAAATGACAAAGGCCAGTAACCAGACGATTTTGAGCGTGGCGAGATATCTAAACATCCTGTTCATTGCGCTTGCCCGTCATCCAGCTTGGCTTGGGCCTTGGTAAATGTCCAAGCCACGGTCAGGACGATAAGGAAATAGAGTACAGATCGCGCAGCAGAGGGGCCATAATTGAACGCCTTTATCTCTTCGCCCAAATCTACGGCTAGGAACATCGTTGCGCCCTGCGGGCCGCCTGCGTTGATTGGGAACGCTTCGGTGTAGATCATGAAGGAATCCATGAACCTCAACAGGATCGCCATTAAGAGAACATGGTACAACTTTGGCAGTTGGATGAACCGAAACACCTGCCAAGGGCCCGCACCATCGATCGCGGCGGCCTGATAGTAGGATGCCGGGATGGTGGTCAAGGCGCTATAGCACAAGATCACAACAAGGCTTGTCCAGTGCCAGACGTCCATCGCGATTATGACGGCCCAGGTATGTGGCGCGGATAATTTCCAGTCGGGTGGCCAGCCGGTCATCGGGAAAAGGCGCCCCAGAATACCTGTCTCTGGGTTCAGCAAGCTGAGCCAAAGCGATGGGATCATGTTCCACGGAACCAAGAGCGGCAGCGCTACAACCGCAAGAGCGATGCCAACCCAAAGTTGGCGTCTGGGGATACACAAAGCAATTGCAATCCCGAGGGGGATTTGGATGGTCAGGATCAGCGCCGAAAATAGCGCGCTGCGGCCAAAGCTGGCCCAGAAACGGCCCGAGCCAATAATCTCGTCATACCATTCCGTCCCAACCCAAAACCGGGCGTCCAGAATGAAGATTTCAAAGAACGAGTAGTTGACGACTGTCATCAGCGGGATCAGCCCCACGAGGCCAAGAACCAGCACAGCAGGCAAGACGAATAGCCAGCCGGAGTTGTTGCTGTCCTTCATATCATTGTTCCCACGCGCGGTGTCACCAAGTTAGCTAAGCCATCACCACTTCAGTTCCCCAGCTTTCGCAATTGGCCATCAATTCTTTGGACAGGGTGCCGTCGGTAAAAAGAACATCTGCATCACCAAGTGAGCAGATCTTCAACGGGGCCGTGCGCTGAAATTTGAGGTGGTCGGCTAGAACCATAATCTTGCGCGACCTTTTAATTGCGGTGCTGCTGACCATGACTTCTTGCCCGTCGAAATCAAGCAGATCACCATCGGCGTCGATGGCTGAACAGCCCAAAACAGAGAAGTCGAATTTGAATTGCTTCACCATCTCAACGGTCATTCCACCGACGATCCCGCCGTCTGCGCGACGCAAAATCCCGCCCGCCAATATGATCTCGCAGCTATGATTGGCGGACAGGATATTCGCGATGTTCAGGTTGTTTGTTACGACCAGCAGATTTTCATGATCCAGCAATTGCCGCGCAACGGCTTCTGTGGTTGTGCCGATGTTCATGAATACCGATGCACCCGGTGGAATGGCTTGGGCGCATTTGACGGCAATGGCTTTTTTACCCACTTCGTTCAGGCGGCGGCGTTCTTCATAGATGATGTTCACGACGCCAGATGGAACCACAGCCCCCCCATGGACCCGTTCAAGCCGTCCGCTTTCGGCGAGATCGGACAAGTCGCGTCGGATTGTTTGCACGGTGACGTCGTATTGCGCGGCCAAGCTGTCTACCGTGACCTTGCCCTCTTCGCGGGCGAGTTCGAGTATCTCTTTCTGCCTGAAATTTGAGACCATCGATCCCTCCTTGGGGTCACGCTGCCAGCCGCCAAATGGCTCTGTGCTGCCGTTGTGACCGATACAGTAACAATTAGCAGTCGCGCCCTTGCGTCAAGGGCTCGAACCGGGCTGCATCCGAACAAACCGCATTAAAGTGAATATTTCGAGCGAGAAAACCCCCTAATTTCAGTAGCTTTTACAAAAACGAAAATAAACGAACATTCGTTATTGCGTTTCGTTGCGATTAGGTGTTGCCTGTCTCTACGTCGCAAGCTGGGATCCTGCGACGTAAAGTGGATGCGGGGAGGCTTCATTGGATCAGCACGAAAATCAAGACGTGGTCGATCTATTCGTCATCGGCGGGGGGATCAATGGATGCGGCATCGCACGTGATGCCGCTGGTCGCGGACTAAGCGTAGAGTTGGCTGAAATGAACGATCTGGCCTCTGCAACCTCGTCTGCCTCAACCAAGCTGTTCCACGGTGGTTTGCGGTATCTGGAATATTGGGAATTTCGCCTTGTGCGTGAAGCCTTGATCGAACGCGAGACGCTATTGCGGGCGATGCCACATATCTCTTGGCCGATGCGTTTTGTGCTGCCTTACCACGAAGACATGCGATTTGAGGGCGATACGCCAACATCCAAAGTGCTGAGAGTTCTCATGCCCTGGATGAAGGGCCGCCGCCCTTCCTGGCTCATTCGGTTTGGCCTGGTCCTCTACGACAATCTGGGCGGTCGCAAAATTCTCAAAGGCACGACATCGCTCAAACTGGCCGGGTCTCCTGAGGGGGCGCCGCTGCAAGAGCGGTTTGAAAAGGCCTATGAATACTCGGATTGTTGGATTGAAGATAGCCGACTGGTCGTTCTGAATGCCCGCGATGCTAAAGCCCGCGGCGCCCGGATCAATGTCCGCACAAAGGTCATTTCGGCCGAGCAGGTCGACGGCATCTGGCACATAACGCTGCAACCGAAAGACGGCGGTGATCCTCGGCTGGTCCAAGCACGGTTGCTTGTCAACGCGAGCGGGCCTTGGGTCGAAGATGTCATCGAGAATACCGTGCGGATCAATGCGACTGAAGGCGTGCGATTGGTGCGCGGCAGCCATATTGTGACGCCGAAGCTATATGACCATGACAAATGCTATTTCTTTCAAGGCGAAGATGGCCGGATCATCTTTACGATCCCCTATGAGACTGATTTTACGCTGATCGGCACGACCGATGCGGAGCATGATGATGTCTGCGAAAAGCCTGTTTGCACGCCGGAAGAGCAACGGTATCTCGTCAAATTTGCGTCCAACTACTTCAAGAAACCGGTGACGACTGATGACATTGTCTGGACCTACTCTGGCGTCCGTCCACTTTACGATGACGGCGCGACCTCAGCCACGGCCGCGACCCGCGACTATGTATTGAAGGTGAACGAGGCCACTGGTGCGCCAATGTTGAATGTCTTTGGTGGCAAGATCACAACCTATCGCCGACTTGCAGAAAGTGCGCTTGAGAAGATCGCGCCGTTTTTCCCGCAAGCTAGCAAGCCTTGGACGGCTGGCGTTGCACTCCCCGGGGGCGATTTCCCGGTTGACGGCGTCGCAGCGCTGACAGATCGTTTAAAAGCGCAGTATTCGTTCCTGACGGATCGCTGGGCGGCACGTCTTGTGAAGGCTTACGGCACGGATTCGTTTGATGTTCTAGGGAACGCTCAATCTGAAGCGGACCTTGGGAGAGTTTTCGGGGCAGATCTGACAGAAGTGGAAGCCAATTGGCTGATCCACAAGGAATTCGCTCGCTGCGCCGAAGATATCGTCTGGCGCAGATCCAAACTTGGCCTTCGGCTGACGACTGACGAAATCAAAGTGTTGGATGCGTGGGTTGTGAAAAACGCCGCGACGGCTTCACAGCAAAACGCAGCGTAGGGGAGAATCATGTCACTTGTACTTGAAGGTGTGTCCAAGGTCGTGAACGGCCAAGCACATATCTACCCAACCGATTTGACACTGCAGAGTGGCACAATGAACGTGCTGCTCGGGCCAACCTCGTCGGGCAAAACATCTCTTATGCGCCTAATGGCCGGTCTTGATGTACCCAACACCGGCAAGATTATTTGGGACGGCAAGGACGTCACCGGTATGCGGGTTCAGGATCGCGGCGTTGCTATGGTTTACCAGCAATTCATCAACTATCCGTCAATGACGGTGTATGAAAACATCGCAAGTCCAATGCGGTTGTTAAAGCAATCGGCAGACCAGGTCGACGCAGCCGTCAAGAAGGCCGCCGACTTAATGAAGCTCTCACCGTTCCTCGATCGCAAACCGCTGGAACTGTCGGGGGGCCAACAGCAACGCTGTGCGCTGGCCCGCGCCTTGGTCAAGGATGCCGGCCTTGTGTTGTTGGACGAACCATTGGCGAACCTTGACTATAAACTGCGCGAAGAACTGCGCGCCGAAATCCCAAAGATTTTCGAAGAAGCGGGATCAATCTTTGTCTACGCCACGACAGAGCCAGAAGAGGCGCTACTGCTTGGTGGCAATACCGCGGCGATGTGGGAAGGCAAGATAACCCAGTTTGATCTCACACCCATTGTTTATCGACAGCCGGTCAACGCGACAACGGCTCGTGTCTTTTCTGACCCTCCGATGAACTTCCTGAATATCCGCAGATCGGGCGACAGCCTGTTGTTCGGGGACGGACAGGCAGCAACGACCTCGGGGGCTTTTACTGGCCTCCCTGACGGCAGCTATCTTGCCGGGTTCCGTCCTAACCACCTGAAGTTGGAAAAACCGGGGACAAGCGCCCTGGCATTTACCGCCAAGTTGCAGGTGACGGAAATTACGGGTTCTGAGACTTTCGTTCATCTCGATCACCACGGGGACAAATGGGTGGGTCTTATTCATGGAGTAAAGAACCTGAAGATCGGCGCGACATTGGACGTCTATCTGGACCCGGCCCATGTTTATATCTTTGCAGAAGACGGCACCTCGGTCGCCCCTGCATCTTATGCAACCGCAGCCTGAGGGACGACATAATGGCAAAAATAACCCTCGACAATCTGGCGCACTCTTATCTTTCGAACCCAAAGAGCGAAGACGATTATGCTCTGAAAGAGTTGAACCACGATTGGGTGGACGGCGAAGCCTATGCCCTGCTTGGGGCGTCTGGCTGCGGTAAGTCCACGCTACTAAACATCATTTCCGGCCTGCTGCACCCCAGTCAGGGACGTATATTGTTTAATGACCGCGATGTGACCATGGAACCAACCACCCAGCGCAATATCGCACAGGTATTCCAGTTTCCGGTCGTCTACGACACCATGACCGTTCGCGACAATCTGGCATTCCCGCTCCGCAATCGGGGCGCAGATGCGGCCTATGTTCGTGACCGGGTGCAGCAGATTGCGGCAATGATCGGGATGGAGGCACAACTCGACCGCAAAGCCCGTGGCCTGACCGCAGACGCCAAGCAGAAGATTTCATTGGGTCGCGGTATGGTCCGCGAGGACGTGAACGCTCTGTTGTTTGATGAACCGTTGACCGTGATTGATCCACACATGAAGTGGGAATTGCGTACTCAGTTGAAGTCGTTGCACCACGAATTTGGTCACACGATGATCTATGTGACCCACGATCAAACCGAAGCGCTGACATTCGCTGATAAGGTCGTCGTGATGTACGACGGCCGCGTTGTGCAGATGGGCACCCCACAAGAGCTGTTTGAGACGCCCGAGCATACTTTTGTCGGCTACTTTATTGGCTCGCCCGGCATGAACGTGCTGGACGCTAGGGTGACTGGCGACACTGCGGTTCTTGCGGGCACCCAGATTTCGCTGGGCAAACGTTTCGGAACCCCGTCAGGCAAGACCGAACTGGGCGTGCGGCCGGAATTCACATCACTTCAGGCCGGTAACGAAGGCCTGCCCGTCACGATTAAGCGGGTTGAGGACGTGGGCCGCCATAAGATCGTGCGCGCCGACTTCCATGGCACCGAGATCAATATCATTGCCGAAGAAGGTGTGAATATTTCGCCAGATATGAACCGCGTCGTTTTCGACACTGCCGGTATCAATGTCTACGCCGACAGCTGGCGTGTCGCGCCATCGGTGGCCTGATATGATGACTGACCGCAACCATCCTTTGCAAGGAACGCGCCATGAATAAGACAGTTAATCAAAAGGCCTGGTTTCTAATTCTGCCCGTTCTTTTGCTCGTCGCATTTTCTGCGGTTATTCCGTTGATGACGGTTGTGAATTACTCGGTCCAGGACACCTTCGGTAACAACCAGTTTTTCTGGGCGGGCCTCGAATGGTTCGAGGAAATGTTGGCCTCGGAACGGATGTGGAATGCGTTGGGCCGTCAAATTGCTTTTTCTGCGATTATTCTTGCTATCGAAATTCCACTTGGTGTCTTTATTGCGCTGAACATGCCGAAAAAGGGTTTCTGGGCCTCGCTTTGCCTAGTGTTGATGTCCTTGCCACTGCTCATTCCTTGGAACGTTGTTGGCACAATCTGGCAGATTTTCGCGCGCGTCGATATTGGCTTGCTTGGCTATACGCTCGCGGCGATGGGTATCGATTATAACTACACCCAAGACTTTTATGCCGCTTGGGCCACGGTCATTGTAATGGATGTCTGGCACTGGACCTCGCTGGTTGCGCTGCTCGCCTATGCAGGATTGCAGTCGATCCCAGACGCCTATTACCAAGCCGCCAAGATCGATCAGGCCAGCCGTTGGAAAGTGTTCCGCTTTATTGAACTGCCAAAGATAATGGGTGTTCTGATGATCGCTATCCTGCTGCGCTTTATGGACAGTTTTATGATCTACACAGAGCCATTTGTGGTCACAGGCGGAGGGCCCGGCAACTCGACGACCTTCTTGTCAATTGATCTGGTCAAAATGGCGCTAGGACAATTCGATCTCGGTCCGGCTGCTGCCTTCTCGATAATGTATTACCTCGTGATCCTAGTGGTATCTTACGTGTTTTACACCGTCATGACGAACCTCGACAAAAGGGATGGCTACTGATGTCTGATCTTACACAGCCCACCCTGGCACAAGGTTTTGCCTTGCCCAAGATCAAGGGCAACGCCGTCGTCATGTCCCTTTATCTGTTGTTTCTACTACTGCCTATCTACTGGCTGCTAATGATGAGCTTGAAGACCAACACTGAAATCCTCAACACCTTCACCCTATGGCCGCGCGACCTGACTTTTGATAATTACCTGACGATCCTGACAGATGCGTCTTGGTACACAGGTTATCTCAATTCGATGATATACGTTGTGATGAACATGGTGATCTCGCTGGTTGTCGCTCTGCCGGCGGCTTATGCGTTTAGCCGCTACACATTTCTGGGCGACAAGCATTTGTTCTTCTGGCTTTTGACCAACAGGATGGCGCCCCCTGCGGTATTCGCGCTGCCGTTCTTTCAACTTTATAGCTCGATCGGTTTGTTCGACACACATATCGCTGTCGCCTTGGCGCACTGCCTCTTCAACGTGCCGTTGGCGGTGTGGATCCTTGAAGGTTTCATGCGCGGTGTCCCAAAAGAAATCGACGAGACGGCCTATATCGATGGGTATTCATTCCCACGCTTCTTTGTAAAGATTTTCACGCCGCTTGTGGCCTCCGGCATCGGAGTAACAGCGTTCTTCTTGTTCATGTTCAGCTGGGTCGAACTGCTTCTCAGCCGGACGCTGACCAGCGTGGAGGCCAAGCCGATAGCAGCCACGATGACTCGGACAATTGGTGCTTCTGGGATTGACTGGGGTGTGCTGGCGGCGGCCGGGGTTCTTACGATCGTTCCGGGCGCTTTGGTAATCTATTTTGTCCGCAATTATATCGCCAAGGGCTTTGCCCTGGGCCGCGTTTAAGAGAGGAGAAGAACTATGGAATGGATGGCATGGACTTGGCCTACCGCCGCTTTCTTCAGTATTATCGCGATCACGCTGATCACTTTTACGATCCTCGCGATCAAATACCCGGAGGCACCGCGAGTCGGTATCCTTCGGATCGAAACGACCCGTGGTGACAGACTTTTCATCACGCTACTGGGCTCTGCCTTTCTTAATCTGGCTTGGCTTGGACTACTCAGTGCCCCCCAATGGGGCGCACTAATCGTGTGTTTCATCTACGCCGTTGCGGTTTTCCGCTGGGTTTAGACGAATGAGGGATTCGGCGCGCAAGAGCCGGGCTGCCTTCACAGTTCTTATTTAGGGAGGAACAACAATGAACTTGCGACTTAAAGGAACCACTGCGATAGGCCTTGCTGCATGCATGCTTAGCGCACCTGCGTTCGCTGATATGAATGCCGCAAGGGCATTCCTTGATAGTGAAATCGGGGAATTTTCGACACTGTCACGTGCCGAGCAAGAAGCTGAACTTCAGTTTTTTGTCGACGCTGCTGCTCCATATGTGGGCATGTCGATCAACGTTGCGTCTGAGACCATCGACACTCACTCGTATGAGTCCACAGTTTTGGCACCAGCGTTTGAAGCCATCACCGGCATCAAGGTCACGCATGACCTGATCGGCGAAGGCGATGTTGTTGAAAAACTGCAAACACAAATGCAGTCGGGCGAAAACATCTATGACGCCTATGTCAACGACTCCGATCTGATCGGCACGCACTGGCGCTATAAACAGGCTCGTAGCCTGACGGATTGGATGGTCGGTGAAGGCGCGAGCGTCACCAACCCGAACCTTGACCTGGAAGACTTTATTGGCCTGTCGTTTACGACCAGCCCTGATGGTGAGCTTTACCAGCTACCTGACCAGCAGTTCGCGAACCTGTATTGGTTCCGTGCTGACTGGTTCGACGACGAGCAGAACAAAACCGACTTCAAATCGAAGTACGGCTATGATCTGGGCGTTCCAGTCAACTGGACAGCATACGAAGACATCGCTGAATTCTTCACAGGCCGTGACTTGTCACGTCTTGGCGTCGAAGGCGAAGTGTTTGGCAACATGGACTACGGCAAGAAAGACCCGTCCTTGGGTTGGCGCTACACTGATGCGTGGCTGTCCATGGCTGGTGCCGGCGACGTAGGTGAGCCAAACGGCCTGCCCGTCGACGAATGGGGCATCCGTGTAAACGAGAAGTCACAACCAGTAGGGTCTTGCGTTGCCCGTGGCGGCGCGACCAACGGTCCTGCAGCTGTATATGCTGTAACCAAGGCAATCGAATGGCTGGAAAAATACTCCCCGCCTGCCGCTGCCGGTATGACGTTCTCTGAAGCGGGTCCAATTCCTGCACAGGGTAACGTTGCACAACAGATGTTCTGGTACACCGCGTTTACCGCCGC
>RCMY010008333.1_pt1 | contig 19762 bp, 17 predicted proteins | sample 2041341 | NCBI WGS metagenome assembly RCMY01 (sample SAMN09708234, study PRJNA481090) | Marine sediment metagenome, whole genome shotgun sequencing project. | reverse complement strand
TCGTCCATGTGTGAAAACCAATCGTGCGTCATAAACTGAATCCAAAACGCCGCTAGCACATTAAAAAACGGTGCTTTTTGATAGTCGCACACAGCCGCCGCGGGATCGTCCGGATTACCAAGACCATTGTTACACGATTCTGTCCCAGCAGAGGTTTGTTGGCGAGTAAATAATTCGCGACTAATCCGCTGCGGGTCGGGCTTCAGCAAGCCAATTCGAACGCCGTTTTCGGCATCACTGTGCCGCGCAATAGTAAGATCAGTTTTTTGCAAACGCGGAAAGGTTTCTTCAAACTGAACATTGCGCGCAAACAAAGTTCCGCTCGATCCCATTTTTGGATTCCACAAATCATTGCAAATACCGGTTAGCGTGCGGTGGCGAATTAACTCACCAGAACAAAGTTGAACTCCTTCGCCACCAACTTCTTCATAGGCGGGATGGGTCGCATCAAGGCGCATTTCAGGCCATCGTTTAAGTGTTGAACCTGGGTCGCCCCCCAAGCCCTTTCATAAGTGTAGTTATCGAATAAATTGAATTTAACGAGCTCCATCCGTTGGTACTCAAGATCCATCAGAGAGCCATCTATACCACGCCCATTTGGCTTTAAGTGTTCGCCAATAGCCGTCCGTGCTTCAGAGCCAGACTTCTTACTTGCGTTATCACCTGAAGCCCAGTAATTTGACCAATCAACCCAAGGCGTGGATCGGTAACTAACGGCTTTGTCGCCACCACGACATTCAGCCGTGTCTTGTTGAACCTTTCCTAAAAACCGTTCTGCGCGGTCAGTCGCCACTTTTCGTGGGCCGTCTTTTATTACATCAGCGCAGGCTTTAAGTTCACTACGATCAGAATCGCATGCCACCAGCACGAATAAGCTTAAGCCACAAAGCAACCAGCGTGGAACTGCGGTGCCGACCTTGAACATTCTTACAATGTTCATACAAGACTCCCTGTGATTATTACAAATTTTCAAGACAAGATTGAACCCGTTAATTGCCGTTTTGCGACAATTTGTACACCACAGCAACGCCCTTTATCACTTAGGCTGACCTAGATATGTCACCGGCATATTCTCACAATTGTCTGTCCTTCATTTAGTGTTAGTCGAGACAAGCATTTGCTATTAGGCATCTTGTAATTCTAGCTACTGAAAACGACTGCCCATTTAATTCTTTATTAATTCAGTAATCGCCTTCCATTGTATAAAAATAGACCTATAATCGATAAAAATCCACTAAATAATTGTTTTTTAGTTCGTTTTTTAACCGCCAATAAACGTTCACAAAAAATCAGGTGTTGCCGTTTCCCTGAGAATTCCTGTCTCTTGTCAATGACAATTTTATCGTAACTGAGTCAAGTAAGGCGCTAATTAGTCGGCCGGTAACAGACCAAGATTTCTCTTTATTATGATCAATTACATATATCTACTCTTGATATAGTGATATTTGTTGGAGTGTTCTCCCATGCTTTTTATTTGCAAACTCAATCTATGTCACATTGCTATTAGTCTACTCATTGCCTGAAATTAGAGAAAGTAGGTTTAGTGGTGCGCGACGCTAGCAGCTCAAAGACCCTACGACTCCACCATTTTGTAAGCATGGTATGATGGCTGGGCAATAGTTAAGGGAAGACTGGCATCCTGTTGTATTCATACCTAAGTTATAATTGTCATGTGATTAATATATTATTTAGTGCATTAATAATAATGAACAAGATGCAAATAGCAGACTAATCCTTGACAATAAAAGACATATTTGTTTTTCTATTGAAATCAACATTGCGTTGATCAAAAAACATTATCTTTTTATACGACGGGCTAACAACATGAGAGAGCTTGAAGTTGTACTTGCCATTGCACTGACTTTTTTAGTCTTTTCTTCGCTTATTTCAATGCTTATTGAAATAATATTTAGACTGATTAATTTTAGGTTTAAGCAACTACAAGTCATGTTAGGTGACTTCTATAAGCATGAATTATCTGGATTAGTTAACGACCAAACAGAGCTTTTAAAAGACCGCTTTGTCGCACACATTTCTAAGCTAAATGCGAATAATCATTCTATAGATGTTGCTGAATTTATTGAGCGTTTGGCCACCAGTAATATCGCAAAAGAAATTGGCAATCGCACACAACATGAAATTTCATTAATCATAAATGAATTTGCCCGTCGTTACGACAACTACGGTAAAGCAACTTCATTTGTATTTAAGCAACGCGCTACCAAATTAAATATGCTAGTTGCCGTGATAATAGCCTTGCTATTTAATGTTAACTTATTAACCCTTACGTTGACCTTTCTAGAAAACAGAACGCTTACTAATCAATTAATCTCACAAACCCCCGTGTTTTTGAAGCAAGCAGAAGCTCAGCAACGTGAACTTAACTCCGCATTTGAGCAGTTTGATAAGGTGAAGCAAGCAAATAACCAACAATTAATAGAAAACGTAGATGCATTAACCAATAGTGTAAAGTCGTTAAATGAGTCAATAAACGACGTTAAATCACTGGGCTTACCTGTTGGATGGACATATTATTCGCCGGAAGTATTGGCGTCGCTAATACCAAACATAATGTGTAAGGATCAATCAAGCGAGTTGTGCCTGCAGCAAGATTCAAATATTTATGTCTTGTTAAGTTCTCTATTTTGGTTCGTCGTGACTATAGTCACAGGTTTGCTCATAGGGTTAGGAGGACCCTTTTGGTTTGATATGGTACAGCGGATTAGTGCAGTGCGTTCAATCTTTGTCAAACCTCAAGCAAATCAATCTAGCGATAATGAAAACAAATCAATTGAACTTATACATTTATCGAGTATAGACGTTACCCGTTCAGATTTAACTCAGTTATTCATTACGACCTACCAAGCTAATACTTTGTTAAATAAACTACGCAAAGATCCTGAGACCATAAAACCACACATAAAGGATATGTAAATTGGATTCTTCACTTATCGTTTCAGGTATTCAAGCCATATTACGAGCGGCTCAAGCGGGCGTAGACATTTATACCGATGCAAAAATTGATCGCGATAGCTATTTATCAAATATTCGTATAGCACCCCAAGATATAACTGAAAGCATAACGCGTTATATTGATCAAAACCGACAGTTAACAAAAACAAGCCCTTTTATAGAAGGATGGAACAAACAAGGTGGCATGTGGCGACCGCTTAACAATGATAATTTACAGGCCTGTATTGCTGCCTACACTATGCATACTCAAGTTAATGCACAAGGTCCTTTAGCTTCTGGGGCAAGCATGGGTATTGCTGGCGGGCATATGATTTCACAGTGGCGTAAAGACAAAGCTCCGCCGTCAGTACTCGCGCAAGTCGCGGTTACCATTACCGATATTGGGCTAACGTTTATTTCACAAAACCCAGCTCTTATGGGGCAACATAGTAAAGGTGAGGCATTAATAATGTCATTTGCCGGGTCTTTAAGTGAATTAATTCCAGATAGCGCAAATCATTTTGGTAAAGGCCTAGACTTTGAAAGCCGATTACTAGGAATATTCTTACAAGCGGGATTAAGTACGCTTGCCAATAACAACAATGCGGCAATAGATAATGCGAGCGTAAACGCGCTAGTGAAAGGCATTATCACTCCCCTCGTAAAGGCATTGCCAAGCAACTTGAATGAACAATTTCACTATCGTGAGTTAGTACAAACCCTGTTGGGGCCCTCTACCGCAAATGCTCTTAGTATAATTGCCAACACACCACAGGCTTATTTAGGTGAAAGGTTAGCCAGTCAAACGGCGTTAAACGCGGTGACTACCGCCTTATTAACGGCTTCGGTAACTACCGCAAACAATACGAATATTACAGACGTTTTTAGTAAAGATGGTCTGCAAAAAATACTAGATGCTATATTAAACGTTGCCATTGAACAGCCTACACTTTTTGTCAAAAATGATCAGTTACCACAATCTGCAGCGCTTACCGATTTGCTTGTACAAACGGCAGAATTGATGAAGAGTGTGCAACACAATCAAGCAATATCTTCAAACTTTACCGCACAGCTTTCAGCAATAGTTATTGGCGCTGTAAGTAAGCATGCAAATGTGTTGATAAAAGTAGATCCAAATAATCCTTGGGAGACGATTGCATTTAATATGTCAAAAACCTTGCTAACGACTATTAGCAGTAACTTGTCAGTTAATGCACGGTTTGCTTCGTTTTCACCTCAGCAACGGCTTGAATTTGCGAGCATTGTGCTCAATGAATTTACCCAGTATCCACACTTGTTAGCCACGCACAGTAGGGGGATTCTCAATATCGTTGAAGGTATGGCCGCAGTGATGAAGCAAGACAAATACTTTTTACTTTCAAACCATGATTGGTTAGACATCATTAAAACAGTAACATCATTGGCGGCAATGAATCCTCAACTATTATGTGATATACCTGATACCCAGGGTCAAACGATAAAATACCTTGAAGGTTCACAAATTATAATTATATCAACAATTAGCTCAGTACTCGCTGCGGTAAATAAAAATAAAAAAGTAGAAAGTCACAGTAAACAACTCACCATAGTTGTGCAGGGCATAACACTTCGTATTGTGATACAGACGGTTTTAGAAGCATTAGCAAAAGACATATCTGGCTTAAAACAAGAAGCCGACATTTTACAGCAATATTTTGCAATCTTGTTAAATCAAGTCGATGAGTTCCCTTACAAATGGGGCAGTCGTAATATAATTAATTTTGTTGAATCGACCATCGAGAGCCTGTATGAACAAGGTGAAATACCGGTCAGTTTGACAGGTCTCGAGCTAAGGAATTAGTATGCAAAACATTTCAAAAGTTGGCTTCTTAAAACGGCTTCTAAGCGATTTAAGTAGGTTACTCATTATAATACTATGTTGTAGCGCTATATTGGCTTGTGTTTCGACAGATGAAGCCCAAGACGCAAAAAGATTAACCCACGCAAATGAAAAGCTAGCAGAGTTATTATCTACAACGCCAGTTAGTGCCCAAGTTCAGTCTAAAGAACTGACTTCTTTGGCAAACAATGCTTATACAGAAGCGAATGACTTCAGTAATAAACAGCAACTAAAATTAGCTTTGGGGTTTTATCAGGTTGCCAGCCAAGGCTATTGGCGCGATGATGAAAGCACAAACAATCAACGAATTTTCGAAATAGCAGTTAAGGTTGATCAAATTTGTCAGGACCTAGGTGCTATAGCACCCGATAGAGATTGCTTTATCAGCCCATTAATTCAATATCTAGCCAGTGTTGAGGTGCTCACTAACAATACTATGCTCACCCTTCACGAACACTCTAAGCGCAATGCGGCTAAGGCTAGAGAACTTTTGCTTCAATTAGGTAAATACAACAGTGAGAATAGTGCGAGCTTTGCAAATGGGGCTCTTAGTAATTTGGTAAATTATGCAAATGCGCACCAAGATTTGCTAAATAATCATCAGGACTTAAATAACTATTTGTGTGCTAATTTGAACGCTGCCTTTGATAAATATCTTTTTGCAGCTTTTACCTTAGACGACTATTATAAACGCGTTCATTCTGCAGATTCATCAGAAATCATGATAAATATTGAACAAGAGCACGCGCTATATCAAGCGTATCTTAAAAATCTTAATCCTGAGAATACGATACCAGTGCGAGTAGACAAATTTGTAGGAAATATAGTCCCAAGTTGCAATACCTTATAGTACTGTATTGATCGGTGCTTTAGATAAAAATAAAGCCTTATATGCACGATCTGCGGCTGTGCACATGTATCTGTAGAGGTGCTATGCTGGTAGCGTGTTTCTTTTAAAGAAAATGTACCTTGAATCTTTTAAGTTTAAGGTACACTAATCCTATTAGTTAAACCCCAACGCCTCCTGGTTACTTAAAAATCTATTGATGCATAAGCGATTGGTGATTACAGATGCGGTAAAATCTCCCGAAGGAGAATTATGAAACACGAAGAGTTACCTGAAAATACGTCCGATCCTCTTTTAAACGTGCTACACACCTGTATTCGTTTTGCAATACGCATTCTAGCGATTTTAATGGTGGTGGTTATTTTTTGGAGTATTGCAGATGTAATTTATGTGCTGTACACAAGGCTAAGTGCACCGCCATATTTCTTGTTAGACGTGGAAGATATTTTACAAACCTTCGGTGCGTTTATGGTGGTGTTGATTGCGGTTGAGATTTTTATCAACATTCGATTGTATCTTGGTTCGCATGTTATTCCCGTTGAGTTAGTTATTGCCACTGCCCTGATGGCCGTAGCACGAAAAATTATAGTGCTCGATCTTAAAATTGTGACAGCTGAACAAATTATGGGTTTAGCTTTAGTGACTATTGCGCTAGGTGTGACTTACTTTTTAGTGAAAAAGGTGCGCTCGCAAACGGTTTTTGAAGAGTAATGCAGATTGCTAGTAAGCTCTAGTTTGTTACTGCTTCACTTTTCGAGTAAGCGGTTTTCTTATTTTAGCTTCAGGGGACAATGCTGAGGTAAGTAATACCACGGTTTGCAACATGCTCGTAATTTATAAGGGCTTGGCTAGTCAAAAAAAGCTCGGTCATCTCCGAGAAATCGAAGACCTCGTGACTATAAATACCGTGTCAATGAAGAGGCTTTTTGTAGTTTATTAGGTGGTTTGCGAGGTTCCCAATCAAGGTGGTAATGACGGTGGGTTTAAAATTACAATGGTGTTTCGTTTGAGGCAGCAATCTACCAAAAAAGGGACATCAAACCCTTATCGGCCTTATACGAATAAAATTAGCTAACCCAGAGCTGATATTAACAGAATATTTAAACGACCATTCGATCACATCCATTGACCGTCACGGCTTCGCTTTTTCGGGAAATAAGTGATTAAAATACCCAGTAAAATACACACAACCGCTAAAATGCTACCGCGCGTAAACCAGCCGATCATAGCTGTTTTATCAGCGTTATCTACCTTGACTTGTAGTTCAGCAGAATTTTCTAGCGCTTTTTCTAACTCACCGGTGATTTGCTTATTTTTTTGTTCGAGCGCTAAGTTTTGACTGCTGGCTTGTTGGTGCTGCTCACGCAAAGTCGTTAGTTGTTGATTAAGTGTCGCTACTTGCTGTTGAAGATTAGGTAACTTGTCGCGTATTGAGCCAGTTGAAGATATATATTGAGCTTCTATCCAACCCTTGCGTCCCTCTATATCGACTATTTGTACAAATTCTGGCTCGCCAGCACGATCAAGTACAGTGACCTTTGCACCAGCAAAAATAGTGCCTATGATGCGAAAGTTTCGGCTTGAGCCGGTATGGATAAACACAGTAAGGTCATCGGTAATGTTTGCGTTTGGTTTAAAGTCACTATCAGGCGATTGTAAAGCGCTGACTGATAATGAAAAAGCAATACCAAAAAAAACAGTTAATAAGCGAAGCATAGGTTTTTTGCACTCTGAAAAAAAATAATCGAGAATAATACTGAAATAATAGAGTAAAGCTAGCCTATTGCCAAGTTAAAGAAGTAATAGAAATTTAGAAATAGCAATTCAGTCTTAGGATGTTTAAGAAACATGCCATACATTAAGAATCATCGCAACCAAGTAAGAGAGGACTTTTAGCTCACTTCATGACCTAGCTTGTATACCTTAGGGGGCAATACAACAAGCTTCGCCAGACTATCGTTAAATGCTTCGTTGAGCGCTTAGGCCGCGCGGTCTGTGAACCCTCCTTAATCGAGAGTAAACGTTCATGCTGAAATGTTCAGATAGAATGCTTATTGACCAGTTGATATCGCTATTTTTCGGTCAAAGTGAATTAAGCATATAATTCTTAATTATCAGATTATAACAGCATCGTATTTCATAATTTATTCATAACACTTACGTTACGGAAAAACTAAGTCGATACGACGCTGGTACGTTTATTGCTCAAAAATACTAGTAATTAGCCATATTAAAATGAATAATTAAAGCTAATGGCCCCGCTTAATCCAGCTTCAGCAAGTAAAGGCAGTGTAGGGTCGTCATCTGCAAAACCCAAGGTATTACTATTTTGCCAATAATTTTTGTCCAAAATATTATTAATGGCCAAATTTATGTCCATTGACTCATTCAGATACCACCGTGTTAACAGATCCCAACGTGCATAACCGGGAACCGAAAACTGAGGCTCATTATTATTAAGAACATCTCTTTGCGACTTACTAAACGTACCTATTAAGCGGGTTTGCCATAAAGAAGACTCAGCATAATAAGCAAATTCTACAGTAGCCGATGGTGGGGTAACAGACGCTAAATACTGTTTAGTTATGTTATCTTTGCCGTTTATCCAAGCCAAATTAATATTGGTTGCAATATTATCAGTCCGTCCAAAAGTGCTTAAGCTGTATTTCACTACCTTCAATTATCACTTCATCGCGATTGATTGATTGAAAGACTACACTTCCAATGACAGGGTCAAAGCCTAAAGGTGCTCTAGTTTGGATGAAATCTTTATAGCGATTGTGAAATAGAGATATTTCAAACTGTGTATCTTTATTACGCAACCTTAATCCAGTTTCAAAAGTATCCCCTTTTTCAGATTTGAGTTCAGGGTTTGAAATCGCAATAATATTAAATTGTGGATAGTAAAGACCAATATTGACATCAGAAAAGGGCGGCGAGCGATAGCCTTTTGCGTATTGTGCAAACCATTCTGAGTTGTCCGTGATTGAATACAGCAATCCTAATTTAGGCAACCAATAGTTTGTGGTTAGCTCTGTTTTTCTTGCGTTTGGAAACGTTTCGTCAAACAGCGGATCTGATTTTGGCTGTAAAGAATAATGCTCAAATCTAATCCCAGGACTTACGATTAAGCGATTATCCAAGAATGAAATTTCATCATGTAAGTACAAGCCATATTCATTAACATTTGAGTTAGGAAAATCCCTTAGCGGAAAAGTCTCGCCCAACAGTGTATTGGTGGTCTCTAAGGTGGAGAGATTTGTTTGTTCAGCATTACGTACGTCAGACACTTGGTTTCTAATAAATTCAAAGCCGTAACCTAAGCGATGGTTCAAACCACCTAAGACAAAGCTTGATTCAAAATCCGCTGCAAGTCCTGTCGATTCATGTGAAAAATCGAAATCACGCCACAATCGAATGGGCGTTGGCGCAGTCAATCTTTCTTCATACGTGTATTGATCAGTATCTGTTTGTTGATGCCATAATCGCCAACTACCACGATCTATACCCGCTAACTCTTCAAAGCTATGATCAAGTATAAAACGATTTTGAGTGAGCTTGTCGTCTGCTTGAAGTAAGGTAGTATTGCGTAAGCGACCCGCGCCAAGCATAGAATTGATGTCAGTGTCTCGGCTCTCGATTTGACGATTAAGGGTTAAGCGGAATCGACCATAATCACTCAAGTAAGAGGTTCTAAATAGTAAGGCACTGTTACTACTATCTTGTGAGTCAAGTGTGGTGCCATCAGGAACATAAGCAGGTTCCGTTTCTTGGCCTTCTTGATACGCTGCTGCTATTCTTGATACGCTGCTGCTATTAATGTTTCGGTATTTTTAGTCGAAAATGCGCTTCCAATAGTGGTCGCAAAACGATTTCTGTCAGAATTGTAGGCTAGGCTCAACCTATGATTGCTACTAGAATCAAGCAGAATATCACTGGCATCTAACATAGTAACGGCAACCACACCACCCAGTGCTTTACTGCCGTATAAGGTAGAGGCGGGCCCTCTTAATACTTCTACATTATTGACTAGGTTAAGTCAATTAATCCTCTTCCAGAATTACTAAAGCTACCCACTGAGAAGTTATCTGATATTGGAATATTATCAATAACCGTAAGCGTACGATTACCGCCAATTCCTCGAATTCTGAAACCGTTGGTGCCAAATCGAGTACTACTGTTGTCGACATCTATTCCGGGTTGATAACGAACGATATCTTCAATACTTAAAGATATGTTTTGTTGAATAGTATCTTGGTTAATGATGGTGACACTGCCAGCGACTTGAGAAATATTGCGAGGCTGCCGATTGGCAATTATGCTAATGGTTTCTATGGGGGCATCTTGAGTGTCGGCATTGGTGTTGTTGAGTTGCTCGAAGGGGTGCGCGGTTGCGCACACTCCTCCAAGCAATATAGCTAGGAAATAACGTTTTTGCATTATTGGCTAGGGTACCTTAGTAAACTTCATTACGTGTATTATAGTTATTAAATTTGCCAGTTGGGGTAACAATTTTGTCGCCTTTAATGACATGTTTTAATTTACGAGTTTTGTCATCTACGATAACAATTGCTGATTTTTCTTTCATACCGCTCCATACCGAGAACCAAACTTCGTCACCCGCTTGGTTATATTCAGGTTGAACGATACGTTTTGGTCCATCACCTAAATCAGCCCATTCTGCAATAGGAAGTGTTTTGAATCCAGCATCAAGATCATTGATATCAAACACCGCTATTGATTGGCTAATAGACGAGTCAGGATTTAACGGACTATCTACCCATAGGTTTTTAGATTTAGGATGCGTTTTCACGAATAATGATCCACCGCCTTGTCCTTCAAGAACGCGAACAACCTTGAAAGCGTGCTCTTTATGCTTCTCAGGATCAGTACCAATTAAGGTAATATTCGCATTACCTAGGGCGCTAGTAGCCCAAACTGGACCATATTTAGGATCTTCAAAGTTGGCTCCGCGGCCTGGATGCGGAATGCGATCCACTGGAATTAACGCTTCTAATTTACGTTCCAGTGCATCAACTACCACAATGGTATCATTTTCATTGGCTGCAGTCATGAAGTAACGACGTGAACTATCCCAACCGCCGTCATGTAAAAATGGTGCTGCATCAATAGTGGTAACTTGTAAATTGTCAATGTCAGAGTAGTCGACAAGTTTGATTTGTCCAGTTTCTTTAACGTTAACAATAAACTCAGGATGCTTATGTGACCCTACAATAGCGGCAACACGAGGCTCAGGGTGATATTCTTGTGTATCAACCGTCATGCCACGAGTAGACACAATTTTCTTAGGTTCTAAAGTTTCACCATCCATAAGGACATAGTGTGGAGGCCAATATGCACCGGCGATAGCAATTTTATCTTCGTAACCTTTATAACGCGAGTTTTCAACTGAACGCGCTTCAAGACCAATTTTGATAGTAGCTACCACATCAGGTTTTTTCATATACAAATCGATTAGGTCTATTTTACCGTCTCGACCAATAGTTGTGAAGTAACGACCTGAGCTAGATGCTCTTGATATATGAACCGCGTAACCAGTACGCACGTAGTTTAATACTTCTTTTGTATCACCATCAATAATGGCAACTTCACCAGCGTCGCGTAAGGTTACAGCAAAAATATTGTCAATATTGTAGTTATGATCAGGTTTTTTTAGACGATCTTCTGGTGCAACAACTACTTACTTTCCAGCTATTTTTCATTTCTGGCATGCCCCACTCAGGAGGAGTAGGTGGCTCATGTTGTAAGAAACGCGCCATAATGTCGATTTGACTATCGTTTAATTCGCCTGATGTGCCCCAGTTAGGCATGCCGCCTGGAGAACCATATTGAATAAGAGATTTTAAATATTGCGTGCCTTTTTTCTGCGTAATGTCAGTAGTTAAAGGTAAGCCTGTGGCGCCTTTTCTTAATACACCATGACAACCCGCACAACGTTGGAAATATGTTGTTTGCGCGTAGGCAAATTCTTCTTCGGTCATATTAGGTGCACCGGGAGATACTACTTGCTTGGCGTTTTCAATAGGTGATCCGCCTGCGTTGTATTTCACTTCGGCAATTGTTGCACCTGGGTGGGGTTGTCCCTGAGCACGATCGCCTTTGCCTTCTTTATTTCGCACACTTTTAACGTCCGAAACATCAACTTTGCCATAGTCATTGCCCCAAGAATTTAGGACATAGTTACTGATGTCTGCTACTTCTTCATCAGCTAAATGTTGCATCGATGGCATAACCGAATTGTACTTGACGCCATTGACCTCGATTGGGCCTGACTTACCTGCAATGATGGTTTCTATAACATAGGTTTTACTGCTTTTCAGGTTATCATTACCTGCTAAAGGAGGGAAGGCGCCTTTTAATCCAGTGCCTGTGGCTTGGTGACATGCCTGACAGTTTGTTGCAAAGGCTTTCTTACCGTCGTCTGTGTCTTTGGCGAAAGTTGCTCCTGCGTAAAATAATAGACTTAGCGAGGAACTCAGTAATACTAATCGTTTTGTAAATTTATGACTCATAACATACCCCTTATGGTATTTTTTTATATGCTGTGACTACTTTATGCCTTTTTAATCGAGAAATACTGATCTAGGTCAAAGCTTAGTATAAAAAGGATATTTATATTTAACAAAGACATAGGAATGCCTTACGAAGATACATTGAAACTGTATCTTTGTGCAAACGGTTTACATTTGATTAGACGCTTTCTACAACTAAAGTATTGTGGTCAATTTTTCCATAAAGAATGTAGCGTTTTACGCAATAGTGCTAACAACGCACTTAGAGATTGCCCCATAAAAAGGGTGAGGGTATGTGCATACGTGCATTGTCAAATATAAATCCATGCTCACGATCGTGGGCAACTAAAACAGGTCCATCTAAGTCAATATAATCAGCTTCTTTAGCGAGCGTATAAATAGGCGCCATAGCTAATGAACTTGCCACCATGCAACCAAGCATTGTTGACATGTTGGCTTTTTTTGCCGCGTGGAAAAGCGCAACCGCCTCAGTCAGCCCGCCGCTTTTATCAAGTTTAATATTGACCATTTGGTACTTGGTTTTTAGCTCATCAATATTATGACTAGTATGACATGACTCGTCGGCGCATAACGCAACACAGGATTGATAACCTTCCAATTGGCTGTCATCATTTGCGGGTAAGGGTTGTTCTATTAGTACCACGTTAAGCATGCGAAGTTCATTAACAATGGATACGAGCAAATCGAATGACCAGGCTTCATTGGCATCAACAATAAACTGGCTGTTCGGGCAGGCTTTATGAATCGCCCGCATTTTTGCAAGTACATCATGAGCGTCTAATTTCACTTTTAATAAAGGTAAGTGAGACATTTCCCTTGCATGCACTTGCATTATTTCAATGGTGTCAACACTTAAGGTTTGTGCGCTTATAACATCTTGAGCTGTGGGTAAATTTAATAATTGACTCACACTGGTGTTATGAACCTTTGATTTAACGTCCCACAGCGCGCAATCAAGTAAGTTTCTTGCCGAGTTATTTGATAGGCAATGCGTTATTATTTTGTCAGCACGCTCAATTGCTAAGAGTGTGTCTGCTTCTTTGATGTTGCTAAGCTTTGCGGCGGTCGTTTTCAATAAATCAATCGTTGAGGGTATGCTTTCTCCATATCGAGCATAAGGAACCGCTTCAGCCCAGCCAGCGTAGCCATTTACACACAAATATACAATGACTACATCTGCGTGCGTTTTTATTCCACGCGAAATTTTAAACGGCTTAGCGAGGAATAAAGACTCAGTCTTCCAGCTTATTTCAATACTAGCCTTATGCACTGAGTTTACATTCATCAAACATCCTTTGTTGAATATCTACGCCGTAACACTTTTTGCACGAAACTAGTCGACTTTTACTACTTTAAGCTCTGGGCTCGCGTTACTTGATACGTCTAAAATAAATCGATATAGGCTAGTTTCTGAAGGTGTGAACTGCAGATTAAGTGAATCCGCGGCGCACACTAACCGATGCTCTTGGTTTAGTTCTATAGGCTCTGCCTCAAAGGCATTTCCGCAGTTTAGCGTCATTGACCAATTTACGTCGGCTACTTTAAAGTCGTATGGCTGTCCGTCAGCAATAAGCTCAAATGTAACCGCGTATTCATCTTCAGCAATGGGCATTAGTTTGAAGGCTTCGTCAATTTCCCACCAATTAAATACACCGCGTAAATACATATTTGTATAGTCTTTAGGCTGCGCGCGCTCAAAAAAATCAGATGAACCTGATGACGCGCAGCTCGCGAGCAATTGGAACGCAAACATACAAATGAGTAGTTTTGATAATTTTGACAACATAACGCAACCCTAAATTTTAAAAATTTAATACACTAATGTCAGCAACAGTTAAAAACTGCTTGCGTACATGCGAAACTAACGCGATACGATTTTGTTTTACAGCTTCGTCATCTGCCATAATCATGACTTTATCGAAAAAGTTGTCAAGACTTTGCTTAAGCGACGATAACTGCTTTAACACTTCACTGTAGTTACCTTGTTCAGCATAAGTGGCAACCTTGTCAGCTACCGCTGCATAGTCTTCAAACAGTGCTCGTTCCTCAGCTTCCGCAAAAAGCTGCTGATTAATGTCACCAATATTTGCCAAGTCTATATTATTTTTGGCCAAAATATTGGCCACGCGTTTATTCGCGTTGACAAGACTTTCGGCGCTATCTGTTAGCGCAAATTTTGCGACAGCATCTACGCGTTGGTTAATATCACTTAGCGACTGCTGCGTTTCGCAAGTTAGCACTGAGCTTACAATTTCGGCGCTAATATTTTTATCTGCATAGAAAGGCTTTAAGCGATCTAGCAAAAACTCTATAACTTGTTTTTCAACATTTTTATTGCTGAGCTTATCGTTAAATAATTTAGTAACGGCAGATATTAGCGTGGTTAAGCTAACGTTAATATTAAAAGTCACTAAAATTCTTAAAATACCAATGGCGCTGCGGCGCAAAGCAAAAGGGTCTTTATCACCCTTAGGCAACTTGTTTATGCCAAAAATACCCACCAAGGTATCAAGCTTCTCTGCTAATGATACCAGCATACCTGCGGTAGTTTGGGGTAATTCATCGCCCGCAAAGCGCGGTAGATATTGCTCTTTAATGGCAACCGCTACATTCTGATTTTCGCCATCGTGAAGCGCGTAATGATAGCCCATAATACCTTGGACACTTGGAAACTCCATTACCATTGCACTGACTAAATCGGCTTTCGCTAGCATGGCGGCGCGTGTTGCATCATCAATATCTTGTGTACTGGCATTAATTAAAGTGCCAAGCTGTTTGGCAATTTGGCTCACTCTGTGCGACTTTTGGGCAACGCTACCTAATTCTTTTTGAAATAAGATACTGTCTAGCTTATTTGTTTTTTCAAGTAGCGTGGTTTTTTTATCCGTATCAAAAAAGAATTTGGCATCCGCTAGGCGAGGGCGTATTACTTTTTCATTTCCCGCAACAACCTGCGCTGGATCTTTACTTTCAATATTTGAAACAAATAAGAATGTGGATGAAAGTTGGCCGTCAGCATCTAGTAAGGGCACGTACTTTTGATCATCCTTCATCGTGTATATTAATGCTTCTTTAGGTACTTCTAAAAACGCGGGTTCAAATTCTGCTTGCAGCACAACGGGCCACTCGACCAAAGAGGAAATTTCTTCTAGTAAGTCGGTGTTGTAGTCGGGCGTTAGGCCAAGCGCTTTTGACTGTGCCACTAGTTGATCTTCAATAGCTTGCATTCGGCTTTTATAATCAACCAGTACGTATTGTTCGTTCATTAATAAAGTATATTTGTCGGCGTGATCAAGTGTGACGCGATGATCGCCATGAAAACGATGGCCCGATATTTTATTTGATGAAGTTAAGCCTAATAAGTTCAGGTCAATTATTTCATTTCCATACATTACGCAAAGGGTATGAACCGGGCGAATAAATTCAATACTACTGCTGCCCCAACGCATGGCTTTTGGGATAGGTAATAGCTTTATAGTACGCTCAAGTGCGCCTTGTAATTGCGTGTCTAGATTTTGCCCTTTTTCTAAAGCGCGGTGCAATAACCACTCACCTTTGTCTGTGCTTAAGCGTTCTGCTTGCTCAATCGTGATCCCATTACCTTTTGCCCAACCTAAAGCCGCTTTTGTTGGCTCACCTTGCTCGTTAAACGCCACTGCAACAGCCGGTCCACGTTTTTCAACTTGTTTGTCAGCTTGTTTACGTTGGCAGTGAGTAAAGGCTGCGCCAAGACGACGTGGTGCACCAAACGTAATACATTCTTCAAATAAGAAACCAAGTTTGCTTAATTCTTGTGATAAATGTTGCGCAAAGCTATCTGAAAGTAGCTTTAATGATTTTGGGGGAAGTTCTTCCGTGCCTAACTCGACAAATAATGTGTGATGTTGTAAATCAGTCATAGTTACTGCTCCTTTGATTTACATAGGGGGAAGCCAAGAGCTTCACGAGAATCATAGTATAATTGAGCACAAGCCTTAGAAAGCGCCCTTACGCGTAATATGTAACCTTGGCGCTCGGTTACCGAAATGGCATGCCGTGCATCTAACAAATTAAAAGCATGTGATGCCTTCATGACTTGCTCGTAGGCAGGTAAGGGCAGTTGCTTTTCAATCAGCAGTTGACTGGCTTTTTCACACTCATCAAACGTGATAAACAAAAAATCAACATTCGCATATTCAAAATTATAGGCCGATTGCTCTTTTTCGTTTTGTAAAAATACGTCGCCATAAGTCACTTTCCCGAAGGGACCTTGTGTCCAAACTAAATCATAAATACTGTCTACGCCCTGCATGTACATTGCTAAACGTTCTAGGCCGTAAGTAATTTCGCCGGTAACCGGGGTACATTCTAAGCCACCCACCTGTTGAAAGTAGGTAAATTGCGTCACTTCCATTCCATTTAGCCAAATTTCCCAACCAAGACCCCAAGCCCCTAAAGTAGGAGATTCCCAATTGTCTTCTACAAAGCGAATATCGTGAATTAGCGGGTCAAAACCAAGCATTTTTAGCGAACCTAAATACAAGTCTTGGAAGTCATCAGGCGATGGTTTCATCATGACTTGGAACTGATAATAATGCTGCAAGCGATTTGGGTTTTCGCCATAGCGGCCATCTGTAGGGCGACGACAAGGCTGTACATATGCGCTATTCATCGGCTCTGGGCCTAGTGAACGTAAAAATGTCATTGGATGGAAAGTGCCTGCTCCTACTTCCATATCTAAAGGCTGGATGATAACGCAGCCCTGCTGTGCCCAATAATCTTGTAGCGCCAAAATTAACCCTTGGAAGGTGTTTAAATCGTATTTTTGCATAGCCCTGACAGTCTTAGCCTTTATGTGAGTAAATAAGCAAATAACACACGATATTTTAGTACAGCGGCAATATCGTGCACATCGCTGATGGAATAAAACCCATTAGTATACCTCGAAGTGGATGCTCTGATAAGACTGTTATTAAGTATCGACGCCGTTTACGCGATATAAACGGTATTTTTTAAGCGAGAAAATGTGAACTTGGCGTCAAATTACTGCATGAAGGTTCTAAGTGCATCTGTTTCTTTTAAGATTGCGCATTCTAGCTCACTTTCATATTCGCCACGTTCTTTATCTTGAGAGCGCCTTTCTGACTTTGATAGCATGGCGCGCATTTCATGGGTAGGGTAATCTTTTACTAAGTCAAACAATTTGTGGGTCGCCGGATATTGGTGTTCAAAGTCTGGCTGTGGACTTAACGGCAGCGCTTCAAGTAAGCGACAAATTCGGATAACGCCTTCTGACAAATCGCACTGTTGCTGCTGTATCGCAAACGCAATAGTTTGAATAGACATCTGCATAGAGGCTATTCGTTTGTCGCGCACTTGCTGCTGTTGAGATTTCTGCTGCTTGACCAAAAACAAAAGGCGGCCAGCGTAAACACCCAGCAACACAATAATTACCGCTGCAACCCCAATCAAACTTATACTCAACCCACTCATATTCTTTTATTAATCCTTATAGTCATCGATCTTTATTGCGTCTAACTTCGAAAAGGGATCATCTTGATCGTCAATTTCTTGCTGCAAACTTTCGTCATCATCAATATATTCGTCAACTTCTATACCTACTAAGTCACATAATTCACGATAGCGAGTGGTTAAGGTATCAACATATGATTGCTCTGAAGCGGTTAATTTGCCGTCTATTTGTTTTTCTAGCAGCACTTCTAACTCTTGATTATTTTCAATCGCCTCTATTTCTGCTTGTGGTGTTTTATATACGACGACTTTTTTTTCTTTTGGCACCGCGACCTTGCCACCCGCTTTATATTTATTCAGATCGATTGGCTTTTTACTACCCACTCTATCATCCTGCTTGTCGTTCTTATTTGCGGCTTGATTAGCGTGTTTAAGTTGCTGACGGGTACCTGACTTATTTCCGCTCTTCCTATTTACTCGGCCTTGGCTTGTCTCGTTAGCTCTATCACTTTGATCCTGACGAGGACGATCCGATTTTGGAATACCAATACGGCCAACTTTTCTCGATTTTTTGGGCATGCTTTTCTCAGTTTAGTGCATTCGCTACGGCCAATGCGTATAGATAATATTTAATTAAGTGAGGGGATTATACCTGAAGCTTGGTCTTTGACCAATTATACAATGATGGTTTGAGTAAACGGTAATGGTAAGCCACAAAAGAAAATGGGCGGTAGCATAAGCTACCACCCATATTTAATCAGTGTCGTTTGACACCTCTCCCGTTTTAAGCACTTCGTGTGCGCTTGTTCTATGCTAAATTTCACTTTTTATTATTTTTAACAAAATTAGCGAACTTGTTATTGGCTATCCCTGTCGCTTTCTTATTGTAAATGCACTTTGCTAACCATACTTTTTCTAAGGTTCGTTAGCGAGTGACGTAGATAATACGTTAAAAAATAGAATTTACAAGAAATTTAACAAGTATTTTACAATAAAATCTAATATAAGCCTTGTAAGTAAGATGAAAGCACACGAATATCGTCATCCGATAACTTTGACGCTACGCCGCGCATCATGCCGTTAAGGTCGTTGTTGCGTTTGCCGCTACGAAACATTTCAAGCTGAGTTTGCGTGTAACTTGCGTGCTGGCCGCTAATTACTGGGAAACCGGCAAGATTCATGCCTTTACCGTCTGCACTATGACATGCGATACACGCTGTGATTCCACGATCAGCGTCGCCGCCACGATATAAAGCTTCGCCTGCCGCGACTGCATCTTCAGCTGCCTCACCAGTCTTTAACTCTTGACTAGAGAAATAAGCCGCCAGTTCTTGCATATCTTGGTCAGAGAGGTTCATAGCCTGTGCGTTCATAATGGCGTTATTACGGCCTTCTTGACCACCGGTTTTTGAAGCTATCTTAAATTCGTGCAACTGCTTGACCAAATATCCTTTGTGTTGCCCTGCAAGTTTAGGGTTCATGGGAATTGCACTATTACCGTCTGTACCATGACAAGCAGCACAAATGAGCGATTTTGCTTTTCCAGCTTCTGCTTCGGTTTGCGAATTTACCGCAAACGAGGTGGTGACGAATAACGCTAAAATCAAACAATATTTTTTCATACTTACACTCTCTAAAATGAGGTTTAACTGATCACCAGTTGTGATTAATTGATATTTTACACAAATAACAACTTAAAAAAACATTTCCTTGATAATACTATGGATTTACATCAAACAAAGTTGCTATTTACGTGTAAACTTACCATTAATTTCAATAACCTTGTATGTTTATGTCTTATTTTACTCTCGCCAAATTTTTAACTAGTGCTCCCGACATTTCTCACCTTGATCCTTTTGAGGGTGGAGAAGTCGCTTTTGCAGGCCGCTCTAACGCGGGTAAATCAAGTGCATTAAATAGACTCACTAGGCAAAAGACCTTGGCTCGTACCAGTAAAACGCCAGGGCGAACACAGTTAATTAACTTATTTGAGCTAGATGAAAAGCGCCGCTTAGTTGATTTACCCGGATACGGTTATGCAAAAGTACCCTTAGCCATGAAAGAAAAATGGCAAAAATC
>RCMY010001814.1_pt1 | contig 19763 bp, 18 predicted proteins | sample 2041341 | NCBI WGS metagenome assembly RCMY01 (sample SAMN09708234, study PRJNA481090) | Marine sediment metagenome, whole genome shotgun sequencing project. | reverse complement strand
GAGGCGGAAGCCGTTCGCGAGCGTCTCGGCCCTGACCCGATCCAAGCGCCGACTGATGGAGCGGCCCAGTTCTACGACCTGTTGCAACGCCGGTCGATCCCGATCGGCAAGGCGATCATGATCCAAGACGTCATCAGTGGGATTGGCAACATCTATCGATCAGAACTGCTGTTCCAGATCGGACTCGACCCCTGGCGTCGCTCGAAAGACGTGCACCCAGAAACCGTCGACCAGCTCTGGCATCAATCTGTGCTCGAACTGAAGGCTGGCGAGCGAATCGGCAAGATCATCACCACCGATCCCGCCGACTTCGGCAGGCAGAGCCGCCGCGACCTTCGACGCGACGAGCAGTTGTTTGCCTACAAACGGGCTGGCCAAGAGTGCCGGCGCTGTGGCGATGAGATCGTCGCCGCCGACATCGACGGGCGCAACGTGTGGTGGTGCCCCTCGTGTCAGCCCAGCTGACTGTCACGACTCACGACTCACGACTCACGACTCACGACTCACGACTCACGACTCACGACTTGAGGAGGGTTCGCACCGCCTCGAGTGTGTCTGCGCTGCTGGCCGCTCGATCGTGGCGATAGCCGCGAAGCCTGGCAAAGCGAAGGGCGACGCCACCGGGGTAGCGAGTCGATCGCTGTGCACCGTCGAGGGCGACCTCGACCACCAGGTCCGGTTCGACGTACACCGTGTGGCCCGTGCTGCTTCTTCTGACCTCGCGCTCGAGCAGCGCCGCAGTTTGCCATTCAAGCGTTTCGTCCGTCATGCCCTTGAAGGTCTTTCCCACCATGACCGGCTCACCCGAGATGGGGTCGAGCGCTCCGAGATGCAGGTTCGAGAGCCAGCCCTGCCGGCGCCCGTGGCCCCACTCAGCGGCCAGCACCACCAGGTCGAGCGTGTGCACTGGTTTGACCTTTTGCCATCCCTTGCCTCGACGACCAGCTTCGTAGACGCCGTCGATTGCCTTCACCATCACCCCTTCGTGACCAGCAGCTATGGCCTCATTCAGGTGGGTTTCGGCCGTTTCAGGGTCGTCGGTGATCACCGATGGGATCCCGTGCTCGCCGACCAAGGCGTGCAGGCGCCGTTGGCGTTCGTCGAGTCGAACATCGAGCAGCACGTCGTCGTTTTCGAGGATGAGATCGAAGAAGAACGGCCGCAACGACCATCCTCCACTGGACTCTTGTCCAACCGCACTCGCCGTGTCCTGGAAGGCGAGAGGCCCGCCGTCGGCGTCGAGACCGAGCACCTCGCCGTCGAGCACGAGTCGGTCTGCATCCAGGGCGAGCACGACCTCGACAACACCAGGGAGGCGCGCCGTGATGTCATTCAGGTTGCGGGTGAAGACGCGCACCTCGTGATCCTGGCGATGGACCTGTATCCGCGCGCCGTCGAGCTTCCATTCGACCGAGGCCAAGCCAACGGTGGCGATGGCGGCGCTGGCTGAGTCAGACGTGCTGGCCAGCATCGGCTCGATGGGGCGAAGCACCTGGAGCGTGACGGCCTCGAGCCCGGCGGATCCTTGGGTGAGGGCGATGGCAGCGGTCGCACCCAGATCGCCTCGCAGCATCGTGGCCCGACGCAGCAGCGGCTTCTTGACCCCGGCCGCGCTGGCGACACCGTCGCTGATGACTCCGGCCAATGCTCCCTGTCGCACATCGCCGACAAGCACCTGCTCGATGAAACGCATCTCCGCTTCGGTGGCTCGTTTCAGTACCAATGTCAACGCCTCAGCTCGCCGAGCGACCGAACCCTGGCCGGTGATGGACGCAATCAGCGTGAGCATGTCGTCGATGTCGCGAACAGTGAGCGACGGATGGTCAGCCGGCGCGCTGTCGAGGCCAGCGACGGTGGCCCACCCGATGCCGATCCGACCCTGGCGTTGTTGCCCGAGCATCAGCCCGACGACCACGTCGATTTCGGAGGGCTCGACGCTCGAGAAGAGCTCAGCCAACCTGGCTGTCTTGTCATTCCTCTTCGACGTGGCCGCAAGGTCGCTCGACGTCGTCGCGAGCAGATGCAGCGGTGTCGATGGGGTGGCAAGAGACGGCATCACGCAGAGTCTGGCCGATGACGCCGATTCGATCTACGGTCCCGCCCATGATCTTGGAATCCATGGACGTCGATGCGACGGAATTCGCAGCCAGAACAGGTTGGGAGGCGAAGCCGCAAGGGTTGTGTAAGGGCGACCTCTGCTTCCCTGCCCCCGATGCAACGAACGAGGACGGCACGCTTGCGATCGCCGCCATCTCAGAGCGGCTGGGTATGCCACTCGTGACCGACACAGCGTCTGGCGTGATGGCGCTCGGCCCCGAGAGCGGTGGGCAGGCACTGTCGACGGCGCAGGTGCCGGACATCACGCTGCCAGACGTCGACGGCAATCCCTTCTCGCTGTCGGCGCTCCACGGACGCAAGGTCTTACTGGTCGCCTGGGCTTCGTGGTGAGGCTGCCGGACGAGCTTGCCAGGTTGGCAAGCATTGCATGAGCAGTTCGAAGCCGAAGGCTTCACCGTGGTTTCTGTCGCACTCGACATCGATCCAGAGCAGGCAAGGGCCTGGATCGACGCAGCGCCCGCATCCGAGGGTGCAAGCCAGCACGTTGCTCTCGTCGACTCTGCCCACCTGATCGACGAACTCCTCGGCATCAACAACGTCCCGATGGCGGTGTGGATCAACGAAGAGGGCCAGCTCGTGCGCCCAGCCGAGAGCTCATCGATCGTGGAGAGCGATTTCCGGAAGATGGAAGTCAGCACCGAGTTGCCTGAGCGAATCCAGGTCGCGCTCACCGAGATCAAGAAAATGCCGGAATCGGCCAATGAGTACCGAGCAGCGATCGAGGATTGGGTTGCCAACGGCGACGACAGCCGATTCTCGCTGGCGGCTGACGAAGTGATCGCTCGATCGCAACCGCGTCCCCGCGAGCACTCCGAGGCCGCTGCCTGTTTCGAGCTCGGTCAACATCTCTATCGAACGACCGGTGACAAAGAGCAGGCCAGGCCATGGTGGAAGAAGGCGCACGCTCTCGACCGCAGCAACTGGACGTACAAGCGTCAGGCCTGGACGCTTGACAGCACGCCGGAGGGCGAGCCCTCCGACATGAGCCAAGAGGTCACCGACAGCTACGGGACTTCGTGGCTCGATGAGGTGCTGGCCACGGGTGGTGGAGCAAACTACGGCATCACCCCCCAGCTCTGATTCTGGGGCCACTCGAGGAGATCCAATGCCCCAACTCGCTGATTCATCGGTCGTCGTGCTCGGCGCCACTGGCGGGTTGGGGTCGCAGATCGCAGCGCTTGCGGCCGAACGCGGCGCTCGGCTGACGCTGGTGAGCCGAGACGCCGATCGCCTGGCCGCTCTCACCATTCCCGGTGCCACCGTCACCGCCGACCTTCGGCTGCCCGAGTCAGCGGCCACGGTGTTGGATGCCGCCATGGCAGCGCACGGCAAGGTCGACGTCGTCGTGAACGCGACGGGCGTCGTCGCATTCGGCCCCGTTGCCGACCTCGACGTCGACGTGTTGGAAGAGCTGTTTCTCACGAACACCTTCATCCCGTTTTTCGTGGCCAAGGCCGCGCTGGAACGGCTCGGCGAAGGCGGGATGCTTGTCAACATCTCGGGTGTGATCGCCGAGCAGAACCTGCCAGGCATGGCCGCCTACGGGGCATCGAAGGCCGCGCTTGCCTCGTTCTCCGATGCATTCGGCCGCGAGGCAAGACGCAAGAAAGTCAAGGTGCTCGACGCTCGCCCAGGCCATACCGAGACAGGTCTCGCCGGCCGGGCCATCGCTGGAGAAGCGCCTGAATTCCCACCAGGCCTCGACCCAGCACATGTCGCCAAGGTCATCGTCGACGCCATCGAAGCCGACACCAAGGATCTCCCGAGCTCAGCCTTCTGAACTCTTGCTGAACCTTCTGCTCACTGCTGCCTGCGACCCGCCTACTGGTGCCGGGGGTTAACAAGTTAACAAGTCCGCTGCGCTGGCTTCGCCACTTGTGAACTTGTTAACCCCCGGCACCAGTAGGGGTGCAGTTGGCGCAGGTGCCGATGAGGTCGATGCGATGGTGCGTGCCGACGAAGCCTCGGTCGGCAGCAGCATCGGCCAGCTCGTCATGGAGCTGCTGTTCGAGCGCTGCGCTGAGACCCATGTCGAGCACGGTGCCGCAGTCGGTGCACACCAGATGGTGGTGGTGGCTGCCGGTGATGTCTTCGGTCAGCTCGAAGTGGGCATGGTTCTCGCTGGTGACGATGCGGTGGACGACATCAGCCTCTTCGAGAATGGCAAGATTGCGATACGCCGAACTCTGGGCCAATCCGGGGGCATTGCCGAGCAGTTCGACAATGGTCTGGGGATCGGCCTCGCCGTGCAAGGCCTCGACGATTTGGCGTCGGCTCTTGGTGTACCGCTGGCTGCTCGCCCGCAGCCGTTGCAGCGCAGCATCGTGCACTGCAGCGATCGTCGGCCTTGTCTCCTGCATCGTGCGAGTCTCCTGCATCGTGCGAGCAGGGTATAGGATTGGGAACCATTGGGAACAGCCTCGGCGACAACCCAAGATCAATCGCACATTTCGGGGAACACTTCCGCGATTCAGTACGTTAGATCGAAGAAGCGCCGGGAGTCCCGGTGCCAAGTCCAACCAGACTCCGCAAAGAAAGACGTGCGTCCATGGCGTATTACGAACAACCCACGATGAGCCCGGTCATCAATGCACCTGAGGAAGAGCGAGCCGCTTTCTTGGTTCGCGTCTACCAACACCTCGGTCTGGCTGTCGCTGCCTTCATCGTCTTCGAGACCGTGCTGTTCATGAGTGGCATTGCTGCGGCGATGTACGACTTCTTCGCTCGCTCCGGCGGCGCAGCGTGGCTCATGCTCCTCGGCGGCTTCATGGTTGCCCAGTGGTTCGTCTCGAACTCGGTCAACAAGCTCGACAACCCCGGCGCCCAGTACGCCGGACTCTTCGGAACCGCGGCAGCGCAAGCGTTCATCTTCGCCCCGTTCCTCTACTACATCTTCAATCGCACCGAGAACGGCGGCACCGATGTGTGGGCCGCCGCAGCGATCACCGGTGTCATGTTCGCCGCTCTCACCGTGGTGGCCTTCGTCACCCGCCGTGATCTCAGCTTCCTTCGCCCGATCGTGATGTGGGGCTTTGTTGGTGCACTCGGGCTCATCATCGTCAGCGTGATCTTCGGCATGCAGCTCGGTTTGCTGTTCAGCGTCGCCATGGTGGTCCTGTCAGGTGCAGCGATCCTGTACCAGACCCAAGACATCGTTCGCCGCTATCCGGCGTGGGCCCACGTCGGTGCAGCCGTTGCGTTGTTCGGCTCGCTGATGACGATGTTCTGGTACGTCCTGCGCATCTTCTCGAACCGCTGACCGTTCAGCCATCTTCCTCGGAATCAGCGCCAGGCGGCTACCGCCTGGCGCTTTCCGCGTATCTGATCTGGGGTCTGTCGCCGCTGTTCTGGAAGCTGCTCGACGTGCCGGCACTCCAGCTCACCGCACACCGGTTCTGGCAGGTCCTGGCTCTCGGAACAGCAGTCCTGTGGTTCCGCGAGCGGCGCTCGCTCTGGTCGTTGCTGACCGATCGGCGGGTGGTGGCGTTGCACGCTGCCGCCGGCGGCCTGCTGGCCCTCAACTGGGTGGTCTACGTCTACGCCATCGCCACTGACCGTGTGGTCGACTCGAGCCTTGGCTACTTCATCAATCCCTTGCTCTCTGTCGCCATCGGTGTGGCGATTGGCGAACGGCTGACGCCGTTGCGATGGGTTGCCGTGGGCGCCGCCTCGATCGGCGTGGCGATTCTGACGGTCGACGCCGGCAGCCTCCCGTGGATCTCACTCGTGCTCGCTGCCACGTTTGCGGTCTATGGCTTGATCAAGAAGATCTCGCCCAGAGACTCCCTGGGTGGTCTCACCACCGAGATGGTGTTCTTGACACCGTTTGCGATCGGCTACCTGTTCTGGCTCACCGCCAACGGCGATCTGGAAACCGGGGGAGCGGTCTCGAGCATCGCGCTGCTCGGGCTCGGTGCGATCACCATCACGCCGCTGGTGCTGTTTGGAGCAGCAGCGAGGCGCATCCCGCTGTGGACGGTTGGACTGCTGCAGTTCTTGGCCCCGTCGTTGCAGTTCTTTCTGGGTGTGTTCGCGTTCGGTGAGGCACTTGGAGCGCTACGCCTCGCTGGTTTCGCCGTGATTTGGATTGGTCTTGCGATCTTTGCCTACGACGCGCTGCAACGCCGCCCAGGCCGGAGTTCGACCAGCGCAGCGTCAGAGATAGTCGTAGAATCCGCGCCCCGTCTTGCGGCCGAGTAGTCCGGCTTCGACCATGCGGGCGAGGAGCGGTGGCGGGGCGTACAGCTGCTCGCGGAACTCTTCGTAGAGCGAGTCGGCCACGGCCATCGTGGTGTCGAGACCAATGAGGTCGGCCAGCGCAAGGGGTCCCATTGGGTGGGCGCAGCCAGTGACCATGCCCTGGTCGATGTCTTCCTTGCTGGCAAAGCCGGACTCGAACATTCGGATCGCCGAAAGGATGTAGGGGATGAGCAGGGCGTTCACGATGAAGCCAGCTCGATCTTGGGAGTTGACGACCCGCTTGCCGAGTTGCCCCGCAGCGTATGTGGTGGCCCGTTCCTGGGTTTCGTCTGAGGTGTAGAGCGACGTGACCAGCTCAACCAGGTGCAGCACGGGGACGGGGTTGAAGAAGTGAATACCGATGACGTTCTCGGGCCGGCGGGTGGCCATTGCGAGCTTCATGATCGGGATCGACGATGTGTTCGAGGCGAAGACGGCTGAGTCCGACTCGACCACTTCGTCGAGTTTGCGGAACAGCGAGGTCTTGGCGTTCTCGTTCTCGATGATCGCTTCGATCACGAGGTCACGATCGGCGAGGTCGCCGACCTTCGAGGTGAAGTGAAGCCGGTCGAGCGTTGCGACTTCGTCTTGGGGATCGAGTTTTCCCGCCTTGACCGCACGCCCGAGTGACTTCTCGATGCGCTCTCGGCCGGCCACCGCTGCCTCCTCAGAGGCCTCGACCACGATGACGTCAGCGCCGGCGATGGCGGACACCTCGGCGATGCCTGACCCCATGAGGCCGGCGCCGATCACGCCGATCCGTTCGAATCCTACGGTTGTTGCTTGTGCCACTGCTGCTTCAGACATACCGGCAGTGTGCCCGAACGGTACGGTCTCGGCCATGACCCCCGAGGAGTTTCGAGACGCCGGCCACCAGCTCATTGATTGGATTGCGGACTACCGCACCGGTGTCGAGGAGCGGCCGGTCAAGGCGCAGATCGAGCCGGGTGCCGTGCGGCGAGCTCTCCCGTCGACCCCACCAACGGGTACGGAGGGCATCGAGGCCTTGCTCGCTGACCTCGATGACATCGTGGTGCCCGGCACCTTCATGGCCCAGCACCCCATGCACTTCGGCTGGTTTCCGTCCAACGCAGCGCTGTCGTCGGTGCTCGGGGACATGGCATCGTCTGGTCTTGGCGGACTTGGCATTTCCTGGGAGAGCTGCCCTTCGCTCACCGAGGTCGAAGAGGTCGTCTGTGACTGGATGCGTCAATTGACCGGATTGTCTGAATCCTGGAGTGGCGCCATCAACGACACCGCCAGCACGTCGACGCTGACCGGTCTCCTCGTGGCCAGGGAACGAGCCACAGAACTGTCGCAGAACTCCGCTGGGATGCAGGGACTTGCGAAACCGTTGGTGGTCTACGCCACTGACCAGTCCCATTCGTCGGTGGCGAAAGCGGCGCTGCTTGCAGGGTTTGGCTGGGACAACATCCGGATGGTCGACACTGACCCGATCACGTTCGGCATGGACCCCGCAGCGCTGGCAGCGGCCATCGACGCTGATGTGTCCGCCGGTCGTCAGCCAGCCGCGGTCATCGCAACCACAGGCTCCACAGGCGTCACCGCCATGGACCCCATCGCGGAGATCGTCGTCGTTGCTGCCGGGCACGGGGTCTGGGTGCACCTCGATGCAGCCATGGCCGGATCAGCGATGCTGCTGCCCGAGTGTCGACATCTCTGGGACGGCGTCGAGGGCGTCGACTCAGTCAGTTGGAACCCGCACAAGTGGATGGGGACCATCCTCGATTGCTCGCTGTTCTACACCCGCGACGTCGAGCTGCTGAACCGGGTCATGTCCACGAACCCTGCGTACCTCCAGTCAGCCGAAGATGGCGAAGTCACGCAATACCGCGACTGGGGCATACCCCTCGGTCGCCGTTTCCGAGCCATGAAGCTCTGGTTCCACCTGCGTATCGACGGTGTTGAGGCCATCCAGGATCGCCTCCGTCGTGATCTCGCCAACGCGCAGTGGTTCAGCGGCGTGGTGGCAAACGCTGGCCCGCAGTGGAGTGTGGTCGCCCCGGTGCAGCTGCAGACAGTCTGTGTGCGGCACGAACCGTTGATCGACGGTGTGCCCTTGAGCGGCGACGCGCTCGATGCTCACACCCAGAGATGGATCCGGACCCTCAACGAGTCCGGATCCACGTTCCTGTCAGGTGCCGTCCTCGACGGCCAATGGATGGCCCGAGTGTCGATCGGCGTCGAGTCGACCGAACGACACCACCTGGAGGCACTGTGGCAGCTCATGAACGACGCCGCTGGCGCAGGCGACTAGTTCAGCTCGTTCGGGGCCAGCACGACGGGCTCGCCCACGGCGCAGGCTCGCAGGTATTGATCACACAACACCTCGATCTGCTTGCCAATCGCGACCGCCTCGGCAGGCGAGTCAGCCCCGACGACGAGGCTGTTGTTCGCGAGCAGGCACGCTCGACGCCCGAGCATCGCCTCGACGGCATTCTGCGCAAGTGCGAGAGTTCCGCTGGGAGCGAATCGAGCACAAGCAATCTCGCCTCCGGCCAATGCCAGGACAGATTGGTGCACCACGGGGAGCGGCCGACGCAACATGGCCAGGGCGGTTGCCGCTGGCGACTGCAGCCGGATGATGGTGTGGATGTCAGGCCGAGCAGTGAGCAGCGCCTGATGGACGCGCCAATCTGAAGCGGGAAGACGCTTTCCGTCGGCTTCGCCATCGTCGTGCACGTACGAGATGTCGTCAGCAGTCATCCCGTTTTCTGGGGGGATGGCCGGTGTGATCAACATGCCTTCGTGGTGTCTGGTGCTGATGCTGGCCGCATCACCGAGCGAAACATGCCGCTCGGTGGTGCTGAGGAGGGCCGAGATCAACGCAAGCCGCGGAGAGGTGTCGTATGCGGTGCTCATGAGGTTGAAGAGTCTCGTTGCTGTGGTTGGTCAAAAGACGGATTCTGTTGAGAAAACCCGGCTCGGATCGCTGTGTGCAACTGAGCCTGAGCTGCCGGCGATGTGAAGGTCGCGTCGACCGCATTGTGCTGGAGTTGCTCGACTTCGTCGAACGAGAGGTCGAATGCGGCGGCTGTTGCTGCCACCTCGGACGACAATGTGACGCCGGACATGAGTCGATTGTCGGTGTTGACCGTTGCCTGGATCCCGGCTCGCAGGAATGGCCCGACCGGGTGATCGGCCAAGGTTGGTACGGCACCGATCTGAACGTTGCAGCTGGGGCAGAGTTCGAGCGGAATGCGCCGATCGCGAATCGCCGTTGCCAGCGGGCCCAGCTGGAGGGAACCGTCATCGGTTCGAGTGCAGCCCTCGATCAGGCGGACACCATGGCCCACTCGCTGGGCGCCGTACTCGATCGCGCCCGCAATCAACTCGAGGCCCGGCGGTTCCGAGGCGTGGATTGTGATGTTGACCAGGCCCTGCCGAGCGATCTGCAGCGCCTCAGCATGGTCTGAAGGAGGAAATCCGGTCTCGGCACCGGCGAGATCGAACGCGACCACACCGCCCCGCTCGTGAGCGGTTCGCTGGAACCACCGAACCGTGGCTTCTGCCACCTCAGTTGAACGAGGCTCGGTCCGCATCGCGCACACGATCGTGTTGACCGTGATGTCGGCGTCTGACGAGGCGAAACCGCTCGTGACGGCTTCGATCGCAGCGTCGAGTGACATGCCGTGCTGTTCCGGAGCAAAGCGGACCTCGGCGTGGATGACGCCGTCAGCAGCCAAATCGTCAGCGGTCTCCCTGGCCACCCGATGCAGAGCGTCTGGCGTTTGCAGGAGCGGCACCGTGTGCCCGAACGTCTCGAGGTACTGGAGCAGATCCTTGGCATCGGCCCCGCGCCGGAAGTACGCAACCAGTTCGGCTTCGTCGGTGCTCGGAAGCACGTGCCCGATCTGATCCGCCATCTCGATGATGGTCGATGGTCGTAGTCCGCCGTCGAGGTGGTCGTGGAGCAGCACCTTGGGCAGCCCAACGGCCGCCTCGATGCTGAGCTCGGTCATGCATCATCGCCCTTGCGGTACCGAAGACCATCGGCCGCTGGCATCTTCAGGTTCTGGCTGGCGAACACCAAGACGATCAACACCAACGCATATGGCATCGTGTTCGGCACCCAGCTCGCTGCTCGCTCGGTGAGCAAGAACCAGACCAGCAGGATTCCGCCCATGGCAGCGGCCAGTGTGGTGTTGGAATAGTTGCCGAGGTTCCGCAACATGCTGGTGTATGCGTCGGTAGGCGAACCATTCAACGCAGCTTCGGATTCGGTCGCCTCATGCTGGTTCCACCAGCTCCAAACGGCGTATGCCAGCAGCACGATCGCCACAAGCAACAGGAGGGCCCGGGTACCAACCCCAGACCCGCTCGCATCGAAGTCGTTCAGCGACAGAGCGAACGGATAGCCGAAGAGCAGAGCTCCGGTGAGGATTCCTCCGGCCTTCCAGTTGCCAAAGATGAGAGCGGCGAGGCCGATGAACCCGCGACCTTGGGTCTGACCGCCTCGGTAGAGGCCTGTGAGCTCGATCACGATGAAGGCGCCAGCCAGTCCGGCCAGTGCTCCACTCAGGATCACGCCGATGTACTTGTGCTTGTAGACGTCGATGCCCAGTGATGCTCCAGCGCCGGGATTCTCTCCGCACATGCGCATCCGCAGCCCAAGTCGAGTCTTGAACAGCAACCACGACGACGCCGGAACCAACAGTAGTCCGATCAGCGTGAACCACTTGAGATCGGTCACGAAACCTTCGAGCACACTGCCGATGTCAGAGATGAAGAACACATCCCAATCGGATATGGCACCGAAGGCATCGGACAGGATCGGCACGGTGAAGTCGCCGAGACCGTCAAGTCCGGGTGGGCTCTGTGAAATCGATCCGCCTCGCTGCGGGAAGAAGCGGTCAGAAAGGAACCGCGTGAGGCCGGGAGCCAGGATGTTGATGGCGACGCCAGAGATGATGTGGTCGACACCGAATTGCACGGTCGATACAGCGTGGAGCAGCCCGCCGAGCGCCCCACCGATCATGCCGGCGGCCAGGCCGCCCCACGGTCCGAGCTCGATGGCGCCCATCGCGCCACACCAGGTGCCGAGGACCATCATTCCCTCGAGGCCGATGTTGACAACGCCGACGCGTTCGGAGAACAAACCACCGAGTCCGGCGAAGAGGATCGGCATCGACCAGCGCAGCATGCCACTGGATGCATTGGCCGTGGTGAGAAGCTCAGTACCGCTGAGGGACTGCACGATGGACAGCAGCAGTACACCGCCAGCGGCGATCGCAGCCCAGCGGAACCAGGCAGGGAGCCCCTTCCACGTCTCGATAGCGGCCGTTGGCTTTTCTGTGGTCTCTTCTGGTGTCACGGTGGTCATGCTCCGGCCTCCTCGGTGGCGAGTGCGGCCCGGCGAACTTCGTCGGCCTGACGTTTGCGATTGACGACTTCGTAGGCGATCACAGCGGTCAGCAGGATGGTGGCCTGCATGATCACGACGATTTCCGGTGATGCGGTCTTGGTGACCTGCAGCGGGGCTGAACTGGTGTCAAGGAAGCCGAACAGCAGAGCTGCGACTGCCATACCGCCGGCAGAATTCCGACCCAAGAGCGCAATGGCGATGCCGGCGAACCCGAGACCCTGGACAAATCCCTGGTCGTACGAGTGGTTGGTCGACAGGATTTGCGGCATGCCGATCAAACCGGCGACGGCCCCCGACAGCAGCATCGAGTAGAGAATCATCTTCTTCGGTGGCACGCCGCCGACGCGAGCTGCAGTTGGATTCATGCCGCTCGACCGGAGGTCGAAGCCGAATCGGCTGCGGTTCACCATCACGCTGTATGCAACACCAAGCAACATGGCAATCAGGAACATGCCGGTGAGCTTGCGACCCTTCAGAATCTCCCTGGTGAAGATCTCGAGCCAGCCGTTGAGGTCTGGTATCCAGCCGGATTCGGCGATTTTCACCGTGCCTTGGTTTGGGTCGGTGGGATCATCGATGGCGTATGGAAGCGTGGCGGCGATGATGCCGCCGACGGCGATGAAGTTGAGCATGATCGTCGAGATCACCTCGTTCACGCCACGGGTGACCTTGAGCAGACCGGCGAGACCGGCCCACAACCCACCAACCACTATTGCGGTCAGCATGATGATCACCACGTGGATGGGGCCCGGTGCGGTGAACTGAGCGCCAACCCATGCGGCGGCGAAAGCCGAGAGCACGTACTGGCCCTCCACGCCGATGTTGAAGAGGTTCATCTTGAACCCGATGGCCACGGCGACACCGGCGATGTAGAGCGGTGTGGCCCGATTCAAGATGTCGATCATGGTCTCGAGCTTCGAGGCGGTCGAGATCATCTCGGAGTAGGTGTCGATCCAACTGCTACCAGCCAGCCACAGCACGATCGACGAGACCAGGAGCGCAAAGCCAGCGGCAAGTGCTGGGGCGGCAAGCGACAGCCCCAGCCGTCGGAGGAGTGGATTGTTCACGATTCGCTCCCTTGGGTGCCGGCGGTGTCCTGGAGTGCAGCGCCGGTCATGTAGCTGCCGAGCAGGCGTGGGGTGATGTCGGCAGGGTCGAGCTTGGCAACCAACTTGCCGTGGAACATCACCACGATGGTGTCAGACAGGCCGATGAGTTCATCGAGGTCGGCCGAGATCAACAGTGTGGCGAGCCCGTTGGCTCTGGCCTCACGGATCTGGTTCCAGACGTCGGCCTGAGCTCCGACGTCGATGCCCCGTGTGGGATGGGCGGCGAGGAGCACCGCTGGGTGAGCCGACATCTCTCGCCCGATGATCAGCTTCTGCTGATTGCCTCCGGAGAGCGCACGGGCGGTGACGTCGACGTTCGGGCTCCTGACATCGAAGTCCTTCCTAATCTCTTCGGTCCTTTGCCTCGCGCCTTTTCGGTCGATCCAAATGCCCTTGGCGTATGGAGCTGAGGTTTGGTGGCCGAGTGCGGCGTTCTCCCAGAGGGGGGCGTCGAGGAGAAGGCCCTCGCGGTGGCGATCCTGTGGCACGTAGCCGAGGCCTGCCTCGCGGCGATCGCGCACGGAGGCGTTGGTGATGTCTTCGGACAGCAGGGTGATCCGACCGTGGGCGACATGGTCTGTGCCGACGATTGCATCGACCAACTCGGTCTGGCCATTGCCCTCGATGCCGGCGATCCCGACGATCTCACCCTTGTGGACCGTGATACTCACGTGGTCGACAGCGGGCCGGCCGTCTGGGCCCTTGACGGTGAGGCCGGTGATGGTGAGCGCCGGGGTCTCGGTGACCGTGGAGTCGGACGTATCAGGGGTGGGCAGTTCGGATCCGACCATGAGTTCGGCCAGATCGCCGGCGGTGACGTCGGCAGCGTTGACCGTGTCGATGGTCTTGCCCCGCCGGATGACCGTGATGCGGTCGGCGATCTCGAGCACTTCTTTCAGTTTGTGATCGATGAAGATGATGGTCGCACCGCTGGCCTTGAGCTCACGAAGGTTGTTGAACAGCTCCTCGACCTCTTGGGGCACGAGCACAGCGGTTGGCTCGTCGAGGATCAGGATCTCGGCTCCTCGGTAGAGCACCTTGATGATCTCGACCCGCTGCCGTTCCCCGACCTCGAGCGACTCGACGAGGTCGTTTGGATCGACGTCGAGACCGTAGGAGGCCCCCACTTCGCGTATGTGGGTCTCGGCCTCAGCGAAGTCGATTCGTCCGCCGGAGAGCGTGGGCTCGGAGCCGAGAATGATGTTCTCGAGGACCGTGAGTTGGCCGGCAAGCATGAAATGCTGATGCACCATGCCGATGCCTTTCTCGATGGCGTCGGTCGGCGAGTCGAATTTAACCACCTGCCCATGAACCTTCATGACGCCCTCGTCGGCTGCTTGCATGCCGTAGAGGATCTTCATCAGTGTCGACTTGCCTGCACCGTTCTCGCCGCAGATGGCGTGGATCTCGCCCTTCTCGACCGTCAGGTTGATGTTGTCGTTGGCAATGACACCAGGGAATCTCTTGGTGATCCCGGTCAACTCGATTGCAACACTCACGCAGCCTCCACAGCCATCTGTCCCGAAAACGCACGAACGGGATCGGACAGTAGTCCGATCCCGCTCGGGAATCACTTGCCAGTTGTTATCGCTCGATCAAGAGACCCAGCGGAACAGCATCACGGTGCGGTTGGCACCACGACGTCGCCGGCCACGATCGAGGCCTTGATCGCTTCGAGCTGGTCGACGATGTCGTCGATGTAGCCGCCGGAGACCGAGTAGCCAACGCCGTCAGTCGACAGGTCGTAGACGATGTTGCCGTTGGTGAACGCACCGTTGGCCTGGAGGGTGGTGATCTCGTACACAGCATTGTCGACACGCTTGAGCATCGAGGTGAGGATGTATGGCTGAACCTCTGCACCTGCGGTGTTGTACTGGTCGGAGTCGACGCCGATGGCCCACACCTGCGAGCCAGTGGACTCGCTCTGCGCCTTGGCTGCCTCGAAGAGGCCAGCGCCGGAACCACCAGCGGCGTGGTAGATCACGTCGGCACCCTGGTCGTACATGCTCAGAGCGATCTCACGGGCCCGGTCGCCGGCGAAGAAGCCGTCGAAGTCGGGAGCCTGCGTGATGTACTGAGGGATCACGACGATGTCGGGGTTGATCGACTGAGCACCAGCGGTGAAGCCAGCCTCGAACTTCTCGATCAGACCGAAGCCGCCGACGCCACCGATGAACCCGAGGGTGCCGGTTTCGCTCTTGAGTGCCGCAGCGGCGCCCACGAGGTAGGAGCCCTGCTCTTCAGCGAAGGTCGCTCCGACGATGTTGTCGCCGAGTGGAACGCCACCGTTGTCGAAGTCGAGCATGGCATCGTCGATGACAGCGAAGTTGGTGTCGGGGTTCTCAGCAGCAACGGCGACGACGTCACCGGCGAAGAGGAACCCAACGGCAACGACGAGGTCGCTGTTGTCAGCCTGGAGCTGAAGGAGCTGGGCCCGGTCGGAACCGTCAGCGTTCGGCTCGGCGTCGGACACCGTGATGCCAAGGTCAGCGATCGCACGATCGGCGCCAGCAGCAGCCGAGTCGTTGAACGACTGGTCGCCACGACCACCGATGTCGAAGGTAAGTCCCATGTTGAAGCTGTGGGTCTCCTCCATGGCATCGTCTTCTTCCATGGCGTCCTCTTCCGAGTCCTCCATGGCATCGTCTTCTACTACAGCGTCGTCTTCCATGACCTCGTCTTCAGAGGTCTCGGTCGAGTCGGCACCAGCGTCGGTCTCGGCATCGTCGCTACCGCATGCAGCCGCCACAAGGGCGAACGATGCGAGAAGGGCGAGCAATAGCCGCCATGAGTTTTTCATGGGTCTTCTCCTTTACCCGCACGCAGAGGATCTGTCAGCGGGAACCCGGTGAGGTTAGCCCGGACGCCTGGTGGTTCTCCTCGCGGCGTCACACCGTTGTCATGTCTTGTTCATAGTTGGCAGGATGCCGAGATGGCCGCTCCCGCTGACTTCGTTCCCAAGATGATCGCCACCGACATCGACGGGACCATGATTCGTTCCGACGGAACGCTGTCGCCAAGAGTCCGAAAAGCGTTGCACGATGCTGTCGACGCGGGCATCCATGTCGTCCCGGCGACTGGCCGGCCGGAGATGGTGGCGACCGACGTGATCGAGGCCCTCGGCCTCGGTGAGCACTGGGTCTTTGCCAATGGCGCCATGACCCGCAACCTCACCACGAACGAAACCATCCGGGGCTACTGGATGGACCCGGTGGTGGCCCAAGGTCTGGTCGTCGAGATGCGAGCAGCCTTCCCCGGAGCCCGCTTCGCCGTCGAGCTCGAGTTCGGGATGGCATACGAAGCCGGCTTCGAAAAGATCGTGCCAACGATGCCGCCCATCGGGCCGATCGACGACATTCTCGATGGGTTCGTGTCCGCCGACGGCTCCTCGCAGCGGGTCCAGAAGGTGTTGGTCTTCGACCAGGAACGCACGATCGAAGAACTCCACGACTCCGTCGCCATGGCGCTCGGCGATCACGGTGTGCCGTCGTATTCGGGGCTCCGCTTCATCGAGGTCGCTGCCAGCCTCGTCACCAAGGCGCTCGCCCTCGATGCGCTGTGCGTCGACCTTGGCATCGAGGTCTCGGAGGTGGCCGCATTCGGCGACAACCACAACGACGTCGCCATGCTCGAATGGGCCGGCCAGGGTTACGCAATGGCCAACGCCACCGACGACGCCAAAGACGCCGCAGGCCAGATCATCCACAACAACAACGACGACGGCCTTGCCCTCTCGATCGAACACTTCTTGTCGCGGCTCTAGGGAATACGGGCCAATGCGGTGGCCACGCCCTGAAGGCCAGACACCGAATTGATGAGGCCCATGTGTGACGCCCTGACCTCGATGTTGGTGGCTGCCGGCTCCATGCTGAGGCGCCAGTCGACAATGCCGTCGTTGCGGGACCACACCGAAACGAGATCGACCTCGTCTGGAAACGTGACATAGCGGAGATCGTCGACGCCTTGTTCTCGCATTTGGTCGACGTGGCCGAAGGCGCCCTTACGCCACAACCTGTCGAGCGTCTCTGCCGGAATCTTCACGACCAAGTACGACGGGTACTTCACGATCAATGGTGTGCCGACGCCGATCACCTGCTCGACCCTCTCCGGGTAGAGCACCGCGAGGATGCGACCGAACTGCCCTCCGCGAGAGTGGCCGACGATCCGGACTCGTTGCCCGGTCTCCTCGTAGAGCTTGTGCATCGTGTCTCGTGCGATGTCGATGCTGTGCTGCGCCGGACCAGCGTTACGGCCGACGGGAGCGACCTCGACCCGCCAACCGGCGGCCCGAAGAACGTGGTCGAGCGCTGCGGTGCTGCGGCGGCTCGCCAGGAACCCTGGAAAGACCAGCACGGGGCGGCCGTTGCCTTGAGGCATGCCGACACCGCGCCAGAGCGCGTTGCGGCGGAGCTGCCGGATCTCGAACGGACTGCGGGCCTCGAGCCACACGGGTCGCCCGACCATGCCGGAGAGTCCGGAAGGTGGATCGGGTGTTTCATCGTCGACTTCGGGACCGGGCGCAGACATCAGGTTTCGGCCACTGATGTTAGGCGCTGTCCGAACGCCCTACGCTCAACCGAATGTCGACGCTCAGATTCTTCTTCGGCACCATGGGCTCAGGAAAGTCCACGATGGCGCTGCAGATCAGGCACAACTTGACCGGTCGAGGACTCGAGTGTTTGCTGCTCACCCAGCTCGATCGCCAGGAGGGCATGGTCTCGAGCAGGCTCGGCGTATCGGCAGAAGCCATGATCTTGGATCACACCGTCGATCTGTTTCGTGCCATCAACACCGAGCATCGGCGAGGCCCCGGCCTGCACGCCGTCATCTGTGATGAGGCTCAGTTCTACGAGGCGAATCAGATCGACCAGCTTGCGCGTGTCGTCGATGAACTCGACATCGAGGTCTATGCCTTCGGCTTGCTCACCAGCTTTCAGGGCGTCCTCTTTCCTGGCACACAGCGACTGCTCGAGCTGGCCGACGAAAGCTCTGAGATCCAGGTCGAGGCCCGATGCTGGTGCGGGGCCAGGGCCACGCACAACGCCAGGCTCGTCAACGGCCGCCAGGTCTACGACGGAGCGCTGAAGGTGGTTGGCGACACCGGCAACAGCGGAAGCGATGAGGAAGAGCCAGAGGTCACCTACGACCTCCGCTGCCGTCGCCATTGGATGGCCGAGAAGGACGATCCTCACCAAGACGCATTGTTCGAGTAGTCACGGCTCGAATAGGTTGAGGTGATGTTCGATCTCGTGGTGCGCAACGGCTCGGTCATTGACGGAACAGGCGAAGCTGCTCGCAGCGCTGACGTCGGAATCACTGATGGGGTGGTGGTCGAGGTCGGGCCGGATCTGGGCCGAGGCGCAAGAGAGATCGACGCCGACGGCCATCTCGTGACGCCCGGCTTTGTCGACGTTCACACTCACTACGACGGCCAGGCCACATGGGACAATGCGCTGGCGCCATCGAGTTGGCATGGCGTCACCACGGTGGTGATGGGCAACTGCGGCGTCGGCTTTGCTCCGGTGGCTCCGCACAACCGCGAGCGACTCGTCCAGCTGATGGAGGGTGTCGAGGACATCCCCGGTGCGGCACTCGACGAGGGCCTGACCTGGGAGTGGGAAAGCTTTGGGGAGTACCTCGACCACCTCGACCGTCGCCATCGTGACATCGACGTCGGAGCCCAACTGCCACACGGGGCGCTCCGGCTGCACGTGATGGGCGAACGCGGTGCGGCTGCCGAACCGGCGACGGCTGAGGACATCGCCGAGATGGCCGCCATCGCCCGTCAGGGAATTCTCGACGGAGCGCTTGGCTTCACGACGTCGCGCACACTCAACCACCGCACCAGCCTCGGGGAACACACACCCACGTTGAAGGCAGAGCGTGACGAACTCGTCGGGATTGCGGAAGGTGTCGGGTCGACCGGCCGGGGCGTCCTGCAGGTGGTGTCTGACTTCCTCGACCTCGATCACGAGCTCGAGACGTTCCGCCTCATGGCCGAGCGATCGGGTCGCCCGATCTCGGTGTCGGTTGCTCAGGGCAAGGCGAGGCCAGACGACTGGAAGACGCTGCTCGACGCCTTCGCCGCATCGACTGCTGCCGGCGTGACCATGCGAGGCCAGGTCGGTGCACGAGCCGTCGGCATTCTGCTCGGCCTCCAGGCCACCCTCAACCCCTTCATGACCAGCCCGGTCTATGCCGAGATCGCAGATGTTCCGCTGGCCGAGCGCGTCGCTCGCATGAGGGACGCGGACATTCGGCGTCGCATCATCGAGTCGGCGACAAGCGACCGGTCCGGGTCGGTCACTGGTACCCGACTGCTCGAGCAGTTCGGCCTCATGTTCCCCTTCGGAGACCCGCCTGACTACGAGCCGGATCCGGCCACGTCGGTCGCCGCCGAGGCGGCGCGGCGAGGAATCGACCCAGCCGAACTGGCCTACGACCTGATCATCCAGAACGACGGAGAAGGTTTCCTCTATCTCCCATTCCTGAACTGGGCCAATGGCAACCTCGATGCCGTTGGCGAGCAACTGGCTCACTCAGCGTCGATCCCCGGACTCTCCGATGGCGGCGCCCATGTCGGCACGATCTGCGACGCCTCGTTCCCGACCACCTTGTTGCAGTGGTGGGGGCGCGATCGTCCAACCGGTCGACTCCCGCTCGAGTTGCTCGTCGCAAAGCAGACCAGGGGAACAGCGGAAGCGCTCGGCCTGATGGACCGTGGGCTCCTCCTGCCAGGGATGCGGGGCGATCTCAACGTGATCGACCACGAGGCCCTACGTCTCGAGGCTCCCGTCATGGCCTTCGATCTACCAGCCGGCGGCAAACGACTGCTGCAACGAGCGGTGGGGTACCGGCACACCTTCGTCGCCGGCACCGAGATCATGGCCGATGGCGAGAGCACGGGTGCC